>Ga0136634_10000057_pt1 | contig 50064 bp, 39 predicted proteins | sample AntDrymUQ8332106_2_FD_104654 | JGI IMG/M metagenome (GOLD analysis project Ga0136634, IMG submission 104654) | Polar desert sand microbial communities from Dry Valleys, Antarctica - metaG UQ833 (21.06) | ecosystem: Environmental > Terrestrial > Soil > Desert | place: Antarctica: Dry Valley... | reverse complement strand
TTGTTAGAAGGAACTAAATCAAAATCGACATGAAAGTTGCGTGTCAGTGCGAGGATTTTTTCAATGCGGTCAAAGTGTGCGTGGGTGATAACTATGGAATAGGTTCCTGCACATAGGCTATCAAACCTGAAATCCCCATTATTCTCGGTAATTAACAACTTTCCCATTCCTGAAATGGAGACTGTGGCATTTGGCAGGTTTTCATGCGTGGTAGTGCTATGTACATGCCCGGTTAGCCTGATAGCACAGTTTTGTCCGTTTAAAACGGAACATAATAGAATAACAAATAAGAATAAATAGAAAAATTTTTTCACAACAAAAGATTTGATGGCACGAAAGAGGAAAGCAAATTATCAAGCTATGCTGGGTGGTCCTCTTGAATCTTTTGTTGTATAAGTATTTAAAAATAAAAAAATATTATCGGAAGAAGCTAAATCTTCATAGACATATGAAGAAGAAATGTTCAGCCCGAAAGATACTTGGATGAATGGAGTTGAAACAACAAGGTCTTCACATTGACAATGAAATCCAATCTGGTTTACTGTTGTTTCATCTCCAAAGTGGAGAGAGTAAAAATCTTCATGATTGGAAACTAAGTCATGCAAATATTTTTTTGGCGTCATGCTGAATGTAAATAGCAACAGCATTGCGAAGGCTAAATATTTTTGTATGACTGAAAAGTTTGTCATTTGCTACGAGGTTGCAAATTATGCTATTCTATCTGCAATACAATACCTCATTTTTCATTTTATGCTTCGGGCCCTCAGATCGGAGATTCTTTCTTATAAAATCCGGGGTTCAACGGGATGCAGCAGTCAATGGTGATGCAGTGTTTCCATTCCTCGTAAGTAGAGCGAACTGGCCTTTTTAACACCGTATCTTCATGATGTGTTTGTTTAATGATGGTTTAGACAGTTACCGCAGGTGCCTTTTAACACCATTTCAGTTTGCCTGACGACAAAGCCTTCGGGGAGTGATATGGACGGAGCCTGGATATGTTTAAGACAAAAAGTGCGGTCGCAATCATCGCATATAAAGTGAAGATGATTATCCGCAAAGCCGTTTCCCTCTGCATCTCTCATCAACGCATAACGGATGACCTTACCTGATGAAGGCAGGATATGGATGATGCGGTATTTCATCCTGCAAACCATCAATGGTTACCCGAACATATATCGGGCTTTTTCCTTGCTTGTTTCACTTCTTTCTTTTCAGATAAAAAAGAATCGAGAGATTTTGTTTTAGGTTCATACACCACTGCTTTTAGAGTTTTTACGAAACTCTTTCAACCTTACTACAAAACATGTTTCCGAAATCGCCGTGGGGCTACAAATGTAGGACCCCGAAAAGGCCTCCATTTTCTTTGATTTGATTTTAACTTGTTTGAAACACTTTTTTTATGAAACCCTTTGCCGGAGTGGCTTTTAGATAAAGAAAAGTGCAATTTGATTGCACCCTATGTGATCCGGATTGGATTCGAACCAATGGCCTACTGCTTAGAAGGCAGTTGCTCTATCCAACTGAGCTACCGGACCTGTATGATAATCAAATAATCAAACGCGGCAAAGATAATTTTTTTTAGTTTGCACCCAAACCTAATGATAAGCCGCATGGATGTACAAATAGAAAGTAGTTGGAAAATGGTATTGAAAGAAGAATTCAAGAAAGCGTATTTTTTGGAGACCGTAACTTTTTTACGTATGGAAAAAGCTACCGGCAAAACCATTTATCCTCCTGGCTCTTTATTCTTTAATGCTTTTAATACAACCCCATTCGAAGCCGTGAAAGTGGTATTGATCGGGCAAGATCCCTATCATGGACCCGGGCAGGCGCATGGCCTCTGCTTTTCTGTTCCCGACAATATTACTCCACCACCCTCCCTTGTAAATATTTTTAAGGAGTTGCAAACCGATACGGGTGTGCCCTCTCCGCGCTCAGGCAATCTTACCCGGTGGGCGCAACAAGGCGTCTTATTATTAAATGCCTCGCTAAGTGTGCGCGCTAATGAACCTATGAGTCATTCGAAAATGGGGTGGGCCCAATTTACTGATACCGTAATCACTAAAATTTCAGACCTCAAAAAAAATATTGTATTTCTATTATGGGGTAAATTTGCGCAGGAAAAACAAGGGCTTATTGATGAAACCAAACACCTGGTATTAAAGGCTGCCCACCCCTCCCCTTACTCGGCTAATAACGGGTTTCTAGGTTGCAGGCATTTTTCCAAGGTCAATGATTACCTTGTGAAAAGTGGCATTGACCCTGTCGACTGGTCATTACAGTAATTCCTATCTTCACTACACTGTATGAATGTTCTGAAAGATATTTTCTATCGCATCTGGGCTCTCTGGGCATTTTTGCTATTTGTGATCACCATGATCATTTTCCTTGTTCCCTTTTATTCATTTTGCTATTTCAAAGAGGAGCCTCATAAAACATTGCGCTTTATCAGGTATTCACGCATATGGATGGGTTTTTATTTATTTATGATTGGTTGCCCTTTAACCATACGGGGAAAAGAGCATTTCAAAAAGGGAGAAAATTATATTGTTTTGTGTAACCATAATGCCTTAATGGATGTACCTGTTTCCTCTCCTGCCATTCCGGGGGGTAATAAAACGATTGCTAAAATTGAAATGGCCAGCGTTCCTTTATTCGGGCCTTTGTATCAAACAGGCAGTGTATTGGTAGATCGGAAAAGTGATGCCAGTAGAAAGGATAGCTATACGAAAATGAAAAAGGTGCTTGCCATGGGATTGCATATGTGTATCTATCCTGAAGGCACCCGCAATAAAACAACGCAGCCTTTGAAATCCTTCCATAGTGGGGCTTTCAGATTAGCGCTGGAAACAGGCAAATCTATCATCCCTGGTATTATTTTCAATACAAAAAAAGTTTTACCCTTTAATAAACCCTTCTGTGTAATTCCGCATCCTCTCCAAATTCATTTTCTCGAGCCGGTAGAAATTCTTCCCGAAGATACCACTGCAAGTCTGCAGGTAAGGGTGTTTGAAATCATGAGTAATTATTATGAGAAGAATCAACGGTAATCAACTACCATAAAAATAGCGGGTACGATTTACTTTCAAATCTCTGAGCAGTCCTGATTTTGGGTTGATGGTGATATTAAAGGAGCGGTATAGTCCAATCGGAGTTACATTGATGGATAATTGCCAGCAGTGCATTTCGCGGGTGATGAACATCGTTAGCGTTTGAATAGAAGAAGTTGCAAAATCATAGTATCCATTCATTCCCATTTTCCATTTCTCGGTTAAATTGAAATCTCCATTCCAGTTCAAGCTTGAGTTTGTTTTAGTTTCAAATCCTTTATAATCTGATCTGAAGTCCCGGTAAAAACTAAGCGAATAAGAAAGATTCAAAGACCAGGGCACATTAAAATCGGCAAATTCTGCCGGATTTTGACGAACATATTCTAACTCAGCCATCTGTTCTTCCATAGTAACTGGTGGAAGATTGGGATTTGTTTGGGGATCCGTGGATTGCTTATCCTCATCCTTCGCCTTACTTTTAAAAGTAGTGGAAACTGCAATATTGCCATTAATAACCCTCCCTAAGGAAAATTTATCTCCCTGCCACATAAAACGATCCCGCCGGAATCCAGAAGCATCCACCTGATAAGGATCCAGTGTGGCGCCCATGGTGATATTAATTTTTTCGAAAAGGGTACTGCGTAAATACAAACTGAGTTGGGAAAGTTTAAATGAATCCGCCAGAAAATTATAACCGCCATTAATACCAAATCCATCAATCAAACGAATCTTTTTTATTCCTCCATTCGCGGTATCCTTTTTGGATCGAACTTTCATTTCAATATTATTATCTAATCCAAAAGACAGACCGCCAAATCTCCCTTCAGAGAATGGACCAAATAAGGTACCATCAAAATAAGAGAATCTGAATTCACGTCCGGAGGTATCAATTTGCGTTGCATAATAATTTTTGCCAGCTAAATCAGGCTTATAGTTCACTGAAACGGTTGGGCGGATAACATGCCTGATTGCCCGGATACTGCTATTCTTTCCAAACCTGTCGAATGTTCCAAAAAGGGCGGTACTGGTAGATAAACTAAAAGATAAATCGCCGGCTCTGTAAAAACCTTTGTTGATCGTTGTGTCCACTTTTCCTTTTGCAGCATTCCAACTCCTTTCAAGACGGCTCGAATACCATTTTTCCTGGTAAGTAACACCCGGTGAAATTTGTAGTGGTCCTAATGGAGGCAATGATAATTGAATGGGTACATTGTGTAATGCGCCCCACTGAATGGTATCGAGAACCCTGCGGAAACTAAATAAAGAATCATAAAAACTAATCTGGTTGCCAAGATTGGAATTCAGGCCAATACCTAATTTCTCATACCATTTTGGTTCACCAACCATCTCCTTTTTTTGTAAAGGATAAAATGTATTCAATGTATATGCGATAGTAGGGAGATTGACATTCACAACTCCCGTGTTATTATTTTGATTGTGATTCGCGCTAACAGTTAAATTGGATTTCTCCCATGTTTTTGAATAGGTAATGGATGAACTCAATTGATTAGCGTAATTCCGTGCAGGATTATTCACTACGTATTGATTGTATTTTGTTGATCCCGCGTTTACATTTGCGGAAAAAGAAGTTCCCGGCCGGGCCCTGCTATCAACAGTATGTGACCAGGTAATATTAAAAGTTTGCGCTTTTGTATATTCCTCTTTTGGATCACTGCTTAGTATACGTGTTTTCTGCAATGAAAAATTTAAACCTCCATTATAACGGTATCGCTTCCGGTAAGTAGGCGAAACAAATATGGCCCAACCCCCATATGAATAGATATTGCTTCGCAGTGTAACATCCAGGTAATTACTGATCACTTTATAGTAACCCAAACCTTCCAATCCAATACCGAATTGCTCACTGGCAGTAAATTGCGGGGCTAAGATTCCAGAATGTCTACCCTGGGAAATAGGAAAAAAACCAAAAGGGAAATAAATAGGCACGGGCACGCCTTCAAACTCGGGATGTATAGGACCTGATACGGCCAACTTCTGGCTAATGAATTTCATTTTCTTTGCACGGAATGCAAAGTGAGGGGTATCCAGGTTACAGGTAGTAAACTGCCCCCGATATGCGTAAAATTCATTGATTGAAATCTTTTTTACTTTCTCCCCGATCAAATATATTTCTCCCTGCTGGGTAAAAGTATTTCGCGTAATTCCCTTTTGCGTTTTCATGTCGAATTGTATCAGGTCCGACTCCATAGTACTTTCACCCTGTATCATTCGGGGTCTTCCAATGTTTCGGCCTGTTGAATCTTTTCGGTACGTGGCGGTAACCAGGTGGTTCTCCTGGTCGAAGTCAATACTATCGGCTGACAGATCCATATCCTTATTCTTTACATTGGCTTTACTGAATAAGGTGATCTTCTTGGTGGGGACATCGAGAACCATCGAATCTGAAGCACTATAACTGATGGGTGAATCCAATGAATCTTTAGATAATTTCAGATTAAATGAATCTGTTTTTGATATTACAGTATCTGACTTCCGGGGAATGGTGTCAGTAGGTTTTGGACGAAATCTTAAAGTATCCTGAAAAGCAGTTAATGTATTGTAAAATCCTGACCCTTTTGTATCATTAGCAAGCGTATTAAACGTTAAAAGCAAAGGGATTAGGGATAAAATCAACGACCAACTACATTTTAAACTATTTTTGCGTTCATCGATCATAAGTAGGTAGTGGAACCAAAAATAGCTATTAATGAATTAATTAAATGTGAAGATTCCCAACCCTTTTAAATTACCATTTGCTATGATGAAGAAGATATTTTTATTTTTTTTGCTTTCTTTCACATTTACAGTCATCTCTTCGTTCAACCTTGTTCCCGGGTATGATTTACCAAAACCTTTGATCAAAACGATTATTATCGATGCAGGTCATGGAGGCAAGGATAATGGCGCACGCGGTGATTATTCCTTTGAAAAAGATATTTGCCTGGATATAGCTCTTAAACTTGGCAAAAAGATGGAACAGGAATTTCCGGAAGTTAAAATATTATATACAAGAACAACAGATGTTTACCCGGCTATTAAGGCGAGGGCGGATTTTGCTAATGCGAATCGGGGAGATCTTTTTGTTTCTATTCATGTAAACGCGGCTCCCAAGATCCGGCACAGCAAATTCTCCGGTTATAAAACCCAGGTATATTATACGGGAAAAGGTAAGAAACGGAAAAAGCACACCCGCAAAATCCCAAAATACGATGTTTACTACACGGATAATCCATCTAATGGAACCGAAACCTATATTTGGGCCGCAGATCGCACAGATGAAAAAGAAAAATTTGTCGGTGAAAGTGTTCACGAAGAAATTTATGATTCCACTGAATTTGTACCTGATATTAATGATCCCGAGTTCAAGGCCAAGGCTTTATTGTGGACTAAACGCTTTTTTAGTAAAAGCTATCTACTGGCATCCATGGTTGAAGAAGAATTTGTTAAAGAAGGAAGAGGTAGCCGGGGCGTTAAGCAGCGGAATCATAAAGGTATTTGGGTTTTACAGGCGACCTCCATGCCAAGCATACTTGTAGAAACGGGTTTTATCACCTACAGGTCTGATGAAGATTATCTTAATAGTGAAAAAGGACAGGAAGAAATTGCAGGAAACGTATTAGAGGCAGTCAAAAGATATCGTTCGGCGACAGAAAGTAAACAAGCAACTTCAACTTCCGGGGTATCCACGAATCCTTCATCCATCGCAAAAAAGAAGTAAGCAGATTTATCCGGCTATCACTTATTTTGAAACTCTTCCTTTTATACTTTTGGTAAGGGTATGATTTTTTAATAGCATTGCACATCAAACGCAGTTCAAAAGTTCTGCCTATAACAAAACTAATTCTTATGAAAATTTCTAATGAAACAAAAGTTGGCGCATTAACTGCTATTGCCATCGTTGTTTTAATATTAGGCTTCAATTATCTGAAAGGCAGAAATCTTACCCAGCGTGATGATAAATTATTTGCCATTTTTCCCACAGTAAGAGGACTTGCAGTATCAAATGCTGTTTTTATTAATGGCTTACAAGTGGGTAAAGTGGTAGAAATGCATGAAAAAGATAAAAATCTCAGCGGTATTATCATTACTATTAACCTTACCAAAGACATTAACATTCCTAAAAATTCTGTTGTAACAATAACCAGCGAGCTTCTAAGTTCCACTGCGCTCGATATTGTATTAGGTGATAGCCGCGCCTTTGTTACGGATGGAGATACCCTTGCAACGAAAGCTGACGTTAGTGTAATGGGAGAGCTTACTAAAAGTATCAATCCGGCAATTAATAATGCAAATAAAACATTGATCGAACTGCAGATGCTGGTTCAAAAATTGAGTGCTATCGTTGATCCACGAACTCAAACCAATATACAGGGAATTGTTTCAAGTCTTAATTCAACCTCACAATCGCTGGATCGGTTATTAAATGAAAGAAGTGGTGTATTAGCCAGATCTTTGAATAATGTTGAATCAATTACCAGCAATTTTGCAAAAAATAATGACAAGATCAATAATACTCTAACCAATCTTGATAAAGCGTCTACCAATTTTGCCAATTTAAAATTGGATGAAGCAATTCTAAGTTTAAAAAATACGATGACTAAGCTTGAAAATGCAGTTGCAAAAATTGACAGTAAGGAAGGAACATTAGGGCTGCTGTTAAATGATAGCAAATTATATGATCAGCTCCTGATGACCAATCGCAGTTTGACTACCTTGCTGGACGATGTACGGGTGAATCCTAAACGATATGTAAATATTTCCGTTTTTGGTCGAAAGGATAAAAAAGGTCCCTTGCAAGTTCCCATATATGACTCTACCTCTATTCAAGGCAGGAAATAAGATAAAAAAATTTATTGCTCTTGTAGCTTTATTGTTCCTGGCTTTATATCATTCATTCTCTCAGGTTTCTCCCACTACCCCCGGCTCCGATACGATGCGGTTGGTAGAAATACTGCGTACAAATAGTTATGGTTTTGAAAAAATAGATTCGCTTACATCTCTACAAATTCTGGTAGGACAGGTTCATCTCAAAGAACAAACCACACATTTCTATGCTGATAGCACAGTGATAAATAATTATGCACGGATCATTGAGGCATTTGGAAATGTCCATATTAATGATAATGATAGTGTTCATACCTATTCACAGTACTTATTGTATAACCTGGATACGAAAATAGCTACACTAAAAAAGAAAGTGCGTCTTACCAATGATAAAACAAATCTTTACACAGAAGAGCTGGAGTATGATGTAAACCAAAAGATCGGTATTTATCGTAATGGGGGACGCGTTGTAAACGGAACATCAGTACTTACCAGTATAGAAGGCACTTATTATGCCGATTTAAAGGATGTATACTTCAAAAATGATGTCGTTTTAAAAGATCCTAAATATGATCTTCAATCGGATTCCCTGCTTTATAATACTACTACCGAAATAGCAACTTTTATTTCACGAACTTTTATTATCGATAGCGCAAAACGGTCCATTCAAACTTTGGAAGGGTATTATGATCTCAAGAATAAAAAAGCTTTTTTTGGAAAGAGGCCGATTATTAAAGATGGCGCGGTGAAAATTATTGCAGATTTTGTAGAAACAGATGACAACAGTGGAATGAATAAGTTACGCGGGAATGCGGTTTTTATTGATTCCGCGCAAGGGGTTTCAGTACTCGCAAACTATATTGAAAGTAACCGCAATGAAGGGTGGTTCAGGGCTACGCAACATCCTTTGATGATTCTTAAACAGGATAATGATTCTATTTTTATAACCGGGGATACTTTGATTTCAGGAAAATTGAGCAGGTTGAATGCAGATACATTGATCTCAGAAAAGTTTAGTACACTGAAACCAGATACTTTAAATTCAGGAAAGATAACCGGGGTGAATGCTGATACTTTGAATTCAGTTAAGTTTAGTAGTCTGAATGCAGATACTTTAAATTCAGAAAAGATTGCTCGGTTGAATGCTGATACCCTAGCTTCAGGAAAGTTTAGTAAACTGAATCCGGATACTTTAAAATCAGGAAAGATAACCCGGTTGAATGCTGATACTTTAACTTCAGGAAAGTTTAGTAGACTGAATACAGATACTTTAAATTCAGGAAAGATAAACCAGTTGAATGTTGATCGTCTGGCAGTAAAAGATACCATTAAAAATACCTCGGTCGTTGATATAAAAAATGATAGTACCGACCGTTACTTTCAGGCTTTTAGAAACGTTCGCATTTTTTCAGATTCACTCCAGGCGGTATCCGATAGCCTGTTTTATTCAGGAAAGGATTCCATTTTTAAATTGTTCCAGGACCCGATCGTTTGGGCAAATACCAGCCAGGTAACCGGAGATACCATTTATCTCTTCACTAAAAATAAAAAAGCGGAACGCCTCCACGTATTTGAAAATGGATTAGTGATTAACCAATCGGCAGTAGGCATGTATAACCAGGTGAAGGGAAATCGTTTGTTTGGTTATTTTATGGATGGTGTTATTGATTACATCAGGGCGAAGGGAAATGCAGAAAGCGTATATTATGTGAGAGATGAAGATGAATTACTGGTGGGCATTAATAAGGCAACCGGTGATATTATCGATATGCGATTTAAAAATAAAGAATTGAATCGCGTAGTATTTATCAGCGATGTAAAAGGAACAATGTATCCCGTGGCTCAAATACCTGAAGAGGAAAAAACGCTTCGCAACTTTCAATGGCATGAAAATAAAAGACCAAAAACAAAATATGAATTGTTCGGTAATTAAAATTCACTCATGAATTATTCATAGGGCAAATAGTTTAAAACCAACAAACGTTTAAACTAATTTCGTTCTGCGATGTCTTACCAGGAACTTTATTGAATTAAGGTTTGGGCTGATGTAACTCAATTTTAACACTCCCCCTTTACTAGTTTTGATAGTAATAACGTTTCCTCTAAAATATTTTTATGAAAAGGACATCAGTAATCTTCCTCATCGTTTTCATATTTTTTTCGGGTTCGCAGGTATCTGCGCAGGATTACCGGCTCGCCCTGGGCATCCGTTTAAGTAACCAAACACCCACCCTGAATAACTCCATAACCGGAAAATATTTTATGACAGAAAAAAGCGCCATTGAGGGAATCATTTCATTTGGAAGCCGCTTTGGTGTTGGAGGCCTGGTGGAAATTTATAAACCTTTCAGCGTTCAGGGCTTAAGCTGGTTTTATGGTGCCGGGGCATATGTTGGCTTCGAGGATGGTAGTACTTATCTTGGGCCCACTGGCATTATTGGAATGGATTACAAATTCGCTAATGTTCCTATTAATATATCCGTTGACTGGAAACCGGAATTAGATATTATTCCCGACATCAATTTCGTACCAGATGCATTTGCTTTATCTATACGCTTTACAATAAAATAGTACTTCTTTCTTGTTTATAATCGGACCATAGAAATCTCTTTTCATACCTCTAGTCAGATCTCACATCGTGATTTGTTAATTTAATTTTTAAAGGTTATTTGCAGCCTCCGGCATAATTTTATTGGATTTGCAGCTTTGTGCTGGAATTTCCTTTAATTTCATGTCAGTAACCGCAAACTAATGCTAAAAAAAGAACGGCAGGCATTTATACTTCATCAGGTAAATCTCCATAACAGAGTGTTGTCTGCAAACCTTTGCCAGGAGATTAGTGTATCGGAAGACACTATCCGGCGCGACTTACAGGAGTTAGCGGAAGAGGGTAAAATTATAAAAGTTCATGGCGGCGCCCTTTCGCATTCTTTTAACCATACGTCTTTCCCTTCTACCAATGTTTATTCGCATACAGAAAAAAAGATAATCGGACAAAAAGCAGCCAGATTGGTTGAGGATGGAATGTTTGTTTTAACAACAGGTGGCACTACAATAGTAGAATTGGCCAGATGTTTACCTCCTCATTTGAAAGCAACTTTTATTTCTGGCAGTATTCCGGTTGTTCTGGAATATATGTATCATCCAATGATTGATGTTATTGTTATTGGCGACAGGGTATCTAAAAATGCAAAGCTCACCTTCGGTGGAGAGGCCATAACTAAAATCAAACAAATAAAATCCGACCTCTGTATTTTAGGCGTTAATGCCATTGATACGGTGCATGGAATTACAGATAATGATTGGGATGTGGTTCAGGTAAAACAGGCCATGATCGAATCAACTCAAAAGGTGGTATGCTTATCCATTGCTGAAAAGATCAATTCCTGCCAGCCCATACAGGTTTGCGGACTTCATAAAATCGATATCCTGATTACTGAATTGCCTCCGGATGACCCTTTATTACGACCTTATGTAGACGCTGGTATACAGGTGTTATAAAAATAATTCTTTGAAACCTCTTTAAGAGGATGCTTGTGGAAGTACTGTTTTTTAATTAGTTCAAAAAAGACTGCTATGAGAAAATTAATCAGATTACTTGTATTTGTTATTGTATTACCAGGCACTTCATTACTGGCACAGGATAAAAATGTTACTGGCACAGTAGTAGGAAGAAATAACAATGATCCGTTAGTTGGTGTCACCGTTACTATAAAAAGCACCACGCGATCGACACAAACTGATGCCGGGGGCAGATTCACAATTGCCGCCAAAAACTCGGATATTTTACAGTTTTCCTATGTTGGATACACCAGCTACGAAGTACGGGTAGGTGAGTCATCGACAGTTTCCATTAGATTAGAAGCATCCACTAAGGAGCTCGAAGTTGTAACAGCATATGGCATCCGGAGAGAAAAAAAGTCTTTGGGATACTCGACACAGGTAGTTGATGGGGATGATATAGCTCAAACCCGGAGAGAGAATTTTATTAATTCACTTGCCGGTCGCGTTGCCGGAGCAACTGTTACATCAACTTCAGGAGTTCCGGGAGCTTCCTCCCAAATTATTTTGCGTGGGGCTACCTCAATGGGGGGAAATAATCAACCCTTATTTATTGTTGATGGTGTTGTTTATGATAACCAGTCGCTAAGCCAGGAAGGTTTGATAGGGGGCCAGTCGGTAGGATTTGCAAATAGAAATTCCGATTATGGTAACAGGGCCATGGATATTAATCCTTCTGATATTGAATCGGTCACCATTTTAAAAGGGCCTGAAGCAACGACTCTATATGGAGCTGATGGCGCTTCAGGAGCGATTGTTATTACTACAAAAAAAGGAAAGCCGGGCAGAACATCACTTACTTACGATAATTCATTTCGGATTGAAAAATTATACCGTTTTCCTGAAGTACAAAAAGAATATACGACCGGCAGAAATGGAATTTATGATCCCTCTTCAGTTGCAAATCCATTTAGTATTTTAGGAAGTGCTGCTGGAGCCGGTGTTCCTGCAGGCTTTGGTCCAAAGCTATCAGACACCTCCACTACTTATGATAACGCGGATCGCTTTTTTCAAACAGGATTTACACAACAACATAATATTAGTATAGAAGGTGGAAGTGAAGTTTCAAGTCTGCGCTTATCGGCAAATTACACAGACCAACAAGGAATTGTACCCAATACAGGTTTCCAAAAAATTTCTGTACGGTTGGGAGGATCTACAAAACTTTTAGATAAGATTACGGTCTCTACCTCGTTGAATTATGTAAATAGTACTACTGATAAAGCAACTAAAGGTGCAGGAGGATATTTGCTAACAATACTTACCTGGCCTGTTACCAGTGATGTAGGCAATTATATCAAACCTGATGGAACGCGGGTTCCACTTCGCAACGTTGTGAACGGAAACTATGCGCTTGAATATGATAATCCTTTATGGGATGTTAATAAAAATCCTGCACAGGATAAGGTAGACCGTCTTTCCGGTAATTTAAATATAGGTATCCCGGTTGCAAAATGGTTGAATATAGGTGCGATCTTAGGTCTGGACTATTACACCCAATACGGCAATCTGGCGACGCATCCCCAATCGCGTTTCGGTTATGCGTCCAATGGTTTTTATTCTTTATATACGCAGACCACAAGAAATCTTAATAATGTATTTAAAGCCACATTCACAAAAAGGTTTGGTGATTTTAGTAATAACCTCACGGTCGGTTTCGCTCACGAAGACAACAAAACCAAACTTGAAGCACAAAAAGGGGAGAGATTTTTTGAAAGAGAATTTCTTTCTATTAATAATACAGACCCTCTTTCCCGCGATGCGAAGACAACCTTTACAAATATCAGGAAAAGCCGTTTTTTCGCAAACCTTGTAACGGGTTATAAAATGTTTTACCTCTCATTGGCGGCTACCAATGAAGGTGATAGCAGATTTATGTCGAAAGTTGTTGAAAAAAATCCTTTCTTTTCTTATGGCGCCGCTTCATTGAGTTTTGTATTATCCGATATTGAAGCGGTTAAAAATGCATTACCGTGGATGAATTTCGGTAAAGCCAGGATTTCATATGCTACTACTGGTAAAGGGCCGTATGCACCTTATCAAATTGATTACCGATTTGCGCCACAAATAACTACTGGTGGTGGTTATGCATATGATGTTACCGGTAATAACTTCGATCTCGAACCGGAGTTTACAAAGACTTTAGAGTATGGTGCCGAATTACAATTTTTTAATAACAGGCTAGGAATTGATATCGCTAAATATTCTCTTCGCAGTGAAAAACAATTAATCGCTGCGCGTGCTTCATACGGTACAGGAGTTATCATTAAATGGTTTAACGGGGGATTGGTTGAGAACCGGGGAATTGAAATTCAATTAACAGGCAAACCCATCAAGAATAAAAATTTTTCATGGGAGACTATCTTCAATTTTGATCGAAATGTAGGGGAAGTACTTGAAATGCCAGCCGGCCTCCCTACTTATTACGATTCCGACACCTGGGTATTTGGAAATCTCCGTTCACAATATTTTCCCGGTGCGAAACTTGGGAATATGGCTTCTAATACATTAAGAAGAAATAATGCTGGCCAGGTACTGATAAGCTCAACAACTGGTTTACCCATCCGGGATGATGAATTTAGAACTGTTGGTGATCGCCAGCCTGATTTTAAGCTGGGTTGGGTAAACTCTATTTCCTATAAGAACTTTCTTCTTTCATTTAATCTTGATTTCAGAAAAGGAGGTGATGTCTTTAACGCAACTGAGTATTTGCTTTATCTGACTGGCTACAGCACAAAAACACTGGGTCGGGAAAAACCTGTTATCATAGATGGAGTATTATTAGATGGTTTGGAGAATTCAAATAATCCCACCAAAAATACCATTGCGGTAACACCAAATTTAAACTCCGATTTTTATAATAACAGTGCATCAAGTGAAGAAGATTTTGTTGAAGAAGTTAACTGGATGCGGTTGCGTGATATTACACTTGCCTTCAATTTACCAGGCAGTGTATTTAAAAATCAAAGAGCCATAAAATCTGCTTCCATATTTATTACCGGAACTGATTTATTCATGCTAACGAATTATAGCGGCGCCGATCCGAGTGTAAATGCCAATACAGCTTCTAATAGAGGATTCGGCGGTGCAGGCATTGATTTTGGAACCATCAGCACTCCAAGAGGAATCAACTTCGGATGTAGAATCAGTTTCTAAACATTAAAATCATTTCTCATGAGATATTTAAAATACCTGATAATTTTTACTGTGATAATAGGCTCGATAGGGTGTAAAAAATATTTAGATATAAATTCTGACCCTGATACTCCTCAGACTCCAGATCCTTCTTCGATTATGCCGGCTATGCTTTCTGCCATTCCCCGGGGAATTCAATTTGATGCACGGTATATTGCCAAATACATTCAAAACTGGTCAGGAAATACTTCCGGTGATATATGGGATATCCATAGCCACCAGGGCTTTCCTGGAATTTTAGATAATGGTGGTGATATCTGGCGACAGACCTACTATGGATTGGGTTTAAATCTGAATTATATTATTAACGAAGGTGCAAAAAAAGGACAATGGGATTATGTTGGCGCTGCATATGCACTAAAAGCCTATATATTTCAAAATTGTACAGATGTATATGGGGATATCATTTTTAATGAAGCCTTTAAGGAAAACACATCATCCTTTAAATATGATGAGCAACAAGTTGTATATCGCGGTGTAGATTCTCTTTGCCGCCTTGCGATCAGTAATCTCAGCCGGGATGATTTAAATCCAGCCAGTTCAATCCTGTCAAAAGGTGATTTTGTTTATGATGGTGACCGGTCAAAATGGATAAAGTTCGTAAATGGAATCCTTGCCCGCAATTTTATGCGTTATTCCAATAAGGCCAATTTTAATACCACCCTTGCTGACTCTGTAATCTACTATGTCGATCGTTCTTTTGTTAGCGGTGCTGATGATTTTCTGATTCCGTTTGATGCCTCAAAAAATGAAGATGCCAATTTCTTCGGGCCCTATAGGAACAATATGGCAACATTCCGACAAACACATATGATCACAAGACTGCTTGATGGAACAACCCTGGCCGGTGATACTGTGCCTTATGCAAACAGGGATCCACGCATCCGTCATATGTTATCTGCCTCACAGGATACATCAAACGGAAATGGCGGATATAGATCTGTAGAACCAGGGCAGGGAGATCCGCAAAACGCTAATACCACCAGCCGTACCCGGGTAGCCGTGCTATGGGGTGATTCATTGTATGCCAATCCGAGCGCTAATATTTTTAACCCAGGCAGAGGCAAGTATTTATTCAGGGACAAAGCTGTATCTCCGGTTATGTCTTACAGTGAGCTCCAATTTTTAAAAGCCGAAGCAGCGATGAGAAAATCAACCGGCTCGGCAGTTGCATTTACAGCCTATCAAAATGGAATTAATGCTCATTTTGATTTTATCAACCGGGCAGTTTATCCGCGCGGAAATGCACAGCTCTTTACACTCAATCCAATAAGTGCAGCTGAAAGAGCAAGGTATCTGGCAAGTAATAATGTAAAAAAATCCGCTGCAACACTAACACTTTCTGATATCATGCTTCAAAAGTACATTGCCATGTGGGGATGGGGATTTGTGGAAACCTGGGTTGATCTGCGCCGTTATCATTTTACGGATCCGGATCAGGCTACCGGGCTGCCTGTATACAGGGGATATATCGTTCCCAGCAATTTATCCACCTTCAATGGTGGAAACCTTGCAACCAGGATCAGGCCCAGATACAATTCAGAATATGTTTGGAACAGAAGCGAACTTGAACGAATCGGTGCAACAGCAGCTAATTACCATGTAAAGCCAATGTGGTTTAGTTTGCCTTAATTAATCTTTCAACTACAGTTTATATGAAAATACATTATTTAATAGCAGGCATTGTTTGTATACTTTCCCTGGCGGGTTGCGAAAAAAATGGTTTGCGCACCAGTAATTTTATCGATGCTTCGGAACAGGCACAAATAAAAATAAATTTCTTTTCCATGTACCGGTCGCTCCCGGCTTACCAGATAAAAGTTAATGATGAACGGGTTAGTGGCATTTTATCGCTCATCCCGAATCCTACCCCGTTTCCCGGTGGAGGACTGAATACGGGTGGTGGTAGTACCGCTGATTATCTTGCGGTGAACCCAGGTGTTACAAAAGTCGCCATCTCCCTTCCAAAAACAGGAACAAACGAAGATTCATTGCAATTGATTACAACCTCCCCTACCCTGGATGCGCGTACAAAGTATTCATTGTATTTCGCAGATACTGCAGCAAAGATGATCTCCTTGCTGGTCGCGGATACCCTAACACGCCCTGATTCAGGTTTTGCAAAATATAAATTTGTAAACCTGATGCCAGATGTGCCCGCGCTGGATTTATATATCGGCACAACAAAAGTGGCTTCGAATATTTTGTACAAAGGAATCAGTCCGTCCTTTACTGTGCCAACAAACTCCTCCAGCACTACCTGGGGGATACGATTAGTTGGTGGTACAACGAATCTTATTACTTACGCTTCTTCAAGCAGCGTTAGTAATCGCAGAGTGTATACTGTTATTGCAAGAGGTTATAATAGCGTAATGACAACGTCTGATGTTCGTTCAAGAAAAATCAGTATCATTTTCAATGAGTAAAGTGATTCCCTAGTATCATCCAAAAAACAAATAACATAATATAATAGCAGTTATTATTCCTACGAGATCTGCCAATAACATGGCACCTATCGCAAAGCGTGTGTTCTTTATTGACACAGCACCGCAATAAACTGCGATAACATAAAAAGTGGTATCAGAAGAGCCCTGCAGGATAGATGACAATCTACCTGCAAAAGAATCAGCTCCAAATGTTTTCATGGTGTCCAGCATCATCCCGCGGGCCCCGCTTCCACTTAACGGTTTTATTAATGCTGTAGGCAATCCATCTACAAATCGGGTATCGGTACCTAAAGCTCCAAATAAAGATTTCATACCCATAATAATTGCATCGAAAGTGCCGCTGGTTCGAAGCATGCTAATGGCAACAAGCATTCCGACAATATAAGGGATGATCCGGATGGCGGTTTCAAATCCTCCCTTTGCACCTTCTACAAATGCGTCAAATACATCTATTTTTTTATAAAGCCCCCCAAGTACGATCAGGAAAAATAAAGTAAGAATAATTCCATTGCTAAAAACGCCAGCGAAAATCTGCGCCTGGTTGGCATCCAGATTTACCACGTACAAAACAAGTAGCGTTATTAATGCGGAGATGCCACCTACCCATGCCAGTATTACGGGATGAAAAATATTGATCCTTTGTTTTATGGAAACAATGAACATGGCCGCCATCGTTGCAGCAAAAGTGGCGATCATACAAGGAATAAATATATCGGTTGGATTTGCGGCTTTTAGTCCTGTTCTGTATGCTATAATGGTAACCGGTATGAGCGTTAACCCAGAGGCATGTAAGGCCAAGAACATAATCTGTGCATTGGATGCAACGGCCTTATCAGGATTCAACTCCTGGAGGCTTTCCATGGCTTTCAGACCAAAAGGCGTTGCGGCATTATCGAGATTTAATAAATTTGCGGAGAAATTCATCATCATATGCCCGATAGATGGGTGTCCTTTTGGAATATCCGGGAATACCCTTGAAAAAAATGGCGCAATAATTTTTGATAGTAATCGTACCCCACCAGCTCTTTCGGCGATGCTTAAAAAACCCAGGAACAATGCCATAATGCCGATAAGTGGAATAATAATATCAATAACCGCATTTTTTGCCGTCTGAATAATTCCATCCGTTTTGCGCTCTAATTTTGATTGAATCGATTTATACGTATATATTTTAAGGGAAGGATTCAACGATTTGAGAATATTGACGGAATCATTCGCCAGGTTATCGGTAAGAAGCACCGTTGCCTTTTGAGCAGAATCTTTTTTTACATAGGCATATTCCCGTAAAAATTCTGTGTACCTGGGAGATAATTTTTGGGTTAGCGGAGAACCGATTGAAACGTAGTAAACGGAATCATAGGCATCTGAAGACTTGCCGACCACCATCCTATTAAAAATATTTTCATCCCCTGCCATCATCCTGATAGCTGCCACAACGATACCTATAATTATAAATGCCGACCAAATTCTGCTCAAAACCATAATTGAAATATATAATTATATTATCATTGATCAACTATTCAATATCCTGCTTTTTGCTTTATTGTATTCTTCATCAGATAATATACCTTTTTGTTTTAGTTCAAATAATTTTTCCAGCTCGGAGGCAATGCCTGAGGAGTTACTGTTGGACGGAATGTTGCTTCTGTTCAGCCCTATTGCATTTGCCATGTGCACGGCCTGGCTGGTTAACTGTAAGGTTTTATAATCGGCTTGTGCCAGCGTAATGGTATCCTTAAGCATCTTAGGTCCGTGAACATTATGGTAGTCAGTAGAACCTATTTCTGCAGCTGTTTGAATCTCCACATGGCCATAATTAAAGATCCTGCCGAATAGAGTTTGGTCGTAGGAAACATTGTTTATTTTTTCAAGTGGACTTTCTTTCGCAAAATGACTAAACAACCCGGTTTCATCAATGACCCTGTAATTTGTAACACCCCAAATATTCACTCCCCACTCTAAATATTTATAAAGAAAGTAAAGAAGTAATGGGCCTGAAACTGCCAGTCCCCAACCGAAGAAATCGATGAAAAAAGCAATTACCAGTCCTACCAAGGCGATTAGGCCCGGTACAATCAGCGTGATCCAGCTGGTGCGGGTTATAAGTAAAACTTTTTCATCTTTTTGAAGGGGAGTGCGCATAGCTTTGTTTTAGAAAAATGCTTACATGAAACTAGAATAAATTTTGAAGATGCGGAAGCCTCCAGAAGAAAAACTGGCCTTACGAAAACGATTGTGAAGAAAAACGTGGGGTTTGCGAAGTTGATCTTCTTTGATACAATCAGTCTAATCTAATACGTTTTTGATGAAGATGTTTTCTTACAATAAAACCAAAGTCATTTCTTATTTATCATGGTCAGACGGGAACCGTCAGACCATGGTAAATCAATCATCTAATTTCAATACAGCGAGAAAAGCTTCCTGCGGCACCTCAACATTACCTATCTGGCGCATGCGCTTTTTACCTTCTTTCTGTTTTTCGAGCAACTTACGTTTACGGCTTATATCTCCACCGTAACATTTTGCCGTAACATCTTTTCGCATCGCTGAAATATTTTCACGAGCAATAACTTTTGCGCCAATAGCAGCTTGAATAGCAATCTGGAATTGTTGGCGGGGAACCAATTCCTTTAATTTTTCGCACAATTTGCGTCCAAACTCCTGCCCTCTTCCGCGATGTATCAATGCACTTAATGCATCCACTTTGTCGCCGTTGAGAAGAATATCCATTTTTACAATATCACTATCACGATATCCTATAGGATGGTAATCAAAGGAAGCATACCCTCGCGTCTGGCTTTTTAATTTATCATAGAAATCAAAAACGATCTCTGTCAGAGGAATTTCAAAAGTCAATTCTACTCTTGTTGTAGTGAGATAACTTTGATTGATTAAAATTCCTCGTTTTCCCAGGCAGAGCGTCATAATATTTCCAATGTATTCTGGTTTAGAAATAATCTGCGCTTTGATATAGGGTTCCTCGATCCTGTCGATGCGCACGGGATCTGGCATTTCAGTGGGATTATTTACAGTAACTTTTTCACCATTCGTTGTATATGCAATGAAACTAACGTTAGGGACGGTTGTAATAACAATCTGGTTAAATTCTCTTTCCAACCTTTCCTGTATAATCTCCATATGTAGCATCCCCAGGAAGCCGCAGCGGAAACCAAAACCCAGTGCCTGTGAAGTTTCTAATTCATAAGTCAGGGATGCGTCATTCAATTGAAGCTTATCCATACATTCCCGTAGCTCCCCGAATTCATCTGTATCAATGGGAAATATACCGGCAAAGACCATGGCTTTAACCTCTTCAAAACCTTTAACCATTTCGGGATGCGGGTTATTAGCAAGCGTAAGCGTATCCCCCACCCTCACTTCCTTGGCATTCTTAATCCCTGTTATGATATATCCAACGTCACCTGTTTTCACTTCAGGCTTGGGATCTAAGGCCAGTTTCAAAATGCCTACTTCATCGGCTTCATATTCAAGGTCGGTTGAAACAAATTTTATTTTATCTCCTTTTTTAATACTGCCATGTAGAATCCGGTAATAGACTATTATTCCCCGAAATGAATTATATACACTGTCAAAAATCAAAGCTTGTAATGGAGCATTTGGATCGCCTTCAGGTGCTGGAATCCTTTTTACAATAGCTCTTAAAATCTCATCAATACCAATGCCCGCCCTGCCGCTTGCTAATAAAATATCTTCAGACTTACATCCAATGAGTTCGATGATCTGGTCTCTCACTTCATCGATCATGGCACCATCCATATCTATTTTGTTGATAACCGGAATAATTTCAAGGTCGTTATCAATAGCCAGGTAAAGATTTGAAATGGTTTGAGCCTGAATACCCTGGGTGGCATCTACCAGCAATAGTGCGCCTTCGCAGGCTGCAAGTGCCCGACTTACTTCATAACTGAAATCAACATGACCAGGTGTATCGATCAGATTCAGTATGTACTCTTCCCCATCCTGCAAATAATTAATCTGGATCGCGTGGCTTTTAATCGTTATTCCTTTTTCACGTTCAAGATCCATATCATCAAGCACCTGGTCCATCATTTGGCGCTCGGTAATAGTTTTCGTTACTTCCAACAAACGATCTGCCAGGGTACTTTTCCCATGGTCAATATGGGCGATGATGCAAAAATTCCGGATATTTTTCATTGAGTTCCTATGCTTTTTTCAAGCGGGGCGAAGGTATTGAATTTTGAACGCTAATAGGTGCGAATTGTTAGGAATTCATGCTAAGAGACATGATTAATATGAATATCACTAAGGATTATAGTGATGGAAACTTTTATAAATTTTATTCAGCCGGAACTTAAATGTTGTACTTCCAATCTTACTTATGCTAAAATCTATTTGATTCCTTGAATATCTTCCTTTTAACCCGGTAAGGCTGCTACATTATGGCGCAAAAAACTTACATTCGCAATTAAAATAAATGGTGACGACTATGGATGTGAAAGTCCTTTTTGATCAGGCAACAGCGGAAAGTGAGAATCTCAGCTCAAGACCCAGTAACGAAACGCTTTTACAACTCTACGGTCTTTATAAGCAGGCTACAGAAGGCGATGTACATGTTGATCCTCCTTCTAATCCCTTCGATTTTGTATCTCGGGCAAAATATGATGCCTGGGCAGGTTTGAAAGGTCAAAGCCGTGAAACTGCGATGAAAGAATATGTTATTCTAATTAATAAATTAAAAAATTAAATACTCCTCCGGTTCCTGTTTACTTCAGTAATACTGCTGTGAGTGCATTCTGTAATCCATTTCCTTCAGTTATATCTATTGATAGTTTGTAAGTATTCTGAACCATGGATTGATAATCTGTTTCTGACAGCGCATTTATTTTATCCTCTATCTCGAAGAGACTCTTCACCGTAAATCCAATATTGAATTTTTTTACGAACTCGGCTGATCCTGTATCCTCATGTACAATAATGGGAAGGTTACAAACTATATATAATGAAAGTTTGTGATGACTGATATACTGCATATAATTCCCAAGGCTCCCGGATGGCTTTTCTATTCCGTTGCCATCCCATATCAATCCAAATGAGCCTTCAATGAAATCGGGTAATACATATGGAGGATGTACTCCCTTAAAAGTTACATTTTTAGAAATCAACATGTCCTTCGTAATGCCAGGACCATATAAATTAACATGTAAAGTAGGGTGCTTTTGAAGCCAGATATGCAACAATTCCAGAAACCTGCTTTTCTGAAGATTTCCGGCAAAAACGATATTGTTGGTAAGTACTCTTTTATGAGTAGCAGGCTTTGTAAGAAAATCGAAACATTGCAACAATGTACATACTGCAGAAGGATGAAATGATTGAAGCCAGGCATACATCTTTGAATTATGAACGATAAAATATTTGAAGGCGCTTAGAAAATGTATTTCCTTTTTTAAAAAATTTTCATTCCCATCTTTTATTCCGTCAATATCAGCAACCAGACAAACCAGCTTTACGGACTTCCTACGCCTCATCATTTGTAACAGCAACTTATGCATCCTGGCATACAGGGGATGTTGAAAAACAATTACCGAACCAGGACTAATAGTTAAGCACATTTTAACCAGATAACCCATACGTGCCATCTTAGCCTTCGGTGAAAACTCGAAATGATATGGAAAACTTATTGAAATGGCACCATTCCTTAATAAAATTTTTTCAATATCTGCGGGGCCTATCCCTCCATGAAAGAATTCCTGGCTCGAGTGTTCGCTAATAAAATAGATTTTTCCAGGTGCAATCATGGTTAGGAATTATGAAAAAAGTGAGTTGCCTTTTTAAAATGATGAATAAAAATATTTTTTAAAATAACCATAATATCATTCCTGATAACAAACAATTGAATGAGTACATAAATGATAAAACAACTGCTAATTGAGAAAATGAGTACCAGTAATGTAGATGAAACAGAGATCCTTATTAAATAAATTACAGGCACAAATAAAATAGCTCCTATGAGGGCATGGCTGAAAGTTCGGAGATCGAAAACCTGCAAATGAGGAGACGTTTTTTTTACGTAATAATAGTTCATGCCAAGCATCAGTAATTCTGCACACATGATGGCATAACTGGCTCCTGTATCAGCATAATTATAAGAGAGAACCAACATCAGGCCCACAAAAACCACGCCCGATACCAATAAGCTGTTTAAGTACAGTTTTTCACGGTTGTGAGAGATGAGGACCTGCCTGCTTAAAAAAAGATTGTATGATTTTAGTAAAGGAAATGCGGCCAATATCATAAGGTTTTCCGTGGCCGGAATAAACTGTTTGCCTAAAAAAATAATGATCAGGGGTTCGCCTAATAGAAAAATACCAACACAAATCGGCACCGAAAAAAGGATCAATAGTTGAAAATTCCTGGTGATCATTAATTGCACCTGTGTATGGTTGTTTTCCTTGATGAAATAAACAATACGGGGAAAGAAAACCAGTAATGAATCCGTTAGTAAGGTTGTAGATATCCTTACAATTTTCATTGAGAACGCATAATACCCAACTGCAGAAGCGGTATTTACAATGCGCAATAGAACATTATCTAATAAAAGAGTAATTCCATACACCAGGCTTATAAGATAGGTAATGCGCAATTTTGGAATATGCCTTTTCCAATTCATCTCCTTAAAAGAAACAGGAACCTGCCTGAACAAAAGGAAACTGTTCCAAAGGCTGTTTAGTATAGCCGATGATGCGATGATGCCATAATATATATAATGATCAGAGGGTTCGTTTACAAGGAGAAAGATTGAAATAAGTCCTAATACTCTGCTTAAAAGAGACCGAATAGTTATGAATTTAAACTTTTCCATGCCAAGGAAGTACCATTCGCATGCAAAGAAATTGACTATAAGGTAAGAGAGTGAAAAATAAAGAATCCTAACATCATGGATTTTATTCCAGATAAAGAACACAGCGATACCATATAGAACAAGAGTGATTGAAGATGAAATGATATGAAGTACAATCAGCTCTGAAATCAATTTTGCTTTCTTAGCTTCTTCATTTTTTAGTTGTGCAGCTTCGCGCATACCATATACCACAATCCCGAATTCTGCAATAGAAATAAAATAGTAGGTAAATGAATCAATAAAACTCACTTCACCAATTCCGGCTGGAGTCAATATCCGGGAAATATATGGAATTGATAAAAGGGGTAAGAAAACCTGACTAGCAGATAGAATAAAATTATAAACCAGGTTCTTCTTTATGCTAGGCAAAACAGATTAGTTTAGAATAAAGATCAAAGGCGAATAATACAAACATAAGTATATTTACGCAGCCAATTAAAGTAACCAATTTCAAATTCTACTGACTTATACTCCATGCATGAATCGCTTTTGCAATTATTAAAATGTCCGGTTACAAGATCTTCTTTGAAAATGGAAGTGATCTCCAGGTCCGCAAAGAAATTTAATGGAATTGATCAAGAAATCATAAATGAAGGAATTTTATTTGCTGAGGAGGACTGGTTTTATCCAATCATTAATGGTATACCCCGCCTGATTGTTGAATCGTTCTATGACTATCATGATTTTTTCCGTATTCATTTGCCTGATTATTCCGTTCGAAGATCTTACCTGGAGCAAAAGTATCATGGGTTGATCCGATACGTTATAAAAAAGAACCGGCATACGAAACAAAGCTTCTCGAAAGAATGGAGCATATTCAATTACAAGTCAGATAAAACGTGGAGCCTCGATACAGATGGAATGTTAACCCGGTTCCTTACAGAGATAGATGAAAACCTAAACGGATTAGCAGGAAAATGGATATTTGATGCAGGCTGTGGCAATGGATTGTTGAACCAACTTGTGGCTAAAAATGGCGGCAGTATTTTAGGAATGGATTTTAGTCTCAGTATTGAAAGGGCTTTCGAAAATAACGAGCAGAAAGAAGCCTTCTTTATCCAGGGAGATGTACAATTTCCGCCGGTTAATTTTGAATATTTTGATATTGTCCATAGCAGTGGCGTACTTCACCATACTAATAATACTGAACTATCCTTTTCCTGTATCGAACCTTGTGTTAAGCATGGGGGAAAATTCAGTGTATGGTTATATCACCCGAGAAAAGATTTGATTCATAACTTGTTTAATAGTATTCGGAAAGTGACATCAAGATTACCCGTGAAGGTTCAGTATTATTTATACCTGGTAACTTTGTTTCCCATAAGTTTTGTAATTAACCGCAGAAAAGGAAACAAACAGAATAACAGAGAGCTAATGATTGGAATCCTGGATTGGTTTTCACCTGAATTCCGGTGGGAGCATGAACATCATGAAGCAGCAAGCTGGTTTTACAAGAGGAACTACGAAGAAGTCAAAGTGACTACGACAGATCTATTCGGATTTAATATTACAGGTCATAAAATAGTCAAAAATGCAAATAGGGATATTTGAAACAGATCACTTTGAAGGCGCATATCCCGTGATAAAATTATTTGACAACGGTCAAAATGAAATTACAATATTCACTTACGAAAATTCCTTCCGGCAATTTGAATACCTTTTCAAAGAAAATGTTAATCGATATCATTGGGTGATAAAAAGATCGTCGGAATCTAAATATCAATTCATTTACCGGCTTTATAAGGATTCAAAAGATAAAAACTTTGATATCCTTTACCTGAATACTATTGCAGATAACCATATTGTATATGCCATCATGATAGCCGGTCTGCGAAATATGAGAATTATAAGTACTCTACACGACATTAACAGCCATTTTCGTTTTATACCCGCACTTAGATTCCGCAGATTCATAAGATTTATTGGCAAAAGATGTCTTATTAAAAGTGTAACCGAATTTAATGTTGTTTCCTCTACGATGGTTGACTATTTAAAAAAAAAACTACCCGCTCACAAAAAAGTTCATTGCGTCCCTGGCAGTGTTTTTGAAGAATTTGAAAGACCGGACATATCTTTAAAAATACAAAGTCCTATAAAAATCGTTATACCGGGTAGCATAGATGGCAGGCGAAGGAATTATGAATTTGTTTTTAAGTTGCTTGCAAAACTTAATGAGAAGATGAAGAATGAAGTTTTAATTGTGCTATTAGGAGGTTCGGGAAGCGTTTATGGAAAACAGATTATTGAAAAGTGTAAATCATATGTGTTACAATATCAAAACCTTCAATTTTCTGAAAACGATATTGTAGATCAGCCCACATTCGACCGTGAATTGGATGATGCTGATTTTATTTTTATTCCCTCCGTTATTGATACGGTGATTTTAGATGGTGTTCCCGAAACTTACGGTGAATCTATTTCATCTGGAAATATATTTGATGTTATCAAGCATGCGAAACCGTTTATTATTCCTCATCAACTTAATATCCCGCAAAATCTAGAGAGCAGTTGTTTTAAATATTCAGACCCTGATGAGATTGCTAATTTCCTGGAGGCTTTTTTGAAAAAGCCAGATGAATATTTTAAGTGGAAAGAAAAAGCATTGGAAAATTCACGCGCTTATACTATCGAAAAAATCAGGTTTAAAAATCCTTCGCTTTTTTCATAAAGTCCTTTTGCATTCAAATTTGCTTCTTTACTTCTTCAAACACTTCGGTTACGGAAATTGAATTGATCACTTCTTCAAGACGTTCACGCTTATAAAAGCATTTCAATAATAAAGGACTGACAATTTTCTTCAAAACGCCATAATCATATATTTCATGGGGACTTGTGCAGTTAAATATTGCAATACAGGGAATCTCATAGGATATAGCAATATGCATGGCCAGGGTATCTCCACAAATGAGTAAAGAACATTCTTGGATTTCTTCCATATAATCTCGTACCCGGTTCCGCTCATTAAACACGATAATTTCGTTGTTGCTATTCTTAAGGATTTGTTTCAGCTCTTCATAACCATGCCAATTCTTATTGGGCCAGGTACTTCCAGCTCTCTTTTCTATGCCTATTTTAAACTGTTCGGTAATATTGTAATGATTCTTTTTATAAAGAATATATTTCTGGCCGGAAAAGGATTCCCCTAAGATTCTATATAAAATTTCCTGGTAGCTGGATTTGTTATTTTTCTTTAGTTCATCGGAATGTGAAGTGGGGAAGTGACTAATAAGGCTCATATTAAACCATTCAGCGGATTCGGGTGTATAATCCAGTTTGTCATTTTTCCAGAAAACACCAATGGTTTTGTTTGCCTTGATAGGACTTACCATTTGCGCAAGCCGGACATCTTCCTCAAGATTAATAATTAAATCAAAGTTGAGATCAAATAATTCAGAAGGGATACTTTCTAATGGAACCAATGTAAGATTAGGATACCGATCCGGAAAGAGCGGAATATTATATCCAGCCGTAATCCAAAAAATATTTCCTTTCAACACATGCAACAAAACCGTTGTCCGAAGAACATCGCCCGACGCGTTTGTTTTTATGATTAATATGTTTTCCATGTCTTAAACAAATACAGTTATCGATACCGAATTCTTAACTTCGCCCGAATGATGTTGCAAATAAACAAATATAGCAGTAACTAATTGTTGTATGTCATTACTCAAAAAAGTAAACACGAGTGCGAAAACAGACGAGACAACCGGTTTTGGAACCAACCGATCCATGTATGGTGGCCGTCTGATTAACCGGGATGGCAAAGCAAATGTTGACAAAACAGGAATATCCTTTTTCGGTAAATTAAGCTGGTACCATACATTAATCCAAATGCGTGGATTGAAATTTCTGACTTTTATTTTCATCTCCTTTTTAGCTGTTAACCTAGTTTTTGCAAGTATATATTATTTGATAGGGGTAAAACATTTAGGTGGAATGGAAGCCAATACTACAACAGAAGAATTTATAGAAGCTTATTTTTTCAGTGCCCAAACTTTTACAACTGTAGGTTATGGCAGGATCAATCCAACAGGATATCTTACTAGTTTCGTAGCAGCATTTGAAGCTTTCACAGGATTACTTTTTTTTGCCATCGCTACGGGTCTTTTCTATGCCCGTTTTTCCCGGCCGCAGGCGTTTTTACGGTTTAGCGATAATGCCGTGATTGCGCCCTATCGGGAAGCGAATGGTTGGATGTGTAGAATTGTTCCTTATAAAAACAATTCATTGACTGATCTGGAAGTAAAAGTAAATGCAGCCATGAGCCTTGAAGAAAATGGAAAAGAAGTGAATAAATTTTATCCACTTGACATGGAACTTTCCAAAGTCAATGCCTTATCCTTAAGCTGGACGCTTGTTCATCCTATAAATGATAAAAGCCCACTTTATAATCTCTCCGCAGAAGATTTAAAAAATAACAAAGCCGAAATCATAGTGATAGTAAAGGGCTTTGACGAAACTTTTTCAAATACAGTTGTTTCCAGAACATCATATACTCATGATGAGATCGTATATGGTGCAAAATTCCTACCCATGTATCATCGTTCAAAGAACGGGGGCACCACTATCCTCGAAGTTGATAAATTAAATCATTTTGAAAAAACAGAATTAAATAGAAGCAATCCAGTCAGTCCTGTTTAATGGGGTTGCTATTATTCAGCCCCGACGCGATAAAATTATTTCAAGCTTTTAATAATAGAAATAAAATCGGCCGCGATCAGGGAAGCACCACCCACTAAGCCTCCATCTACATCAGGGCAGGAAAATAATTCAGCAGCATTACTGGCCTTAACGCTTCCTCCATATAAGATAGAAATATTATTGGCTATCAATGATCCATATTTTTTTTCCAATACCAATCTCAAATGAGCATGCATTTCCTGCGTTTGAGCAGTTGTAGCAGTCTTTCCCGTTCCAATAGCCCATATAGGCTCGTAAGCAATAATTACCCGCTGGATATCCACCTCAGACAAATGGAATAAAGATTCCCGTAACTGTACTTCTACATAATCATTTTGAGTTCCTGCCTCCCGAATACTCAATGATTCGCCACAACAAAATATAGGTGTGAGTTCGCTTTCAAGGCACATATTTACTTTTTGAGAAAGCGTTGCGTTGTTTTCATTGAAATGTTCTCTACGTTCACTATGCCCGACTAAACAATGGTGGAGCCCGATTGATTGAAGCATTTCAGCAGAAACTTCGCCCGTATAAGCCCCTGATTTTTGATGATAACAATTTTGGGCTGCCACAAAATAATTATCCTCATCTGCTACTTCGCTGTTAGCCATAATCAGAAAAGGATATGGTACTGCAAAAATTACCAGCTGATGATTTTTTAGTTCAACCTGGGTGTTTAGGATATCATCCAACAAACTTTCAGCTTGTTTATAGGTACAATTCATTTTCCAGTTTGCGGCGGCAATTTGTTTACGCATAGAGATCATTATGATTGATTAAAAATGTTCCTTAGTTGTTTAATTTCACCTTCTGTAAGGGCTTTACTTTTAAGTTTCTTCCAATTATCAATGTCACGTATTCCCTTGTCAAATTTATATTTTTCTACAGGTTTATAACCCCAGGAAAAATTTGGTATATATGTTGGTGTTAATCCTTCTCCAAATACATTTGAACAAACTCCAACCATTGTTCCTGTATTAAAAGAGGTATTGATCGCACTACGGGAGTAATCGCCCATCAGCAAACCACACTTCATGCCGGCATTGCTCCATTTTTCGGAAAGAGGATTCCATACCTTCACCTCTGTTGCATTATTTTTTAGATTTGAGTTTGATGAACCTGCACCCAGATTGCACCATTCACCAATGATACTATCTCCCAGATAACCATCATGTGCTTTATTTGAATAACCAAAGACAACGGTATTTTTAATTTCACCACCTACTATGCTATGCGGACCTATCGTTGTAGCACCATAAATCCGGGCACCCATTTTTACTACGGATCCCTCGCAAAGTGCGAAAGGTCCTCTGATTATGGCTCCTTCCATAATCTCTGAATCATTGCCAATATATATCGGGCCTGTAGAGGCGTTCAAAATACAATTTGATAATCTGGCTCCTTCCTCAATAAATATATTTTTAGTTTCAATTGCCTGCACTGTTTTGGGTATCGTGGCTGATACTCTGCCTGAAGTAATTAATTCAAAATCCTGTCGCAGCGCCCAATCATTAAATTGAAATATATGCCAGGGGTACTGGACAACCTTACAAATATCAGGATTGAATACAGAGATATCATATTCATTGGGTAGAGTTGAAACTAATGCGGCAAATTCTTTTGAAGGAATAATGTTGGCGGAAACATTGATTGCGTTACCGGGGGATAGCTGGTTTTCAGAATGTTTGAAAACTGGAAAATTAGATAACCTCTCCCATTTTTCCTGAATAGTGAGTATACCGACCCGGATATCTGCTACATGGCGAATTAATGCAAATGGAAACAAATCATCCCCTACACCTTTATCATTGAGAAAAATTTCCTTCATTACGTACAACTATTATCCAATTTTCATTATCAAAACAAAAAATCCCTTCCCGAAAATCAGGAAGGGAAATATAGTTAGGCAAAGAAAAATAAAATGAAATTATTTCTTGCCGTAGCGTTTTTTGAATTTATCAATCCTACCTGCAGTATCCACCAACATTTTCTGACCAGTAAAGAATGGATGTGAGGTATTGGAAATTTCCAATTTGATCAAAGGATATTCACTTCCGTCTTCCCACTTTACGGTTTCCCTGGTTGGAGCGGAGGAACGACTTAAAAAACTATAGCCATTACTCATATCTTTGAAAACAACGAACCTGTAATTCTCCGGATGAAGACCCTTTTTCATGATACTTAATTTAGTGTGCACGGATTTTGCCGTACGTTTTTGAAATGAGTGGCAAAACTAAGCCAATAAGGCTTTTGTTACAAATTAATTTCAACCTGGTAATTTAGGACTTCATATTGATATATTGAAGGGGGAGGCCAAGGGAACTTTCCTGGCAAAGCTTTATAACTGCCTGCAGATCATCAATTTTTTTACCTGTTACCCGAACCAGGTCGTCCATTATCTGTACCTGCACTTTTAGTCCACTGTCTTTTATGAGTTTCACGATCTTTTTGGAATCCTCCTGTTTTAATCCATTCCGGACTCCTACTTCCTGCTTAACATTTTTTCCGCTCTGGTAAGATTCTTTAGAAAGGTCAAAAGCTTCAGGAGATATACCTTGTTTATGGGCACGATTGATAAGTACGTCAATCAACTGTCCCATTTTCATGTCATCCCCTGTCTCTATTTTTAGTTTGAAATCTTTTTTATCAAGATCTATCGTTACAGGGGAATCTTTGAAATCAAAACGATTGGTAATTTCCTTTCGTACCACATTCACAGCATTGTCAAGCGCTTGAAGATCTACTTTACTTACAATATCAAAAGTTGGCATAGTTCTATTTTGGAGAGTGATTACAGGGGACAAATATAAAAAACTCTCATTCTAAAGGAGAACAATTTTAATAAGGGAATACTATATCATACCGGGATGGTCAGACATAGTATTCGGTGATTGCGCTGATGATATATACCGATGAAAACTGGTTGAAAATGGCGATGTTTGAACCAAGCTCCAAACATATTGTGAAACCCAATCGTTTGCAGACCGAGAGGCTCAAACAACTAATTCTGACCTTGTCCGGCCCGGCTGTCTTCGTCGTTGGCCCCGCTTGTCCTTCTGCGGGCTTGTGCAACTGTTGTTTTGCCAAAACGGTAACTGAAGTTAACTGATAGCGATCGGTTGGTCCATTTGTTCGAAACTTTTACATCAATATTACTATAACGTGTTGTACCACTATATTTTTGCCAGTGAAAAGGGTCCCTGAAATTCAACCTGAAAGTTCCTTTCCCTTTCATGATGGTTTTCTGGCCTCCGATACTCATGAAGTACATGTGATCGGCCAAGCTTAACCCATCCACTCCCTTAGCCCGGTAAAACCCACTTAGTTCCGCCGACCATCCATTTTTGAAAGTGAAGTTGTTTGTAATATTTATCAGGTAAGAAGTGTATTGAACATCAATCTGATCATTCTTTTGCTTAATTGGATTAAAATGGATACCGGTAAAATGATTGTTATAAAGATTGAAAAATATATTTGAATTCCACCATTTACTAATCTTTGCAGGAGCCGTTATTGCCAATCCAATATTTTTTTGACTGGCAACATTATCAGGTGTTAAAAATGTAATTCTCTTATTAAGGTCTGGTTGAATCAAAAGTTGTGATATCGCATTGTCAGTCTGGGTATAATTGATTACTGTGGTAAGCCCATTTTTAAAGGAGTGCCTTATTTCAAAATTGTTAGAGTATTGGGGTAGAATATATGGATTCCCTTGTCGGTATGTCAATGAATCCAGGAACCATATAAATGGATTGAGATCCTGGTAATTTGGCCGCATGATTCTTCTTCCATAGGAAAGAGTGAGTATATGATTCTTATTCAATTCATAATTCAGGTAAGCAGTGGGGAATAAACTGGTATAATTTCGGGTGAAAGTTGAATCATTTTTTATTTGATTTCCTTTCGCATTTGTGTTTTCCATTCGTAATCCTGTTTGAGCACTAAACTTTTTCCATTTTTTATTAATGCTTATATACGCAGCGTTTATATTTTCTTCATATATGAAATGATTGGACCGGTCATCTTTTGCCCAACCAGTTGCCGAATTCCTTTGATATTCAACCTCGTTATTATTTTCTACATAACTCAGCTTAAATCCTGCATCCAATCGCATATCATTCTTTAAAGGATGTGTATAATCGGATTTAATCGAATATATATCTATTGAACCTGGAATATCTCCTTTCAATTCGAAATGCCCCGTCTTGATTCTGCCAGGCTCATTATAGCTATCCGTAACAAGAATCGATTGTGCATTACTGGAATAACCGATGTAATCAAAATCTATTGTGATTTCTTTACCTGTGGAATCAAATGTGTGCTTGAAATTGACATTGCCAGAATAATTTGCAAAATTTGATTTAGTAAACCCATCTGACTCGAGGGTGGATTCGATAGAACCGTCTGGCCTTGTAAACACCTGCGCACCTTCGGGATGAGGGCGGCCAAAGAATGTGAATCCATTTAAGACAACTCCCCAGACTGTTTTCTTGCTTTGAAAAAAGTCGAACCCAAGTTTTAAGGTGTAATTATTATTACGACCATTGAACTCTGATTCCTGGTTACTGGTTATCTGTATATTTCCATTCTGATCATAGAGTTTCCTGGTAAGATGAAGGTCGTTTTTGTTCTCATTATAATTGTAATTCAGGTTCCCAAACAGGTTAATTTTTCCAGTCCGGTAATTCATATTTAAACTATTTGAACTGCGGGCAGGGGTTAAAAGTGAATTACCTCTTTTGTATAAACTCATGGTGCCACCTGTAGATACACTTCCATTAAAGCCTTCCGTTTTTCCTTTCTTCGTTTTAATATTGATGATACCTGAATTTCCTGAGGCGTCATATTTTGCAGGTGGGTTGGTCATGATCTCAATCTGATCTAACGCAGTTGCCGGTAAATTCCGCAAAACGTTTGCAAGATCTGTTGGAGATAAATAAGTTGGTTTTCCATCCATCATCACAATGACTCCCTGCTTTCCTTTAAGACTTATATTTCCATCATTGTCTACGGTTATTCCAGGAGATTTTTCTAAAACTTCCAAAGCAGAAGCCCCTGCATTTGTAGGGGCCGCTTCAACATTTACTACGGTGCGATCGATTTTATTTTCAATAAGGGGTCTTTTCCCGGTAACGGTAACTTCGCCAAGAGATTTTGCAACGGGTAATAATTGAATGGAATTTAATGTGATGGTTGTATTATCAGAAGTAATAGAAAAAGGTTCACTCCCTTTTTTTTGGAAACCGGTAACGGTAACCGATATGATGTACTCTCCTTCAGCAATCTTTTCAAATTCATAATTGCCGTTTTTATCTGTAACGGAAACTTTTATTAAAAATGCATCTTTGTTTCTTAATAATGAAACAGTTGCTCCGTCTAATGCTTTTTGTTTATCATCATTGATAGTTCCTGAGATTTTTCCAGATTTATTTTGTGCGTATAAATGCACAACTGAAACCAGTAACAGTAATAAAAGTGAAAAAATCTTTTTCATTTCTAGTTTTTGATTTGTGGACAGGAAATATCATCGTAAAGATGTTCAAAACTATACTCAGAAAAAAACGAATAATGATAGTATGGCTAATGAAGGGTTAAATGGAAAATATTGATTATGAATCAGTAGATGGTATACATACTTATCATGATAATAGGGTCAATCAATTAAAAATACCATTAAATGAAGCACCTATTATTTGAATAGAAAACAAAAGTAAGGCCCCATGGAAATGGGGCCCGCAACCAAAACTAACTGCTTATGAGAAAAAGGTATACTAAGTTTTTTATTACATGTATGAAACACTACAACCTACGAGGTAACATAAAACGATTGCTATTAAGATTACTTTTTTCATACATGGTTTGTTATTAATATAGACGTCAAATGAAGGCAAAGGTTTGAACGCATTTGTTAAAAAATTTTAAAATGTCGATTATTCCCTCAAAACTGGTCCTAATCGCCCGTTTTTACACGGTTCTGTTCATCACTGGCGCTGGCTTTTTTGCGTGATCCATTACCATTCAATGGCTTTCCAAACCTATAGGTGAAGGTGAGATTCGCTACTCTTGAATCGCGCTTGTTGGAAAAACTTGCTTCAGTTGATTTAAAATTAATTTGTCCTTTTGGGGCCTGGGTGTAAAAGATATCCCTGATATTAAGTCTTACTGAACCTTTCCCTTTTAATACTTGCTTTGAAACACCAGCCGAAAGTTGTCCCAGGGGCCTAATTTGGATTTGGCCTTCTATTCCTTTTGTTCTGTACCACCCACTAATCTCCGCACTCCAGATTTTATTAAATCTGAATTGGTTGTTAAGATTAAACATCAGGTTACCCGCTTCTACTTCCAGTAATTCACCATGTAAAGCTCCTGTAAACTTGTTGTAATTGTAGTTTGTATACACCATGGAGGTTAGCCATTTCGCTACAGGTATTTGCGCGCTTACCGCAATGCCTGCATTGATACGTTTTCCGATATTTCCTCTTCTCACAATGGTCGCGTATTCACCCTCCTGATCGAAGGTCTCCATAAACATATTTTTGGTTGAGCTGTAATTAAGGGTAGTGGTTAGTATGCCCTTGAATATATGGGAAAACTCAATGTTGTTTGAATACTGTGGCTTTAAATAAGGGTTGCCTTGTCCATAAGTATACTTATCGATGAAAAATAAAAATGGATTGAGATCCTGGTAAGCGGGGCGGTCTATCCTACGGCCAAAGGAAAAACCAAACTGATTCTTTTTATCGGCAGCATAGCTGAAATATACCGTTGGAAATATACCGTTGTAAGTTTTGTCAAATGCAGAATCCGGTTTTTGAATATTACCATACTGGTATCCTTTATAGTTAGTGTTTTCAACACGTAAACCCGTTTGAACCCCTAATTTTTTGGTTAATTGTTTATTAAGGTTTATATAACCGGCATTAATGTTTTCTTTATATTCAAAATAATTGGTTCGCTTGTAATCTGTTTCCCAGTTTCCATTAAGGGGTTCGAAATACTTCGCTTTACTGTCTGTAACAACATAACTTGATTTCCATCCAAGCTCTAATCTGGCCCCTTTTTTTAATGGATGGGTATAATCCATCTTTGCTGAGTAAATTTTGATATTTATCGGCAAATCGCCACGCAATTGTTCATCGTATTTTTTTGTCCATGTTGGTGTGAAAGTAGTATTCACAAATTCCTGATCGTTGGTAGAATTGTAATTGATATAATCTATATCAGCTGTCAATTCCCGCCCCGATGAATCGTATTGATGACGCATATTCAGGTTCACACTTCCATTTTTCCAAACTTCTTTAGAGGAACTGTTTGCCTGTACAATAGAATCCACTTTTGATGCAGGATCTTTCAGATAACTAATATTATCCCCAAATTCACTTTCGGGATTGTAAAAGCCACTTACTACAACTCCCAAAATTGTTTTTTTATTCAGCGAATAATCCATGCCCATTTTTAAATTATTATTCATCCTTCTGGTGCGCATCATGGATGTTTGTTCGAAAATTGCCCGGGTAGATTTATCCGCATTACTATACCGACGATAAATACTTAGCTCCTGGAAATTATTAGCCCTTCCGAAACTGTAATTGCTGAACAGGTTTACTTTCCCTTTTCGGTAATTCAGGCTCAGGTTCTCGTTTGTTTTAAAATATACTCCTTGTCCCACCCCTGCAGTAATACTTCCGTTAAAACCCTTCACCTTATTTTTTTTGGTTTTAATGTTTATAACACCCGAATTTCCGGCAGCATCAAATTTCGCGGGAGGGTTTGTCATAATTTCAATTTGGTCAAGTTGAGAAGCCTGCATCCCTTTTAGCATATTCGCTAATTCAGGCCCACTTAAATACGAGGGTCTACCATCGAGTAAAATGATAACACCCTGTTTTCCCTTCAAACTGATATTTCCATCTTTATCAACTTGTACGCCAGGCGACTTTTCTAATACTTCCAGCGCAGTGGAGCCAGCATTCGTTACTGCAGCTTCCACATTAATAATGGTCCTATCAATCTTTTGTTCAATCATAGGCTTACGGGACACTACCGTCACTTCCTTTAAATCCTTAGAATGAGCCCTTAAAACAATTGTTTCTACTTCAATAAAGCTCGCTTCAGAAGAAATATCCACAGCCTTTGAATATGATTTTCCATACCCTACAAATGTGGCCATAATGATATAGCTACCGGTATTAAGATTATCAAATTCATATTTTCCGGATTTATCTGTTACTGATAATTTTATAACTGAAGAATCCTTCCCGTTTAAAAGCGAAATGGAAGCTGCAGGGATAGGTTTATTATTGATATCGTTAATGCCACCTCTTATAAGTTTTGCTTTGGTTTGAGCCTGTGTTAGAATGGATATCAAAAATGCCATAATCACGAAACCCACTTTTAAATTTTTCATTTTGTGTTCTTTAAATTGATTGATACTTTAGTTAGCTAATTACAAGTCAAACATAGGTACTATGTGTTACATGGTACATTGTTTTATGTTGAACGGTTATACGCGTTGATAATTGGGTTTTAAAACCAAGAGGTATGACGTGGGTATTCTTATAGGGTTACAGTTAAACCTCCATTTTGGACAGGTGGCTAGAAGAAGATATAAGCGGAAGGGAATAAAGTCAGGACTGCAATGACATTACAGAAGGGTTAGTAGTAAAAATTCAGGAAAGATTGCCGTTGGTAGTATTTCTATGTTTAAGTTTCAAATATAGGAATAAGGAAATCCCTGTTAAAACCATGAGACCAGATATTAATTCTGCCTGAGTAGGGTGAAAACCAAAAATATCATACTTGGTATTTACGCGGATTTTTTCAATAAAAAATCGCTCAATTCCATTGACGATCAGATAAACAGCAAACATAGTTCCCGGAATTGTCAGGATAGAACGTAAGCTCCAAAGCAAGACAAATAATAAGATACAAATAACGGTTTCATAAAAAGCGGTGGGAAAGACTGGTATCGGTAAATGACTACAATACTGACCTGAACAACCATTAATCTTTACTCCTTCACCGATCACATTATGAGGATATGAATATGCCACCATCCAGGTCGGGATCCAGGATGGAGCTTTAATCATTTTATGAGGGGCATCTATATAATTAGGTATTGAAAACTGTTGGGTATAATAAACTGAATTTGCTTGTAAAACCTGGTTAAAAACAGTGGAATCGGCTAATTCAACTTTTGAATCCGGAGTGGTGATATATGCGGAGTTCAATATTCCCCAGTCGCCATCTCCAGATACCTGGCAACCGATCCGGCCAATCGCATATGCCAGGATTAAGGCAGGGGCAGCCGAATCGCACAAATGTCTAAAACCAATATGATGTTTCCGGGCATACCAAAATATAGCGAGGGTGGCGCATATTAATCCTCCATAGAATGTCAATCCACTAAATGACAGCAATGCTTGAATGGGGTTCGCTACGAATTCATTCCAATTCTCAAAATTGTGAAAGATCTTGGCTCCTAAAAAACCAAAAACAGCGGCAAAAATAACAATATCTCCTACCCTGTCATGAGGCCAGATACGTATCGTTCTTTCTTCAACCTTTGTAAGTTTTTGCTTATTTTTTTCACGCCATTTAAGTCCGGCAAATAAAAGACCTAAAATAATTCCTGCCGGCCAGCTGCCTTCTGAAGAAAAAATAAATTGCTGAGGATCATCTTTTAAGCTGCTATCGGAAATAAATAACCCGAGTATCTTGAAGCCTAATAAAAAACCAAGTAAAAAGTTTAAAAATAAATCTGCCGCTCCTGCAGGTTTTCCGACTATAATCTTGACATCTTCTGCATGAAGTAACCCATCTCTTTCCTTACGTTTTAACTCAATAGTTAAAACAAAGGCTGCAACTATAAAGCCCAATGCAACAAAAAATCCAAATGAATTTATGAATCTAAGCCCCGTCCATTCTACACCAAAAAAATCTTTAAAAGCATAATAGAGGTTAGGATACATTTATTGAAAATTGAAAAGTGGGTTGATCAGGTTTAAACTTGCAAAAAGTAAATTAATGCCGCAATGTTAACGAATTCCAATGTAAGATGATGAAAAAAACCCTCCCATTACAGGGAGGGTTTCACACTATGAACAAAGCTGAACGTAATCAGCAAATCAGCAATATTGATCAAAAGCCCCTATCAAATTATGGGCAATCATTTGTGCAGAGCGCCCTTCAATTTGATGGCGTTCTATAAAATGGACCAGTTGTCCATCCTTAAATAGAGCTATTGCAGGGGAAGAGGGAGGATAAGGCAATAAATTTTGCCGTAACTTATTAATTGCTTCAGCATCAAAACCGGCGAAACTAGTTGCAAGGTGATCTGGTTTTTTAGGGGCATTCGCTACAGCCATTAAAACCCCTGGCCTGGCAGTTCCTGCTGAACAACCACATACAGAGTTGATCATAACAAGAGTGGTTCCCTTTTGTTGTAATTGATCTTCAACTTCACCTGCTGTAAGCATCTCCGAAAAACCATTGTCGGTCAATTCTTCTTTCATCGGGATAACTATTTCTTCTGGATACATATTTTTATTTTTAAATAGAACCTCAAAACTAGGCAAAAAATTCCTTGGAAATTTGCGAGATCAGGAAACAGAATTTATGTCACCCAAAAAAAAATAAACAGGAAGTATTGACGCTTATTTTCAAGTGCATTACAAGAATTCAGACAAAATTACCTGGCTTTCTGAGATGGTACAGGGTTTGATCCCACCCAGTATTATAAAAACTAAAACAAAAATTTATAAATATGACACACTTAAAATTCAGCACCAGGCCCGATGCTAAAATTTTTGATAATTTGTTGGATGAACTGTTCAATGTGAACTGGAACAATGGGGCTAAAGAAAACGCTGCCCAACCACCGGTAAACATCGCTGAAACCAAAGATGCCTATCACCTTGAACTTAATGTACCCGGCCGAAATAAAGAAGATTTCAAAGTAAACATTGAAAATAATTTGATGACGATCAGCTATGAAAAACCGGAAGAGAAAAGAGATGAGGAGCTCAAACATATTCGCCGGGAATTCAGTTTCAAAAGTTTCTCCAGAACTTTTAGTATTGATAATAAAATTAATGTTGAAAATATCCAGGCCAAATACGAAAATGGTTTATTGAAATTCTTATTGCCCAAAAAAGAAGAACCGAAAAAAGAAGTTAAACAAATACCGGTTCAATAAACCTCGCTAAAATCTTATCAGATTTTAGAACTTTTAAGATAAAAAGTTCTAACGGGTCCGTTCAGTGATTTCTGAATGGGCTTTTTTTATGCTCCTATTCTATACAACCCTGGCGCCTCCGTGTATCAATCAGGTATTGTATTTTCCATTGACTGTTGATTCGTACCAATTGAAAAGAATTAACACCACAATGACTCAATTTTCCGTCAAAATAAAATGTATAAGGCCTCCATGCAATGGCTAACGGGCCATCTATTTTAATTGTTTCAAATTGAATTCGCTCATCCGCAGCCCCTTTTTTTTGCTTTGCTACAAAGTCAGCGAAATCTTTTACCTGCTCATTTATGACGATCCATTTACCCTCTTTATTTCGGGCGATGGTTTGCAGTATGGCGCTATCAGAAAACGCATCAGTAATTAGGGCTGCGTCTGCATTTTTCATCCCGGTAAATAATTTATCAACGGCGGCTTTTACTGAATCTTCAGCTGTTTGCCCATTGACGTTACTAAAATAAAAAACTATTGTTAACAGAATCAGAATTGACTTCATTGTAAAAGTATTTTAACGGTTTCAGGCAAATCATTTGCATAATAAAAATAAAGCAAGCATCATGAAACTATCAACTTTTATACAAGCGGTTATCCTAATGCTGTTAATCTCTTTTACGGCAAGGTGCCGGAGTAGCCGTTCAACCTCCCAATATCCAGCTCCGCGTGAATATCCCGGAGAAAGATACCCTACTGAGAGGAAATACCCGGACTCTTATCCCCGTGATGAAAGAAGAGTCCAGAGAATGCCTCCTGGTCAGGCAAAAAAAGTTTATGGCCACAAGTCAGCAAAAGTCTTCGCCCCGGGACAGCGAAAAAAATATGGATATGAGTCTTACCCGTTAATTATAAGACCGAGTGCTGGTATGAATGTAAAGCGTAGTCGCGAGGGTAGAAATTATTTCAAAAATGCCGATGGATTTTATTACTGGCAGGGTTATGATGAAAGATTGTATTTGGATGAGAGGCAACTGGCACAGATAAAATACGATCATTATAGTTATGAAGAATGAAACATGCAGGGAAGTAATACAGCTCATAAATTCAAAAAAAGAAAATATAAATAGGATGGATTTACTGACTCATTTTCAGTTGAAATATAAAAACTTTTGAATCCCTAATTTATAACAGCTATTTTTTGCCATGGCTGTTATCATTCAGGATAATTTCCAGGAAATCCGCAGTATGGAAGATTTATAAACCATCTGAATTTAATTTTGGCCTTAATCTCGATCTTGACTTATTAAAAACTTTTCTTCCGTTATCGACTCCCTTTCGATAATTTTTTCTTTCCTCTTCAGTTAAATGTATAATACCCTGACACTCTTTACTACAACACCCTTCAAATTGAGTAGAGCAAACAGCACATTGAATGAAAAGCAAATGGCAACCATCATTCGCGCAATTGGTATGAGCATCTGCTGAATTTCCGCACTGATGGCATGTAGCTATGATCTCCTCGCCAATCTTTTCACCTAAACGCCCATCAAATACAAAATTCTTTCCAATAAATTTATTCTGTATTCCTTTTTCCTTAACGGTATTTGCATAATGAATAATACCCCCTTCCAGATGAAATACATTTTCAAATCCCCGATGCAAAAGATACGCTGAAGCTTTTTCACAACGGATGCCACCGGTACAATACATTATTATTTTTTTATCCTTTTGCTCCGCAAGCATATCTGCAGCCATCGGTAATTGCTCCCGGAATGTATCACTAGGCACTTCAATAGCATTTACAAAATGACCTACTTCGTACTCATAATGATTCCGCATATCTATAATAATAGTATCCGGCTCGTTTGTTAGACTGTTAAACTCCTCTGCGTTAACATACCGGCCTTTATTGCTCATGTCAAAAGAAGTATCGGCAATTCCGTCTGCAACAATTTTCTCCCTCACTTTTATCTTCAATACCCAAAATGATTTTCCATCATCTACCGCAACATTTATCCGTACTCCATTCAAGAACTCCATGGAGTACAAGTAATTTTTTAGCTGTTCAAAGTACATTTCGGGAACACTAATCTGGGCGTTAATCCCCTCCCTGGCCACATAGATGCGACCAAAAACTCTTAATTCAATTAATTTTTTATATAAAATATCTCTAAACTCCTTCGGATCATCAATGAGGAAATATTGATAGAATGAAACGGTTTTGCGAGGTTCTTTTTCCTGGTAAAGGCGTTCTTTTAACTCCTGCTGGGAAATACGGTTATGTAATACAGCCATGATTTGAAATTTTAAGGACACTTGCCTGGTGAACAAAATTTCGGTTGATTGCAAAGATAATAAGCAAAGAAGAGGAAATTATAGTATTTATAAATTTCTTACAGCGAATTACCATTACTAGTTATGATAACTCCTTAATCCGCGGCAACTATTAATCATTATTTTGAGGTAACCAAAAAGCCTTTGAAATAATCAGTTACTTAATCGGTATCGCCTCTGGTTATTCCCCGAATACCTAAACGTATACCAGTAGATGAAGGTTTGCCTTTTTCAATGCCCCATAGAAAATCAATTCGAAGAATTTTAAAGATATTTTCGAGCCCAACAAATGGTTCAATATAATACTGATCCTGGTTAAGATAGAATGAATTTGCCCCTGTAATTAAATGCCAGTTCAGTCTACGGAATAGTGGAATTTTATTAGTAACCAAACCATTAAAGTGATGCTCTACATGTGCTTTAGCATAAAACCGCTTCACGTTACTGTATTTATAATATGGTAACAATTGAAAACTGTTGCTATAATCGCTTGCTAAAAATAATTGGTTTCCATTAAAATGTGTAAAGTCAGGGACCTGAGTTATTTTACGATTTATAAAACCTCCTGCCCCAAGAACATATCTAATATTGCCTAAAAGTTTAAGATTCACATTATCACTAATCCCAAAATGCCATTTGCTATAATGAATATCGCTACTAAAAATATTTTTAAGTCCCAGAACATAATTTAAACTAAAGGATGGGTACCGGGAACCAATATTAATTTTTCTGTCAGGATATTCGATATAGCGAGCACCGGGACGCCACTGGATACCTACAGAGATTGTAAATGCCTGGTGACGCTGTAGATTTGTCGTCATAATTTCAGGATAGTTTGGAGTAAAGGTTTTCTCCTTCCAATCCTTAATTACGTAATCACTTGTATTTTCCAAATGGTGCCTATCCTGGTAATTAATGGTACCGGAAATAGTAGCCCCATCTCCGATTCCCCTGATAAAGCCCAGGCGCGCAAACCAGGCTTCATACAATTTCATATAATTTCGTTCCCATAACAAAGTAGCTAAAGAATTGTCGAACGGGTAAATAGGATTAGCATTGTTAAATTGAAAAACACGCTTACCTGCCGAAAAATTTATTGATGAAAAATATTTTTTCCCGTACGTATAATTGAAACCTGAGTATGCATTCAAATGCTGATTACTAAATCCATAACGGATGACCGGACTAACAGAAATACTTCTGCGGGATCGTGAACTGCTATCTAACCTTTTCAAGTAATTTCCCCGAAAATTGAGAACCAACCCTTCCACGGTGTTGTATGATAAGGTTGTTAATAATGGACGTATAGAGTACAATTCCCTTTTTTTCTCCCTGCTGAAACTTTGCCCGCTCACCAAAACATTCATTACAGATATACGATTCCTTTTTCTATCTAAAGAATCAAGATACCTGGGGTCTTTTCTAACTTGTTCCAAGCTATCTTTTTTACGGTAATCTATTGTTTCATCAATCTGTAATGGAACGGGGCGAATAGAATCCCAATAATCTGAAGGTTTCTTATTTGAACCTTCGTAAAATTTAAGGAAAGTACTGTTGAAATATTTTTTCTCAAATTGAGGATTGATTTCAAATTTTGAGTAAACGTTCACAAAGCTCCCGTGGGCATCAAATCCAAATATTTTTATAGCAGGATAAATAACCTGCGATTTGATGATCCAGGTATCATTATCATACGGCACATGCAACTGTTCGATTCGAAGGGTATCCACCAATTCCATTTGTGATTCCCTGGTTAGTTGCAGTTGCAAACTATGAATACGCCAATCATTCTCCGTTATATTAATGTAACCATTGAAAAGAGGTTCATATTTTCTTTTTGGAGTAACCTTTATTTTGTTTATTTCTTTACCATCCTCGAAAAATACTCCTTCCAGCTTATACCTATAAAAGTTCAAGGCATTGCTGGCAATCGGCGAAATAAATCCGCGGGGATTGAGGTTGCTGCCTATCTGAATATTATTTTGATAAAAAGACACTATTTGCGGAGCACTGAATCCGTATCCATCGGCCTGCCCACTTACCTTGGCAGAAAGCACCTCTATCTTAACTTTATTAGGCTTATCTACTGAATATTTAGCCACTGTCTCGGAGAGAAAAATAATTTTCTTTTTGCTGGTATCGCCATCTTCAAAGTCTACAGTTTGGCCAAATAACTTCTTTGGATAATCTCTTAATCTTAATTGGCCTTTTATATAAACCTCGCACTGAAATTTATCTAATTGGTTAAGATAATATTCACGTTTTTTTATGGCATTTCGAATAATTTCATAGGCGGGATCCTCTGCTCCTGGCTTTATCACTACGGCTGCCATAGAAAGTTCCTCCAGGGATAACTGAAAATCAAGTTTGATATCTTCATTCGAGATTTCAATTGTTTTTTCCTGTCGCCTATAACCCACGTACTGGCATAAGATGGTGTATTTTCCAGCATCCATGGTAATAAAGTATTTGCCTTCATTGTTGGCTGTAGTTCCTGTAGTAGTTCCTTTAACCAGCACCGAGGCAAATGGAAGGAGATTCCCTTTAGTATCGGTTATAGTACCGGTTATCCGTCTGGCCTGCAAGCTCAAAAACCCAAATTGAAAGGCCAATAAAAAAAGTAAAGATTGTTTCATTCGGTAATATCAGGGAAACGAAAATAACCGATGAAACAGATTCAAGTATCGATTATCGATGGTTTGAGGAAGTTTTAACAGGTGAAGCAAAATATTATTTTCTTAAAGTATTATAACGCAGATAACTTCCCGAGATAGCAGCCAGGCCCCCCACTAAACCTCCCACGAATGCTGTCAGAAGCATTAATAAAAAAGATATTCCCGCCATAGGAAATAGTTGCGCAATCTTATGTGAAAGAATGTGATTATTTGCCGAATCTATGAACCAGGATAAAATGAACCATAATAAAAAAACACCTGTGAACCCAGCCAAAAAAGCCTCCAGGGGTGGCTGCAGAATTAACACAGAAACGATAAAAGCACAAATGGCTATAGTCCACCATGGAAGATAAAGTGCTGCTGTAAAACTTAACAAGGCAGTTAATAATAAAGAGACAATAAATTTCATTTCAAGAAAGATTTAGGAAGAGAAAAAGGAAAATAGAATACTGAAAATAAAATACAGAATACAGAATGCAGCTTACAGAAAACAACCGGTTAAAATACAAAGAAAATCCACTCACTACTTTCTCCTCCTCACTCACTATTCCCTATATATCTCCTCGAAAAACTGATTTTAGAAATGACTCGCTTATCACCAGCCTGCTCTTTTTTCATGAACCAAAGCGTATTGTATTTTCCAGCAGTCCATCCATCAATAAAATTGTCATAGTATTTACTGCCGGGATTTCCACTTTGGCCGCCGGGGTATACCCCATATGCTTCCGTTTCATCTTTGAGATGAACAATCATTCTCCAACTGGGGCCATGAAACTGTTTAGTGGCATTTATAACATTTGCACCCCCTCCGGTATTTACATCCAGCGTGCTGAATGCAGGGAGCCTCAATAAATGACGAATACGTGTGTCTTTAAATTTTCCCCAGGATAATGCATCGTTATTGCCTCTTTGTATCAATGGGAAAACTGCTTTCTTAAAAGCAGCAGTAACCACCTCTTTCAATGTTTCTATCTGCTGTGTCCTGATATTATCGACAAATTTGAATACTGAATCTCTCAGCAGTCCTTCGATCAGTGTGGATTCGTCAGGATTATCCAAAACTCCATTAATTTGAGATAACTCATCACTCCACACCTGCACTTCCAGACTATCAAACCAACTGATGAATATCGCCGTGCCTTTTTCCCCGGGATCATTTTGTAAATTCCATTGCCGAACGATATCCAGATATTTTTTTTCTTCAACGTTCAATTGAGTTTCATCTACATTTTTTAATAATACCGGCCGCGCTATTTCCGCGAAAACATTGTAATTATTTGTTTGAAGACGTTGCATATCCTCTGGAGTTATGCCATTCATTTGGTTGAGATACCGGTTAATGATAAAACCCCGGTAAACGTCATAGCTGCCGCCTATGTAATATGGATACGTTGAATCAACAGGTATCTGATTTGCGCTGCTTACAAATCCTCTTTCCGGGTTTCTTATATGCGGATTTTCATTATTTGGAATCATTCCCTGCCACATATAACTGCTATCTGTGCCTGGCATAACGAAATCACCCTGCCTCTCCCACTTGGCGGGAAAAAGGCCTTGCTGCCAGATGGCTATATCCCCATTTTTAGAGGCGAAAACAAAATTCTGTCCGGGGTTGGAACAATGCTGTAATGCGGTTTCATAATCCTCATAATTTTTTGCAGCATTTAATTTATAGTAAAATAAAAAATCATTTGCCGGATCATGCCCTGTCCACCTCACCGCATAATTTTTTCCATTCATTACCCGATTGCTCCCTGAAAAAGACCTATCGTACATAACAGGACCAAAAACAGTATACGCAACAGTATCCTTTATCACGCTCCCGCCTTTTACTTTGATTTCCTCGATTCTTTGTTCAGCTTTTTTCCAATCACCATTAAATAAATATTCCTTTCGTGTTTCATCTTTGAATTGTATCTCGTAATAATCTTTTACATCGCGTGCTGCATTCGTCAGGCCCCAGGAGCAATCATCATTAAATCCGACAATGATCATCGGAGCCCCCGGAAGAGTAACGCCATAAACATTTGAACGGGGAGTACTGATATGCATTTCATACCAAATAGAGGGTAGGCTTAAAGTGAGATGCATATCGTCGCATAAAATAGGGCGACCACTCTTTGTTTTTGTACCATTGACTGCCCAATTGTTACTCCCATTATCCTTATCAGGTTTTTGTTCAACGATATTAGCTGTCTCTCGCCATTGAAAATAAAGTGAATCTGCCGTCACAGGAATGAGGGGTCTAATAGCAGGGAAATCAAAAAAAGTTCCGCGGGGAATTATGGGATCTAATGAATCCTGTCTTGTGGGATATAAAAGTTGAAAATCACTTTGGGATAAAAAAGCTTTTGCGTTGGAATGTTCAAAATCATTCTCATAACCAGTAAGATCATAGCTCATATACTTCAACAGTAAACCTGTCTTTAAATTACTCCACCGCTCGGGTTGATAATTCAAAAGCTTATATTCTATGGGAAGATTGGAGATGGCAAGCTGGTCAATGTAGGCATTTACACCTGAGGTATAGGCATCCGATATAGATTTGGTAGTAGCATTTTTTTCCATCTCCAGGATTGCTTTTTCAGCGCTGGAGACCATGCCCAACCTACGCATTCGCCGATCGTTATTTAATAATACATCATCATCTCCTCTCCCAAGTATTTCACTTAGCCGGCCCGCGGCGGCCTGCGTTTGAAATTCCATTTGCCAAAGTCTGAATTTTGCATGAAGGTATCCTTGTACGAAATAGGCATCCTGATCGGACTGGGCAAATACATGTGGCACTAATCTATCATCGAAATAAACCTCTACTTTATTTTTTAATTGAAAAAAATTCAAATCTTCTGTAAAATCTTTATTGACCGGTTCTGCATTCACCCAAAATCCATGCTGAGGACTAAGAAATTTTCCCAAAGGTGGAATACTGCCTAATGGTATAGAAAGCACGATAATCAAAACAATAGTTACGGTAATAGAAATAAGGAAGGGGACAATTCTCATATATAATTGCAGTTAGAAATCGGATAAAAGTAATTTATTTTTTTCAACACACGCATATGCTGGATGAAATCAATGATAACCTTTATCAATAGCTTTAAATTATATCGAACGAACGCTTAATCAGACATAAGACGGCAGTGGGATTCCAGAGCATTGTGAGTGATTATTTATTCCAGATTTAATAATACGTTTTGTAAAATTTATTATTGAATCGTCGATCTTATTTGCCAAAAATGAAACAGTGAGTCATACAGTATCATTGTAGCGTTCTGACAGTAAATTAATAAGTTGCTGCAATTCCCTGTCAGTATTATAAGCATGTAAAACAATCCGTAGTCTCTCGCTTCCCTTTGGCACTGACGGATATAATATGGGGCGTACGTCCAGATTATTCCCTTGTAATCTGTCGGCTATCTTTTTTACTGCCTCATTACCTGGAACTATAATTCCCTGGATAGGGGTATCACTGTTTAATTTTTCATAAGGAATATATGAAGATTTATATTGAAGGACAAGTGTTTGAAGATGGATACGTTCTTTCTGCAATCCCGGAAATATTTGATACGCAGATTTAATCGGCATCACACTGGATGGAGGCAGTGCGGTACTGTAAATAAAGGGTCTACAAAAATTAATAAGGTAATTACGAAGTGTATCGCTTCCCAGAATAATGGCTCCATGACAGCCAACAGCTTTTCCAAATGTATGTATCCGTGCAAAGCATCTTCCCTGTAGACCCAGGTGATGAACCAGGCCTTCCCCTTTATTTCCTATTATTCCTGTAGCATGCGCTTCATCAACTATTAATTGCGCACCATATAAAGTACATGTATCCAAAATCTGTTCTAAAGGTGCTGTATCGCCATCCATAGAGAAAACAGATTCGGTAACTACAAAAATATTGCCTGTTGCCTTTTGCAACTTTTTTTGCAGGTCATCAATGTTGTTATGTTCAAAAGAAAATGATTGTGCAAAACTTAAGCGTATGCCATCCCTTATAGAGGCGTGACTTAGATAATCATATACTATCGTATCACCCTTTTGGGGTACACAGCTTAACAGACCCACATTTGCATCGTAACCTGAATTAAATATTAATCCCGATTCTGCATCATGAAAAGCTGCAATCATTTTTTCCGTTTGTTCGATCATCAAATAGTTTCCTGCTAATAACCTGGAGCCGGTCGAACCAAAACGGCCATTTTTGTGGTATTCCTCATCTTGATGAACTGTAAGTAGATTGTTTTTCACAATGCCCAGGTAATCGTTTGAACAAAAATCAATTTGCGCGTCAGTCAATCGCAATTTTCTGAATGCTTTTTGTTCAATTCGCTCCTGCAATTTTTTATGTAGAAATTCTTCCTTCATACCTTCGCCAAATATCATTCAAATCATAAGAATCGCAAAACATGGAGCATTCTGATACTAAAAACATACTTGGTCTTCACTTACCAACTGATCCCAGATGGGTAGATTTAGCCAGTATTTCATTGCAGGAAATTCTTACCGATCATGCCTACTGCGAGCAAAAGGCAGCGACAAGCTGTATTTCATTAATTCAACGATATTCTGAAAAAGAGAAATTGGTGAATGAACTTTCCGTTATCGTTACTGAAGAATGGGGGCATTTTCGTTTGGTATTGCAGGAACTTCAAAAACGGAAATTAAAACTGGGGAAACAGCGAAAGGATGAATACGTGAACAAGCTTATTGAATTCCAGAGAAAGGGCGGAGATTTGGAAGATCGTTTTTTAGACCAACTCTTAACGATGGCGTTGATTGAAGCAAGGAGTTGTGAACGATTTAAACGGCTTAGTGAAGGCTTGAATGATGAATACCTCCAACGTTTTTATCGCCGATTTATGGAAAGCGAGGCCGGGCATTATACTTTATTTATTGAATTGGCTGAAACCTATATCCAAAAACAAAAAGTAAGTACCCGATGGGGGGAATGGCTGCAATACGAGGCAGAAATAATAGGTAATATAGAAGTAAGAGGTGATAGAATACATTAGTTGTGATAACATACCAAAAGCATGAAACCCATTTTGCCACAATCAAATTGAGAACGTTCCTCAATCCTTCTCAAGATTTTCGTTTTCTTATTTAATTATTCTAATAAACAAAAATGCTAATTAATATTATCCCCTAATAAATAATTTAAATATTGGTGATTACAATAATTTGTCTGGTGTAATAGGGAGCTCGCGGATCCTTTGTCCACTAGCAT
>Ga0136634_10000056_pt1 | contig 50129 bp, 44 predicted proteins | sample AntDrymUQ8332106_2_FD_104654 | JGI IMG/M metagenome (GOLD analysis project Ga0136634, IMG submission 104654) | Polar desert sand microbial communities from Dry Valleys, Antarctica - metaG UQ833 (21.06) | ecosystem: Environmental > Terrestrial > Soil > Desert | place: Antarctica: Dry Valley... | reverse complement strand
TGTTGAAGACATATATTTTAAAACCGGTTTTAAGTTCTATATTCAAAATATCCTATAGACAAAAAAATTACAGGAGAAGCTTTTCAGTTTCTCTGTAACAAATAAGAGGCAGTCATCTTAATTATCGCCATGTATCAACTAACCTCCACTATTTAGCTGTGTAAAAAATGGACGGCGAAGGTAAGGAATTAAAAATTACAATAAGAAATGTTGATCACAAATTTTAGGCCAGGGATGAAAAAGATAATTTTCAGTCCCATACAACAGTACCCTAACCCTTAAATTACAAAAACCCCGGGGTTACCGGGGTGTATTTGTGTCAGAACCAAATATTATTGAATTTCAACGTCAGCCCCAGCTTCCTTAAGCTTGGCGAGCACCGTTTCGGCATCGGCCTTGCTAACCCCTTCTTTGATTGGTTTTGGAGCGCCATCTACCAGATCCTTAGCTTCTTTCAAACCTAGTCCGGTAATATCTTTTACAATTTTTACCACCTGGAGTTTGTTAGCACCACCACTTTTAAGAATTACATTAAAAGAAGTTTTTTCCTCTGGAGCAGCAGCACCACTACCAGCAGCTGGCCCGGCAGCAACAGCAACTGAAGCAGCAGCAGGTTCAATACCGTATTCTTCTTTAAGGATCTTCGCTAATTCGTTTACTTCTTTAACAGTTAGATTTACCAACTGTTCAGCAAAAGCTTTTAAATCTGCCATAATTGTGAATTTTTTCCCCCTTCATATTCTACTAGGTGAATCCGGAGGATGGTTTAAAAAAATTTGCCTTTAGTGTACCTCAGGCCTGGTTTTATAATTAAAAGTTGGAAGCTAGACAAGGTTATTAAAGATCCATTATTTACCTTCTCAAGGCTTATTGAACTCTGTCTTCTAATGTTTTTAAAATACTGGCAAGTTTTCCGCCCGCATTTAAACCACTTATAACATTTTTTGCCGGTGATTGCAGTAAGCCAATAATCTCACCAATAAGATCGTGCTTACTTTTCAAAGTTGTTAGTGCTTTTAACTGATCATCACCTGCAAAAACATCCCCATCAATAAAAGCAGCTTTTAACACCGGTTTTTCATTATTGTTTTCTTTTCGGAAGGTGCTGATGATTAGAGCCGGTTCTTTAGCATTTTCAGAAAACAAGAGTGCAGTAACACCTTGCAAGGAATCATATACATTTGAAAAACGTTCATTATTTAATCCTTCCAATGCTTTTCGGATAAGAGTATTTTTGGCCACTTTCATTTCAACTTTCTTATCGAAACATATCCGCCGCAGTTTTGTTACCTGTGCAACACTCAAAGATTCTGTATTCGTAATATAGAAGTTGTTATATTGAGAGAATTTATCTTTCAATACTTCAATGGCTTCATTTTTTTCTTGTTTAGTCATAACAAATAATTGAATCTGTTAAACAGATTAGTTCATTAATGATTTAGTGTCAATGGAAATTCCAGGACTCATAGTGCTGGCCATAAATACACTTTTCAGATAGATACCTTTGGATGAGGAAGGTTTGGCCTTAATGATTGCATTAATCAACTCATTACTATTCTCAGTAATTTTTTCCGGGGTGAAACTAACCCGTCCTATAGATGCATGAATAATACCTGCCTTGTCTACTTTGAAAGCAATCTTACCACCTTTAACTTCATTGACAGCCGCAGCAACATCATTCGTTACAGTACCTGTTTTCGGGTTAGGCATAAGGTTTCTTGGGCCGAGTATTTTTCCAAGTTTTCCAATCCTTGGCATTACAGAAGGTGTAGCAACGATAACATCAATATCTACCCATCCACCTTCAATTTTTTGAACAAATTCATCAAGACCTACAAAATCTGCACCTGCAGCTCTTGCCTCAGCTTCTTTGTCAGGCGTACAAAGTACGAGCACTTTCTTAGTTTTGCCGGTACCGTGAGGTAAACTTACGGTGCCGCGAATAGCCTGGTCGGCCTTTTTGGGGTCCACACCCAGTCTGATATGAAGATCAACTGAAGAATCAAATTTTGTTGTATTGATTTCTTTTACGAGCGAAGAGGCCTCTTTTAATGAATAAGCCTTGTTTTTATCCACCTTGCCATCAACTGCTTTTCTTTTTTTTGCCATTCCCATTGTCATTCAGTTTTTGAAAATGATAATTAATTTTCCCATGGTGCTTTCCCATCAACGGTAATTCCCATGCTGCGGGCTGTTCCGGCAACCATACGCATAGCGCTATCTACTGTAAAGCAATTCAGATCACTCATTTTGTCCGTGGCAATAGCCTCAACCTGTGACCAATTAACTTTACCTACTTTGCTTCGGTTGGGCTCTTTAGAACCACTTTGTAGCTTAGCGGCTTCCAACAACTGAACGGATGCGGGAGGAGTCTTTATGATGAAATCAAAAGACTTATCAGAAAAAACAGTGATCAATACAGGGAGTACTTTTCCCATTTTGTCCTGTGTGCGCGCATTAAATTGTTTACAGAATTCCATGATATTAATGCCCTTGGAACCCAATGCAGGACCAACTGGAGGCGCAGGATTGGCCTGGCCGCCTTTTACCTGTAGCTTAACATAGCCGGTAATTTCTTTTGCCATTTTTTTTAATTTTTGGTGATAGCGTCAGGGTCAAAGCCCAGACTCCCAAATACCTTGCATAAAAGAACTATAATTTGGGGCTGCAAAGCTAGGAAATAAAGATCAGAAAAGAAACATTTTTTTCGCCAATGTTTCAACCGGAGTATAGAGGTTACAAATGTGAAAATATAAGCTATCATCATCAACAGGAATTCTTGTAAGACATGATCATTGGACCTGTACAAATTGCCAACAAACTTCCTACTTAAAAGACTTCTCATTATTCTCTTTAAACATTCATCAACAAACTAATGGAATAGTTTTTTTCCTAATTGAATTATTCTCCGTAGCTTTTCCTTTAATTAATTTTATTTCCGCGCATTAAAAGAATTTACCAACACTAAAAACAAATCACACTATGGCTAAAGCAAAGAAAAAGTCAGCAAAAAAAGCAGCTCCGAAAAAGGCAGCGAAAAAATCTGTAAAAAAAGCTGCGAAAAAAGCTGCACCTAAAAAAGCCAGTAATAAGAAAGCTGCGAAAAAAGGAGCTTCTAAAAAATCAGCACCTAGAAAAGCTGCAAAAAAAGGAACTTCTAAAAAATCAGCTCCAAAAAAATCTGCTCCAAAAAAATCAGCGCCCAAAAAAGCAGCCAAAAAATCTTCAGGACGTAATAATACTTCTTCGAAAAAAAGTGGAACAAAAAAAGCAGGCACAGGATCAGCTTCATCTGCTAATAGTCCCGCGCCGGTTCAGGAACCAACAACAACCAATGAGAGTGGTTCAAATGATTCATCTTCCAATGAAAACGGAAGCATGTAAACCATTAAAAAAGTTTAAACCCTCTGGAGCAGAGGGTTTTTTTTATGGATTTAATTTGCTGAGAGTATGTATGAAAATGATGTTTATTCAGTCAGGCAAATCATTAACTTAACTTTTCTACCTGCATATAATTTAATTCTACAGGTGTTGAACGGCCAAATATTTTTACAGTTACTTTTAGTTTCTTTTTTTCATCATTTACTTCCTCTATAATTCCATTAAAATCATTAAAAGGACCTTCAATGATTTTTATTGTTTCACCAACGATAAAAGGCTCACTCATACTCACGCCACCAGCTTCAGCCATTTCATCCATTTTCCCTAACATTTTATTGACTTCTGCTTTCCGCAAGGCAATGGGATCTTCTTTACCTAAAAAATGAATAACATTTGGTGTATTTTTTATGGCATCTCTCAGATCGTCAGATAATTTACCTTCTGTTACCTCCACCATTACATATCCCGGGTAATAATTTCTTTCCCTCATTACTTTTTTCCCATTCTGCACCTTATAAACTTTTTCAACTGGTAGAAAAACCTGCTTAACAACTTCAACCCATCCCCCACGTGAGGTTTCCTTATCAAGATACTCCTTTACCTTACGTTCCTTACCGCTTACCACACGCAATACGTACCATTTCGTTTCCTGTTGTTGCTGAACTTGATTTTCCATTATCCAAAAAATGAATAGATTAATTTCAATCCGGACTGAGCCACTAGATCCATAGCCCATACGATACCGGTAATTACTAAAGTCGCTACCAATACAATTACAGTTGACTGTTGTAACTGACTCCAGGTTGGCCAGCTTACTTTTTCCAATAATTCCCTGTAAGATTCTCTGAAGTAAGTTGAAACTTTATTCATGAAAACAATTTGAAAATTTGAAAATTTTAAACGAAAACAGAAAATGAAATATTTTTACATTTTCATCCTTGCTGATTTTCACATTAGAGAGCACGGGCACTAGGATTCGAACCCAGATCAAAGGTTTTGGAGACCTCTATTCTACCATTGAACTATGCCCGTAGAAAGCTAAAAGCTCTCCCGAAAAATTCAGGACAGCTTTTAGTAAGTATATTCCAAAGTTAATAATCTTTTGCCAAGCCCATAGTTGAAAAACTAAAGGTTTATGCGGGGCTATTTCAAAATCTCAGTTACCTGACCTGCTCCTACCGTCCGCCCACCTTCACGAATCGCAAATTTTAAACCTTTTTCCATCGCAATCGGTTGAATTAATTTAACGCTAAGGTTGGTATTATCACCTGGCATAACCATTTCAGTTCCTGCAGGAAGTTCACACTCACCCGTTACATCCGTAGTGCGGAAATAAAATTGAGGTCGGTATTTATTAAAGAAAGGGGTATGGCGACCGCCTTCTTCTTTGCTCAACACATAAACTTCACCTTTAAATTCTGTGTGCGGTGTAATGGAACCAGGTTTACATAAAACCATTCCCCGGCGGATTTGAGTTTTTTCAATACCACGCAATAATAGACCTGCATTATCGCCAGCTTCACCCTGATCCAACAGCTTACGAAACATTTCCACTCCGGTTACCGTAGAAACCAGTGGAGATTCCATTAAGCCAACTATTTCAATTCCTTCTCCTACTTTTATCCTACCTCTTTCGATACGACCTGTAGCAACAGTGCCACGACCTGTTATAGAAAACACATCTTCCACAGACATCAGGAATGGTTGATCAACCGGGCGGGGAGGCAAGGGTATATAACTGTCAACAGCTTCCATGAGTAGGTCAATGGCTTTTATCCACTTTTCTTCTCCAGCTAATGCGCCCGTTGCTGAGCCTTGAATAATGGGAGTATTATCTCCATCAAAACCATATGAAGTAAGTAATTCCCGTATTTCCATTTCTACAAGTTCCAGCAATTCTGGATCGTCTACAAGGTCAACCTTATTCATAAAAACAACAATTCTTGGAACGCCAACCTGACGAGCTAATAGAATATGTTCTTTAGTCTGAGGCATAGGACCATCTGTAGCAGCCACAACCAAAATAGCGCCATCCATTTGTGCAGCACCTGTGATCATATTCTTCACATAGTCAGCATGACCAGGACAATCAACGTGTGCATAGTGACGATTAACCGTCTGATACTCTACGTGGGCTGTATTAATGGTAATACCTCTTTCCTTCTCTTCAGGAGCAGCATCAATTTCATCATACTTTTTTGCAGTTGCCATTCCTCTTGAAGCAAGAATGCTGGTAATAGCAGCAGTTAGGGTTGTTTTACCGTGATCAACGTGACCGATGGTACCGACATTAACGTGGGGTTTGTCCCTTTTAAAAGTCTCTTTTGACATCGTTATCTGTTTTTAGTTGTGTTTTTACAATGTTTATTTATCTAAGTCCGCTTCAGAAAGATTGTTCATTACTGGTCCGCCCGCTTTCGTTAGATATAGTCTAAGCTATTGAATTAAATCAACAACCATCCTTTGCACCCTTCAAAATTAATCTTCCTAACCCATTAAATTACTTTGAGCCGTTGATGAGAATCGAACTCACGACCTCTTCCTTACCAAGGAAGTGCTCTACCACTGAGCTACAACGGCGTAGTTCAGTGCCAGTTCTCAGTATGCATTTGGTAAGCAGCATAACTGTAAACTGCGTACTGCCTACTAAAAATGAGCGGGAGACGAGGCTCGAACTCGCCACCTATAGCTTGGAAGGCTATCGCTCTACCAAATGAGCTACTCCCGCAATACTAATTTGAAAATGTGAAAATTAGCAAACTTGACAATGATCACTTTCAAACACAAAAGTTAAAGAACTAAGGAATCGGCTAATTTTCAAATTTTGACATTTGCTAATTTGCTAATTATCTGTGGGCAAGGATGGATTCGAACCACCGAACTCCGAAGAGGACAGATTTACAGTCTGTTGCCGTTGGCCACTTGGCTACTTGCCCAACTTTTTCGAGCCACTTGCCGGAATCGAACCAGCGACCTACTGATTACAAATCAGTTGCTCTACCAGCTGAGCTAAAGTGGCACTTTAGAACCCATATCCCAGGCTTTTAACTCAACAAAGTGGTTTGATACTATCGTATAAAGAACTTCTCGTATGCACTTAACAACCTGAATTTTTTGGGAAGGCAAAGGTAAACGAATTTGTTATATCCCAAAATTTTGATACTTAATTTTTTGCGATAAGTTCTGACTCACTAAATCGATGAAGAATGGGGAAGGACCACAATTAGGTGCGCACGAAAAAGTACCAGTAGGTTGCCCAAAAATTTAATTTTGGACAACTCTAAATTTTGACAACCAGCAATAACAAAGATATAAAGCTCCCAATGACCCTGAAGAGTTTATGATGTTTATTAAGAATATTTTACTTTTTGTTTTTTTATCTGGTTGATTAATGATTCCATCGCAGCTTCAAATGATTCTTCAAATGATTTTGAGGAAGCCTTAACAAAGAATTGATGCCTGGGAACCTGTACTCTTATCTCGGCAATCTTGTCTTTGATGTTATGCACTACATTATCTAATTTTAAAAATACGTCTACCTTAATTATACGGTCGTGAAAGGTGCTGATTTTTTTTATTTTTTTTGATATAAATTCTGTCAATTTGGAATCGGCATTAAACCTCAGGGTCTGAATGTAAACGTTCATAAAAATGCAATTTTAGTCAACAATAATATTAAAGAACGAAATGAATTTCAAGATATTTTTTTGCTATTTATACTACTTTAAAGTTAAAGCAGAATAGAAACTCTTCCAAATATTATAACCAGACATTTTAATCAACACATGTTAAAATAAATCTTACTCTCCTCAATAGCATTCTACTTAATACTTTCATTCATTCATCTCCACTATTTCATGCAGGCAGTTGGATCAGCCCGCTATTTAAAATCATTGAATCTCATAAAAAAAAATATGGGGCAAGTGGAATCTTCGAAGGATACCATCATATTTCGAAGGCGTATAAATTCAGCAGGTATAAATTGGGTTTCACCAAAAAGTGCGTTGAAAATGTAAGTGATATTACTAGTGAAAAATTAAGAATCTATACATCTGCAAATATAAATATTGTAAAAGCTCTAAATGACTTTTGCAGGTCAAAAAAGATTCACTTACATGAATTTTTTGCAGCCCACACGCTATTACTACCCCAATGATTCTTTATTTCAGGGGTCAATTATTACTCCAAAAAGTAAGAATCTTTCAAATATTTTTTTTAACATTGAAAAAGAACTTACCCCACTATCATTCAATTCCAATCTCACACATCTTGATCATGCAAAATTTAATTTCAGGGATGAATGTCATCCGGATTTAAATGGCTACAAATACCTGGCTGATGAAAGTGCACCTTATCTGATAAATCAAATTTTATCGATGAATAAGGGTTCTAAAACAAAAGATCATTAACCTTTAGGATGTGCTTTTTTGTGTGCATCCTTAAGTCGTTCTATTGTATTGTGGGTATATATCTGCGTAGCTGCCAGACTTGAATGGCCAAGCAATTCTTTGACTGCATTTAAATCTGCGCCATTATTTGTAAGATGGGTAGCAAATGTGTGACGAAGAATATGAGGACTTGTTTTGGGTAACGTAGTAACCTGGGCTAAATATTTTTTTACCGCCAGATAAAGGTATTTATGATAGAGTTTCTTCCCGTTTTTATCAACCAAAAGGTACGTACTGTCGAAGAAATTTAACTCCCTTTTTTTTTGAATATAATTCTGAATATCTATTAAGAGTTGATTACTAATTGGGATAATCCGTTGCTTATTTCCTTTTCCCGTTACTTTCAAAGAGGAATTAGCAACCAGATTTTCTTGCAGGTTTACCAACTCGGATAATCGAATTCCAGTATTGTAAAAAATTTGAATAGCCAGATTATCAGTTTGTCCTTTCCAGGTATTTGGAAATTCAACAATATCAAACAGTGTATTTATATCTTTTTCTTCGACATATGAAGGCAATCTTTTGTTTAACCGAGGAGAACTGATGATCGTCATAGGTGTGGTAACTATTAATTCTATCCGTAGACAGTATTTAAAATAAGATTTTAAGGATGAAATTTTACGGTTTATTGTTTTGGAGGAAATTCCTTTTTCCTTTAATGATGCTAACCAGGAACGAACAAAAGCGGAGGAAATCTCTTTTAATGTAACCTTGCCAAATTGAAGAGAAACAAATTCTGCAAATTGAGTTAGGTCATCTTGGTAAGATCGAATAGTATGTGCAGAATACCTTTTCTCGAATTTAAGATAATCCAGGAAGGATTGTTTAGAATCAATTATTGAATCAGACATAAATAAAATAGCCTCAAAGCTAAGAACTTTGAAGCTATCCAGAATTTATCTACAAATGATTATTCGTCTATCTGACCGGTAGAGACTTTTTGTTTATATATAGCCTTTAAAACTTCGCCACGACGTCTAATTGATGGCTTAATGAATGCTTGACGTTCTCTGAGTTGTAATAGGATTTTGGCCTTCTCAAACTTCTTTTTGTATTTTTTTAGGGCCTTGTCAATATTTTCGCAATCTTTTGAATCTATAATGAGCATAAATGATACCTCCTTTAAAGCTTTTAAGGGTTGCAAAGATATAGGAAAATCAGAAAACCTCGAAACCAAACATAAAAAATACGAATTTTATTTAATGTTTACGGGAATTATTGAATCGTTAGGGACTATAAAAGAAGTAACTGTTTTGGGTACTAATTTAACCTTATGGATCGCATCCTCCATTTCGAATGAACTTAAAGCAGACCAAAGTGTGGCCCACAATGGTATATGCTTAACAGTTGAGGAGGTTCGAGGTCACCTTCACCGGGTTACTGCCATAAAAGAAACTTTATCCAAAACCAGTCTTATTAAGAGCCAGGAAGGAGATTTAATCAACCTGGAAAGATGTCTTTCGTTGAATAGCCGGCTTGATGGGCATATTGTTCAGGGTCATATTGATACCACCGGTATTTGCTTAGGAAAAAGTAATATGGAAGGTAGTTGGCAATTTGTAATCCAATTCAGTCCGGAATTCGGTCACCTGGTTATAGAAAAAGGATCTATTTGCCTTAATGGAATAAGTCTTACCATTTTTAATGTGACAAAGGATCAATTCACCATTGCAGTAATACCTTATACTTTTGAACATACTAATATCAAAAATCTAGATAAAAAAGATCTTGTAAATATTGAGTTTGATATAATAGGTAAATATGTTACCAGGTATGCTCAATCCCGAAGCTGAAGTACCACCTCCTACCACATTTTATCCAGATCTTCTTTTTGGAATGTATGATTTCTTTCTTTAAAATAACTTTTTCCGCCAGGTTTTAATTGAACTGCATTTTTACGGGCAATTCTACTTAATACAGCTAATGGAAAAACAATTATAAAAAAAATGAAGGCCAGTAGCACCTTACTTATTATAAATCCCATTGTATGGCCCAACTTCATCCAAAACCAATGAATTTGAACCGCAATAAATGGGATCAACAAACCAATAGCTCCGAGAACAATTGCCAATACCAGCCAATAAATATGCTGAAATTTCCAGTACAGGATTGTAAATGCCAAAACAAGCACTAAAATGGTTTCAAGAACTTTTTCTCTTTTCATCTCTTAAAACAGGGTGTAAATAAATGGAGAAAGTGCTGAGGAGGCTCCAAAGACTAGCAGGATACCAATTAGCAAAAGAATAATTATTACTGGTGTTAGCCACCATTTTTTTCTATCCTTTAAAAAATTCCATAAATCTTTTAAGAAATCCATCTTAAATAAATGGGTTTTGTTAATCCGGATTCGGAAATTAATCTATTTTATATTCCTGCTTCCAATCTTCTTTTTCATTTAATGGCGGTTGTTTCGTCTTATCAAAAATGAAATTACCAATTATTAGGTAATCCATTTCCGTACGCATAAAACATCTATATGCCTCTTCAGGCGTATTAACAATAGGTTCCCCGCGTACATTAAAGCTTGTATTGATGATAACGGAACACCCGGTAATAATTTTAAAAGCCTGTAATAATTTCCAAAAAAGTTCATTAGTTTCCTTGTGAACGGTTTGGATTCGGGCTGAATAGTCGACATGAGTAACAGCAGGGATATCACTCCTTAAAAAATAAAGCTGATTTAAAATATCATCTTTACCAAAATTTGCAGGATAAGCGATTTGCTTTTTTTTAATAAGAGGTTTAACCATGAGCATATATGGCGAAACATCATTATGATCAAAATATTCAGATACATCTTCGGCCAGAACTGATGGTGCAAATGGCCGGAAACTTTCTCTGAATTTTATGCGAAGATTTAATTTTTTCTGCATGCCCGGATTACGGGCATCGGCCAGAATACTTCTAGCCCCTAATGCCCTTGGGCCAAATTCCATCCTTCCCTGGTGCCATCCAACTACAAAACCTTCAGCAAGTAATTCTGCCGTTTTTTGTAAGAGAAGAACTTCATCAGCGACATTCTCACAAATCGCATTATAATTCCTGATAAGTTTTTGAACATCCTGCTCATGATATTCAGGACCCAGAAATGAGCCCTTCATTGCATCCGATTGAGTGTTTCTTATATTCTTAAAGTAAATATAATGGGCAGCCAAAGCTGAACCTACGGCACCTCCTGCATCACCTGCAGCAGGCTGTACATAAATCTGTTTAAATATTTTGGCAGCATCCAATTTTCCATTAGCTACCGAATTCAGTGCTACCCCCCCAGCCAGGCATAAGTATTCCGCGCCGGTGAGTTTTTTAGCTTCAAGAGCAAGTTTCAATACTACCTCCTCTGTTACCTTTTGTATCGCGAGTGCAAGGTCACAATACTTTTGATCCAGATTGGATTCGGGCTTTCGACTTGGAAACCCGAACAACTCTTTCCATTTTTTTTCATGAATCATTGTCAACCCTGTTGCATAATTAAAATATTGCTGGTTTAAAAAAAGTGACCCGTCTTCTTTTATTTCTGCCAGCTTGCCTTTTATGATATCAATGTATCCAATTACATCAGGTGAATTAGGATTTCCATATGGTGCCAATCCCATTAATTTATACTCTCCTGAATTAACCTTAAATCCGCAATAGTATGTGAATGCCGAATATAATAACCCAAGTGAATGTGGAAATTCAAGCTGCTTGAGAATTGTAATATTGTTTCCTTCACCAATACAAATTGATGCAGTAGCCCATTCTCCTACCCCATCAATAGTTATAATAGCAGCTTTCTGGTAAGGGGAAGGATAAAAAGCACTGGAGGCGTGTGAAAGATGATGCTCCGGAAACAATAGTTTTGTTTTCTTACTATCAATCTTTTCAATTTCATTAAGTGAGTCAATGATGATTTTTTTTAGAAAGATTTTTTCTTTTAGCCAAACAGGCATGGCAGTAATAAATGAAATAACCCCTTTGGGTGCAAATGCATAATATGTTTCCAATAAGCGCTCAAACTTTAAAAAGGGTTTATCATAAAAAACTACCGCATCTACATCCCGGAGCGCTACCCCGGTATGTTGCAAACAAAAGCGGATCGCATGAAGTGGAAAAGAAGGATCATGCTTTTTGCGGGTAAAACGTTCTTCCTGTGCTGCGGCTTTTATTATCCCTTCCTGTATAATTGCTGCTGCTGAATCGTGGTAAAAAGCGGATATACCTAAAATGGTCATCAATCAATTTGTTTATTCGATATCACCATAAATATTACACAAATTCCAATAGCAATTCTTATCCACTTTATTTTATACTTTTTTGCCCTTCATGGCAACTCCAATGGCAATATCCATGATTCTTTCTGCAAAAGGGGTGGTGATTTCATTCAATTTCTCAATGCTGCTTTGAATTTTATCTTTGTCACCAGATGCAAGTGTTATCTGCAAATCTCTAACGGCCTTATTCGTTATTTCAATTTCATGTTCAGCAAGATATTCCTTATTCTTTTGGATAAATTTTTGAGTGACTGCGATAATCTGTTGGCCCTCTGTTTGAGCTTCAACTAATGCTCTTATTCTGATATCATCTTTAGCATAAGTTATAGAATCTGATAACATTTTTTCTACTTCAGCATCATTAAGGCCATATTGCGATTTTACTTCAACACTCTGCTCAATTCCACTTCGCAGTTCCTTCGTCTTTACAACCAAAATGCCATCAGCATTAATCAAAAAAGACACTTCTACTTTCGGGAAACCCGCCGGCATTGAGGGAATTCCCTTGAAGTTAAATTCAGCGAGCATTCGATTATCTTTTACGAGGTCTCTTTCCCCTTGAAACACAGATATACGGATAGCGTTTTGTCCATCTTTTTGAGTAGTATACTGCCGCGATACTTTTGTTGGGATTTTAGAATTTCTGGGTATCAAGACATCCATTAATCCTCCCATGGTTTCAATTCCAAGTGAAAGAGGGGTTATATCAAGCAATAACAAATCCTTATTATTTCCTGCAAGAATATCAGCCTGAATTGCGGCTCCCAGTACAACGACTTCATCTGGGTTCAATGCATCATATACGATCCTTCCAAAAAACTCACTGACGGATTTTTTAACTAATGGTATCCGTGTGGATCCTCCTACCATCACAATTTCATTAATATCCATTTTATTAATACCACTATCTGCCAATGCATTCATGCAACACTGCATTGATCTGTGGATAAACGGCTGAATTATATTTTCAAATTCAATTATTGAAAGCGCAAACATTTTACCATTGATTTCTGTTTCAAAAAGTTCGTTTTCAGATAAATGTTTTTTTGCTCTTTCTGCATTTAAACGAAACACCTGCATCACGGCCTTATCCTCATTGAGTTCACGGGGCGAAATATGGTACTTGTTGATCCAATATTGAATTATGGCAAGATCAAAATCATCACCCCCAAGAAAAGTATCTCCATTTGTAGAAAGAATTTCAAATATTCCATTTTCTATAGATAAAATAGAAATATCGAATGTACCTCCTCCGAGATCGTAAACGGCAATTATTTTTTTAATGTCCTTCTGTAAACCGATACCATATGCAAGGCTTGCTGCTGTGGGTTCATTTAGAATCCGTAGTACATCCAATCCTACCATCTTTCCGGCATCCCTGGTAGCCTGTCTTTGAGCATCATTAAAATACGCAGGCACTGTGATTACGGCCTTTGTAACGGGAGTCTTTAATATATGTTCGGCCCTTGTCTTTAGGTCTTTCAATATCAATGATGACAGTTCGATTGGCGAGTAAAATTTTTCGCCTACCTGAATTTTAATTAATCGCTCTGTGGCATCATCTATAATTTTATAACTAAAAAAACCAGATCCATCGCGTACATCATTATATGATTTACCCATCAGTCTTTTTACTGAAAAAATGGTATTAGCAGGATCTGATACAAGAAATTGTTTGGCTTCATCTCCCACAGTTATAGTATCATTTTCACCAAAATGAACAATAGAAGGAACAAGAGCAGTACTATTGTGTTCTTTTAAAGCTACGGGTTGATTGGTTTCAGGATGTATAAATGCAACCAGACTATTTGTAGTACCGAGATCAATTCCAACTATCGCTTCCTCCTTTTGCAAACTTCCTGTAGTAAGATTAATTGCAATCTTTGCCATGTATATGTGATTTCATTTTATTGAAAAAAGTTGTAGCCACAAAAGTAAATGATTATGATTCAGAATAGGTTCTCAAAAAAGAATCAATGCGCCAACCGGTATTCGGGAAATTTGGCTTGCAGTATACCGGCCAAATAAAACGTAATGATCTCGGCCACTTTTCGCGATCCCTCTTTAGTATAATGTGATTTGTCGTAGTAATACCAACTGTTTTTTGGCATATGTTGTGCAAGATCAATAACATTAACACTGTTTCGGTTGCAAACTTCTTTAGTTCGCATGTTGTACACCTGCAATATTTGCCACATCAGGGAGCCATTAATGTTACCCCCAAGCCTTGCCGTTGCTAAATTTGCATTTGTCAGGCTATCGATCCCTTCTCCGTATAAGTTCGGTTGTGTAATAAATACTGGTTCTATAGCATATCGCCTGCATGTGTCTATAAGCTGGACAATACGTTTTGTATAATTGATCAAATATTTCTCTTGCATTTTAAGTGCGCTTTCAACAATGGAATCAGCTAGTATAAGATTATTCCCTTGAACAGGTAACTCCAGGGAATGAGTTGTATTGTTAAACCGTTGCGCCTTCCATCCTCTTACAGCATTAACAAACAAATTGACAACTTCGCTATTATTATATAAATAGTGCTTAAAATCAGGGAATGATTTACGATTATTTAATTTATCATGAAAAGTAGGCTGATCATTTTCAATATCATTAATACCAATCAAAAAAAGAATCATTTTCGGTTTAATCTTAACTATGTGATCCTGTAACAGTACCTGGTGACCGAAAGTGCTGTGTCCATCCAACCCAGCATTATTAACCCAAACCTTCTGAAAATCCTTTTCCAGAAATTTTCCTAAATAAAAACTCCAAGTGTCTGAATCGTTTAAAAATTTACATTCAGTGGTACTGCCGCCTACAGTTATAATAGTAAGATCATTTTTAAATGTCCCGGGTGTGTCAGGTCCCCGGAAGCCCAGGGAATTCCTTGTATTGATAATGGTTTTATCAAGCCTTGGATTTATTCGGTTATGGATTGTAGTTTTCTGATTGATGGGCAGCAAAATGTTATCGCCCTTTAACCGAAAATGGAAAGGATTAAAAATCTGGAGAAATATTTCGAGCCCGATAAAAACAATAAAAAAAAGGTATAACCAATATAAAATTTTTCTTCTATTGATTATACCTTTCAACGATATGAATTTTTATTTTCAGCCCATAAATTAACGCATCAGATACATCTTTCCATAACCATTATTAAAATATTTATCAGTATTATCGCCGGTTGCTTTGTATTTGTCCATAGGTCTGCCATTTAATGTAGTAACCACGCGATACAGATATACTCCATTGCCCAGCTTCTGTCCATACTGATCAGTTCCGTCCCATTTAAATTCAGTTATATTTCTTCCTATACGGATAGGACCTAATTCATCTTTAGTAATTTCCCTTACAATTTTTCCGGTAACCGTTAATATCTGTATTTTAATATTCGAAGGTATTTCGCTACCTGTTAAAGTAAATACAAAAGCAGTTGAGGTGCTAAAAGGATTTGGATAATTTAATAGATTCGAGATCATCGGTTTCGTAACCACCTTAAATGTTACCCGATATTCAATTTCACCTGCTTTATTTCCACTTCGATCGGTGCCTTTTGCGATGAGCTCATATTCGTCTCCATCGGCATTAAACTGTTTTGAAAAAACAGGAAAGAAATCGATGGTAGCCGTGTTATCCGTTCCATTTGCGGCTGGAGTAAACCGGAGGGTGTCATTATCAAAATTATATGTCCGGCTGGTTCCGTCAGGGTAACGGATCTCTATACTACTTAATGATGTATCGTTGAGTAATAAAAACTTCGCCTCATCTTTCAATTTGATTTGGATATGCGGTTTAGAAGAAACGATGTCTCTGTTAAGTATATGAATGCCATCGAAGGTTACATCAAGCAATGGATTGACCTTATCAGCTTTTACATATAAATTCCGATAGATGAAATTGTTAAAATGGTACTGCTCGAGTTGATCATTATCGGGATTAATATCCAGGAAGATTGTATTCCTTCCAGACAAAGACTTGGTATCAAGTGTATACTTGACAAGCACAGTATCACCTTTGAGCAGTGGACGCTTTTTTTGCGGAATTATTACCTGTTGAACATTGTTTGCATCTGTAACAATAATTTTATATTTCAAACTATCGAAGGCTGTATTGCTTATGTTCTTGAAGGCTATAGAAAAGTCAAGAGGTTCACCCACTTCTACAGAATCTTTAAATGTAAAATTCAACTTTGGCTCTACCCCACCTTCTGGCATCTCATCATACTTTATTTGCCAGTATTTTAATTGATATGGAGTAAAATTCTTTTTATCAGTACTGGTAAGTTTAAAGCGCAAAAAAGTATATTGGCCGGCCGATATGTAATCCAGAACAGTATCTTTTTTGATTTCATTACTTGAGTATACCAACTCTTCAGTATTATCTGGTTTTATTCCATAAACAGCAACTTCAATTGTATCCTCTGAAGGGTTTTCAGTAAACCTTCCATCCCAGTGTATACTCTTCCATTTTTTAGCAGGGCCAATGATGGCAGAAGTAATATTCCCAGAACTTCTTGAACTCACAAAATCAACTGCATCATCAACCAGATCTATCGGGCCGTTCCCTACTCTTTGCTTTACCGCGCTGAAGGTGCCATCACTATTCTTTTTAAATACAAACAAGAAAGGAATATTCCTGTAAAATGAATCAATTTGATTCAGCCCCATATTATATAATTTGTGATATATGGAGTTTTGTGAACCGTATAAAGCAGTATCACTTTTCCATGTATCTACAAATCTTGGATTTGAATTAAAACTTTGTGAGCCCCAGTTAGTCATCGCTATTACTGATTCGTTGGGAATACTGTCTAGAAAATCCATGGCCCTTTTTCTCCACACAGGATCATTGTAGAAAAAATTAAAAAGCATTTTCCTCCTAATACCATTATCAGGGCACCTACCAGGTAAGCTGCCATAAGCACCTCCATCCGGATTAACCAGATAATTACCACTTTTTAAATCGAAAACCATAAATTCCAGGGAATTTAATAAACTACCGCAACCACCTTCAAAAAATGACTCTCCATTGAAATTACTTGATTTACTTCCATAGGGAAACAGAATATTTTTTATTATCAAGTGATTCGAAAGCGTATCAAACTTGAAATACCGGCCGCTATCAAGAAGGATATTTTGATAAGTGTTTTTATTAAATTGAAAATAATGTGATTGGTTCCACCCTTCAGAACTATTATTTAAGTATACAAATGATGAACCATTCCACTGATAACCTGTTCCTGCGGGAGGAACTAATGATATTCTCCAATAGTATACACTAGAATCACGATAGGTTAAACCTGGTGTAAACTCCAAAAGGCCCCCTGTAGAAGTAATCGTTTTATTTGTCTTCAAAGATGAATTGAACAATTCTGTAGTATCTACTTCCAATACATAATCTTTGGCTATACTAAATGGATTTGCAGTAGAGGCATATAATTTTTGTGTATTGTTATTGATAATTGCAAAGTTGTAAGGATAAATTGGACGGGCTTCATCTTCGAAAATGAAGAATTCTTTGGTGGAAGTGTTATTCGATTCTGAAATTTCACCTACTGAAAAATCAGGATCAATAGTAACGGTAATTTTATTTGAACCTTTATCCCTTGTTGCAATTATAGGAACATTCAATGTTATTGATTCTTCATATTGTATTCCACGGATTTTTTTACGATAAATTACTTCGGAAGTTCCATCAGGATATTGACGTTTTATTTCTGTAACAACTGAATCACTCACAGCTTTACCTATATTTTTGATCTTCACATCAAGCTTAAAGCTATTTTCTGCAATTGAAATAAATGTAGGATTGATAAGTATCTGAGGTTCCTCAATGATGTAATCTGGTTTCGGATGAACATTTAATTTTAATGCCGGATCTCCATGAAGAGTAACTTCTTCGGCATGGATACGGGCATAATAATCAGATGATCCGGCTGAATTTAATAATTTTTGAAGTGCATCTCTATTCAATTCCCCCAAGGTTATTCCGTAATCATCACTGCCCAGTAGTGTATATAAATGTGTAATAAAAATATTTAGATAATTTACAATGCCGTAATGAGTGCTTGCAACAAAAGCCACACTACCCCTCTGTTTGGCCAAAACAAATTTCTCAGATAATGTTTCGTTAATAACTAAACGCAACGGCTGGTAAGTGTAAAAATTCCCTGCCTGGCATCCATTAACAAAGAAAACTGGATATTTTCCCTGATTGTTATACAGGTATGGATTGTCAAGATTAAACTCCAGGGAGGTAGAAGAGGAATGTCCAAAATAAGTTAGAACGCTTATCCCTTCTGAAAACAATGACTGTATTCGATCATTACTTAATTGCTCAACAGGATTGGTAGAAGTTTTACAAAACGTATGCACCTTTGCTCCAAATAAAGTGTCTTCTATAATTTGTTTGTAAACGCCCATAAAATTACACAAAACCGTTCCCAAAAAAGGATCGCTTGACCCAGTTACGTGTACCACATTTTTCATCCACGCTTTGCCAGCTATAGTGTTTGGAGCGTTCTTCTGAACATATTCATACTCCTTTACTTTTTCCAAATAATCTTCTATTTCTTTTCCGTTAATAACAGAGAGTCTTCCAATGGGTGTGACAGCTACATGCGAATAACCATTATCAGAACTTAACATATTATCTGAAGCAGGAAAGCCATAAGAAGGAACCAGATTTAATTTATCTACATCGGGCTTGTTCTCATTAATCCGGTAATCACTATAAGTCATACCACGACCCATAAGAAATGCAAAATCGGGGGCCGAAGGCCAGCTGCTTCGCGCATATCTTAGGTAGTTCTTAATGGAAAGTGGATGTTTTTTTATCCCGAAGGCAAACTGATCAACAATTTCATTGATATCGACAATCTTTGCATTGAAATTTCCACCTTCCGCAGAAGCTCTGTAGTTTTTATATTCATCCACCGGATTATTTCCACGCGTGCCAATAAATAAAGATGGATTTGATATGATAAGATACTTCCCTTGATTTACTGCATCAGAAAAGCGAAGGAAATTTCTTGTAGTTAATGAATTAATGATAGTCTGATTGCCAGGTTCAGTATTAACCAATACGAACTCATTGTTTGATGAAGAACCTGGTAATGCAAATTTTACAAGGCCAGGGGTTGATATATCACCCTGGTATCTTTCTCCTGAAGATAGGTTATATAAAACAGGGGCTGTAGTTCCAATACTAAAATTCGCAATTTCCAGGTAATACCCCTGGCTTTTTGCGGGTAGTCCAAATGTAAAATTCTTTTGATTATCAAAGTTGAATTGACGTGGATAGTTAATCTGGTAAAAGGCAACAGCCATTCTATCAGATGATATTGAAGAAGTATTTGTAAACCGCACTGTAGCATTTCCAGAACTAATTAATGAGGTAGCAATAGGAATACGTGCATGTAAGTCATTAAAATAATCCATTATGGTATCCTTCACATCAGTACCATTGATATTGACTTTAACACTTCTGGTATTTAAAGCATTGCCGGTAGCGCTCAGTGTTATGGTTGAAACAGGAGCAGAATTGTCGACATACAAATTTGTAAGATTATGAACTAAAGGAGAGGGAGGCCTTATATCTGAAGATGTCCAAAATTCTCCTTTATCATAAGACGAAGAGTAAACGTACTCCCCTATTACAGCCGCAAAGCCAGAGTTGATCTTATTTCTATAATAATTTCCTGCAGAATGCATAAAGTATGGCTCCGCAGGAAGGGTATTTGCAGCTACATTATTTGGAACATCAGTGTAAAAAAAAGTTGAGGGAGAGGTATTGACGGTCAAAAAATAAGAAACGGTATCTGTGATGATGCTAAACTTAGTTATATGCTGAAAATTAGAGTCAATATATAAGGGCTTATCTGCCACTCCATCGTTCATTTCACCCCAAAATTCTAAATATCCACCATTTGGCAAAGGCCCGGATGATACCGGGGAATATATGCGTACCTGCTTGCCATTCCGCCAAAGTCCGAAAAGTTGAACATTTGTATTACCAATCCCAACACTATCCAATTTGGATTTAGATATCCTATATACACCAGAATTTCCTACCTGGAATTTGTAATAGGACTGATTATAATTTATCCATTCATTATTAAATTGCTGAGACCATAACGGCATCCCGGCAATCAGTAATAAAAGGGTAATAAAAATCTTCATTGCAAAATGTTTCTCAGATTTCATAGGGATTAATTATTTGTTTTCCTTCTTCTTCAGATCAACTTTTAAGGAGAATACATGGGTATATAACGGATTGGATTGATTTGCAAGATTAGTAAAAGCATAATCAATTTGCACATTAGAAATTTTGAAACCAGCACCTACACTTGGCTGATATATCCAGACTTTGCTGATATTTGTTGTATCATTATCATCCAAAGCTTTTTGGAAATTATTGATACCTGCGCGAATAAAAAACGCACTCTTCCAAGCTAATTCTAATCCAATTTTGGGATCTATGCTTGCGATATCAGAAGCTAAAACGGTATTACGGCGTCCATCAAAAGTTACATCCATATCCGCTTCTGCCATTAAATTCATGTTCTTATTAAGTTTAAATAAATAAGCTCCTCCTATAATTAGTTTTGGAGCTGTTAATTCGGTTGACTTAACAGGAATTTCATTTTGGGTAACGTAAAATACTTCTCTCATTTTTTCATTGAGATTAAAGGACCATGCATTAAAAGTAGTAGTGACGTCTTTGGCCATTATTCCAAGACGCCAACGATTATCTACAATTTGAACCCCTGCATCAAAACCAAACCCCCACGAGGATGCAAAATCACCCGCTTTCCGGTGAATAATTTTTGCATTGACGCCAGCATTGATCTTTTTATTCTTTTTCAGATTTACCTGTTGGGCAAACGATAGAAGAAACGCATAATCAGCAGAAGAAAAAGTCTGAATATTACTAAAATTAATAGTGCCATCGGGCTCTACCAGAAATATGGTATTAGGGATATCATCTACTGCAAATCTCAAAAATGTTAATCCGAGGACGCGTTTATTATCTTTTAGAGGAAGAATGATACTACCAAAATCATACTTACCAATACCTGCAAAGTATTCAGCATGCATGAGATTTACCTGAGGGTTATCTTTTACATTAACCAGACCTGCCGGATTCCAGTAACCCGCAGTTCCATCACTCACCGAAGCAATTTGTGCACTACCCATGGCAAGCCCACGGGCACCAGCGCCTATATTTAAAAACTCATTTGAATATTTTCGAAATTGACCTAAAGAGAATTGTTGCGATAGCATTATCACAGCCAGGCTCAGGAGTAAGGGGGCTTTTTTCATTGAACTATTTTCGGATAAGCAATTAATTAGACTATTTCTTTAGGATTTTGGCTGCACACAAAGGGAAGAGATTTTTCAAAGTTTACCTTGAAAATGAACAACTTCCATTGTTTACTAACGCCCAATAGAAACGGAATCACTTCGAAATTATTGCATTTGAAATTGAATAGTTATAGTAAAGCTTACATTTGCACAAATCATTGATTAACTACACGATGGACTGGAAATAAACAATTTTTAGAGGCTATAAAAGTAGATTTAAATTCGCGGTAATTCTAACACTAAAATTTCCTGTTTATTATAAATTTTTATATGAATTTAATAGAAGAATTACGGTGGAGGGGAATGGTGCAGGATATAATGCCCGGGACTGAAGAACAATTAAAAAAGGAAATGACAACAGCCTATATTGGCTTTGACCCAACTGCTGATTCTTTACATATTGGCAGTCTTGTTCCCATTCTGCTACTCCTGCATTTTCAAAAGGCCGGACATAAACCTATCGCACTCATTGGTGGAGCCACTGGGATGATTGGGGATCCATCAGGTAAAAATGAAGAGCGTAATCTGTTAAGTGACATTCAATTGCAACAAAACATTATTGGTATAGAAAAACAATTAAGTGGATTTCTCGATTTTAACTCTGAGACCAAGAATAATGCAGAAATAGTCAATAATTATTCATGGTTTAAAGAGCTATCATTCATCCATTTTTTACGTGATGTAGGCAAACATATTACGGTTAATTATATGATGAGCAAGGATAGTGTAAAAAAAAGAATAGAGGGAGATTCTGGTATTAGTTACACTGAATTTGCTTATCAATTAATGCAGGGCTACGATTTTTACTGGTTATTCCAAAATAAAGACTGTAAGATGCAAATTGGGGGTAGTGACCAATGGGGCAATATCACGACTGGTACTGAACTAATCCGTCGTTTGGCTTCTAGTGAGGCTTTTGCATTTACCTGCCCTCTTATTACAAAAGCAGATGGAGGAAAATTTGGAAAAACAGAAAAAGGAAATATCTGGTTGGATCCTGAAAAAACTTCCCCCTATCAGTTCTATCAGTTTTGGCTAAACGCCAGTGATGAAGATGCGGGTAAATGGATCAGAATATTTACATTTCTAACAAAAGCCGAAGTGGAACAAATAATTTCCAAACATCTGGAAATTCCTGAAGCCCGAGAGCTGCAGAAAAGACTGGCCCGGGAAGTAACCATTTTTGTACATGGTAACAATGAATACCTGAAGGCCGTTGAAACAACAGAAAAGTTGTTTACTAATCAATTTTCTCCGGCAGAATCGCTGAGCATTCACGACCTTGAATCATTAGAAGGAGTTGTGAAATTTGATTTTGATATAAACCAATTAGATGGAATGGATATTGTGAGTTTTTTGGCAGATACCAGCATATTTTCCAGTAAGGGTGAAGCCAGAAAGATGGTTCAGAACGGTGGGGTGAGTATTAATCGGAATAAAGTAAATGAAATAGGCTTGAAATTAAATCGGGACTTGTTGCTGCATAATAGATTTCTCCTGGTTCAAAAAGGTAAAAAGAATTATTATCTAATCACAGTAAAGTAATAAATCCTTAGCATTTGAATCTTCTTTTTAAAAGCATGCAGTTACTCCACGTGGACCTGCTTCGGGATAACGGAACCTTCCTGAGCTTCTATTAAAAATTTTCTTTCATTAATGAGATATCCATTTCCTTTTTCACAAAAATGCGCAATGATATTTTCAATGCTTATTGGATTGCCTTCTGGTATATCAGCAATGTTTGAATGCAGAATATTATGTCCGTCGATGATTACAACCAATCCACTACCAACTGCTTCCATTTTATTCCCTTCAGTTACGAGTATGCCTGTATCTTCTCCCAAACCAATGCCAATGCATGAAGGATTGGTGGCTACTGCCTGAGTGAGCCGTCCAAAACGACCTCTTTTTTCAAAATGCGAATCGATAATAACTCTATCAATGAACCCCAGGCCTGTTGTTATTTTTACTTCCCCTTTTAAATGCGCTCTTGTAGAATTCCCTTCGTAAATCATTGTATTGCTCATTGCCATGGCACCAGCAGAAGTTCCTGCAATCAGAAATTTTTCAGTGCGATACCTCTGTGTAATTATTTTAAGAAATTCAGTTCCCCCGAAAGTGGCACTCAATCGCAATTGATTGCCTCCGGTAAACATAACAGCATTGCATTGCTTCACGCGTTCTATATAATCATGTGTTAAAGCATCCTGCCTTGTTCTAATATGCATTACGCCCACGTTTATGCAGCCTATTTTTCCGAATGCGTCAAGGTAATTATTACCAAGTTCAAAAGGAATTGTGGATGCAGTTGTTATGATCTCAATGGAAGAAGATGGTCCTCCAGCCTCTTCAACGATCCTGCGGAGAATAGCAAGTTCAAAAAAGTTTAGATTATTTCGATGTATATGCCCTGTTTCAAGATCTGTTCCTTTATCCTCAGAACCTCCGATAGCGATAAGTTTTCCTGTTGGTATAGACATGAATGATAATGGGTTATTAAACAAAAATAACGGTTACATCCTAAAAGAATTGTTTAAGGTCTGTTTTTTGTATTTGCCTATAACATTGTATGGCTAATCAAAGTGTAGTAAGCAAATATATCCTAGTATACAATGATTGCCGGCCGGATGAAAGTTGGCCACCAAAGAGAAAAAAACTAAATTACCCGACCAACCAAACTGCTTATGAAGATTGTGGAAATTAAAGTATTAAGGGGCCCCAATTATTGGAGTATTCGCAGGCCCAAGTTGATCCAAATGAAATTAGATCTCGAAGAATTAGAACAAAGACCCACGAATGAGATTTCAGGATTTCGCGAACGACTCGAAAAAACATTTCCGAGCCTGATAGACCATCGTTGCAGTGTGGGAACAAAGGGTGGATTTTTTGAAAGAGTGGAAGAAGGCACTTGGATGGGTCATGTCATTGAGCATATAGCACTTGAGTTACAAACATTGGCGGGAATGGATACAGGCTTTGGCAGAACCCGTGGAACTGGTATAGAAGGCCAATATTTTGTTGTTTTTAGTTATATAGAAGAGGATGCCGGTGTTTATACAGCAAAAGCTTCAGTACGAATTGCACAAGCCTTAACTGATGGAGTTGAATATAATCTGGAAGAAGATATTCAGTTATTACGGGAAATTAGAGAAGATACACGCCTCGGGCCGTCCACCGGATGTATTGTTGATGAAGCAGTAAAAAGGGGCATTCCTTATATCCGATTGAACCGGCATAGCCTTGTACAACTGGGTTATGGCATTCATCAAAAAAGAATCAGAGCTACAATAGCGGGTACCACTTCTTCTATTGGTGTTGATATTGCCGGCGACAAGGAAGAAACAAAGAATTTGCTGGAAACCGCCGAGATACCCGTGCCAAAAGGTGTTATTATCCGGAATGAGGAAGATTTGATAGAAGCCATCGAAAAGTTACAATATCCCCTGGTTTTAAAACCTATTGATGGCAACCATGGAAAGGGCGCTACCACTAATATCAATACCTGGGAGCATGCATTGAAAGCCTTAACCGCTGCTCAAAATTATTCTAACAGTGTTATCTGTGAAAGATTTATACAAGGTTTCGATTTTCGTTTACTGGTGATTAATTATAAATTTATTTGTGCAGCCTTACGTACCCCGGCATCTGTGCTAGGCGATGGAACTCATTCAATTCAATGGCTAATCAATCAAACCAACCAGGATCCCCGTCGCGGTTTTGGACATGAAAAAGTATTGACGCAGATTAAAATTGACGACTTCACTATAAAAATGCTGGAAGATAAAGGATATACAATAGATACGATTCCATCAAAAAATGAGCAGGTTCTGTTGAAGCCAACAGCGAATCTTTCGACAGGAGGTACCTCTGAAGATATAACTGATGAAGTGCACCCTGTAAATATATTTTTAGCAGAACGTATTGCAAAAATTATAGGGCTGGATATATGTGGCATAGACATCATGGCGCCAGATTTGAAAACTTCTTTATTTGAAAATGGTGGCGCTGTTTTAGAAGTGAATGCTGCACCGGGTTTTCGAATGCATATCGAACCCGCTGAAGGAATAGCCCGCAATGTGGCGGAACCGGTGATTGAAATGTTGTTTCCAAAAGGTATAAATGGTCGGATCCCCATTATTGCTATTACTGGCACCAATGGGAAAACTACCACCACGAGACTCACCGCTCATATATGTAAAACCGCTGGATATAAAGTTGGATTTACAACAAGCGACGGCGTTTATATTCAAAATCAAATGATGATGAAGGGTGATTGCACCGGCCCCCTGAGTTCGCAATTTGTACTAAAAGATCCTACTGTTGATTTTGCCGTGCTGGAATGTGCACGTGGCGGAATTCTTAAATCGGGACTTGCATTCTCTAATTGTGATATTGCAGTTGTTACCAACGTAACTGCAGATCACCTGGGATTAGGTGGCATTGATTCTTTAGCCCAAATGGCGAAAGTAAAAAGTGTGGTATTGGAAACGGTATTTAAACACGGATTTGCAATTTTAAATGCAGATGATGATTTGGTATATGCCATGCGTGAAGAACTGGAGTGTAACATCGCATTGTTTAGTATGGATGAAAACAATCCCCGCATTAAAAAGCATTGTGGAGATGGTGGAATTGCTGCCGTATACGAAAATGGGCATGTATCCATTTTAAAGGGGGGCTGGAAAATCCGGATTGAAAAAGTAACTGAAATTCCACTTACGTTTGGAGGAAAGGCAATACACAATGTTATGAATACTTTACCAGCAATACTTTCATCTTATTTATTCCGGAATATTAAGGTAGAAGATATCCGGTTGGCCTTGCAAACTTTTATACCTTCCCCTGTACAAACACCCGGACGATTAAATTTATTCCAGTTCAGGCATTTCAAATTCCTGGTAGATTTTGCTCATAATCCTGCTGGCTTGCATCTATTATGCGATTTCGTGAATAAGCTCGACGGCTCACCGAAAGTAGGAATCATTAGCGGAACCGGTGACAGGAGAGATGAGGATATAAGGGAACTGGGACGAATTTCTGCCCAATGTTTTGATGAGATCATCATCCGGCAGGATAAAAATCTTCGCGGGAGATCCGCTGATGAAATCGTGAATTTATTAATTGAAGGCATCAATGAAACAAAACCTAAAGAAATTCCACTGACTGTCATTCACAAAGAGCGTGATGCAATTATTCACGCTTATAAAAATGCAGCTCCAGGCTCCTTAATTACTATTATGTGCGATGTTGTGCCAGACGCCCTGGACTTTATTAAAAATCTTAAAGAGCAGGAAGATCAAAAACCCTCTATGATTACCATGGATCACAGGTTTGATTAGGTTTACCAAAATGTTTTTGGAACGTTTTTACAGACACCCTATTTTTGCACTCTTTTGGCGATAGCCAAAAAGCGAACAATTTAGAAATACGCAGGGATTTCTTTGCCCGATAGTATAATGGTAGTACGACAGATTTTGGTTCTGTTTGTCGAGGTTCGAATCCTCGTCGGGCAACAAAAGTCGAAGAATTCTTCGGCTTTTGCTATTTTAAGCAATTTTTTGCCACGGATTGCACGGATTTGCACGGATTAGAATACAAGGCGTTTGTATTCTAAATTTTTCCGGCCGAAGCTAACCAGCAGTCCCACATTTCAATGAACTCGAACTGAATCGCATCTTTATAAACAATCTCAGAAAAGTCGTGTCCTAATATTCTAGGTACTCCATACAGATACCAATAATCTGGTACGTCTTATTTTTGAAAATTTAGTTCAGACATAGTGTGTGTTTATCACAAAACTCATCATTGATCTAAATAAAAATCCGTGAAAATCCGTGCAATCCGTGGCAAAAAACCCATGGGGACTTCTTAAAAATTCGATATCTATCTCGAAAATTTTTTCAAATTTCAGAGGTAGTGGCTTTCTATTTCAACGCCGATTGTTTGGATAAGTTCGTTATCCGCAGGATTATCTGCATTCTTCAGCGCTATTCTCCATCCTGGTTTTTCCTCATCGATCAACCCAGGGGTTATCGTAAATTGATATAAATGATCGATCCAGATATCATAATAAATAACGTCATCTTCTTTGCAGCATGGGCGAACCTCGACAAACTGCATCTTACCTCTATGCAGAAATTGTAAAGGAAAAGGGGACAAGTCCATATTAATCGCTTATTTATTTAACGTTATTTTCAAATTATTATGCCATAAAAAAATCCCCACCAGGAATATCTAGTGGGGAATTTTACGATGAAATGAGATATATGTTGAGTATTAATCTTTAGTCATTAAAATAACTATGCCAGAAGTTATTTGATTTGAAACAGGAAATTTTCTTTGGGAGGGTAATAAGCTGTTTTCTTCCAGTCTATAGAAAAGACTCCCTTTAAAGTCTGAATGAGATCATCAAAACTATTGGGTTTGATTACATAGAGATTAGCACCATCCTGGTGGGTTCCCTCTACATCAAGCGGGTATTTAGAAGTTGAATATATAATAATCGATACCTTATCTCTTAATTTCGATCGGATTTTTTGGATACATTCTCTTCCACTAATTATCGGCATATTCAAATCAAGAAATAACAAATCAGGAATATAACCCTGATCTAATAATTCCAGCATTTCTGAACAATTGTCAATATACCTTACATCAACATCAATATTCAACTCAGCAATTGCTTGTTTAAACAACAGGTACTCATCTTCATCATCATCAATTAAATAAACCTGATATGACTTAAGTGAGGACATTCAAATAATTTGGAATGCAATATCTAATAATATCTTGATTTAACCATTGAATGTTGAATTTCTCTCTTAATAAGGATTTATACTTACACAAGCTATAGATAAAACGATATTTTAAGAATTGCCATGGTATTGAACAAGAGATTGAAATTTTGTTCACTGATATTTGGTGAATCAAAACGAACGGCAACCCCTAAACCCTTGTTTTGAAATTTGAGTTGAGGAATTGTGGCAAATAATATTTCCAAATACATGAACCCCTTCTGAATAAGAGGGGGTTTTTGATTTTGAAAAACTTTGAAAAAACAATCCTAATAATAATGGATTAAAAAAAAACAATCCTAATAATAATGGATTAAAGTGGACAGATTATTCTGTCTCCAGGGGCCATTTAACAGGTTTTTGATCGCGGGTAGACCGATAGATGGCCGTAAAAATTTCTACGGTTTTTCTACCTTCCTTACCAGAAATCAGGGGCTCAGAATTATTCAAAACAGAAAGTATAAAATCACGGTCCTGCAGGCGGATATAATATTCAATGGCATCAATTGTTTTAAAGTATGCGATGTCCTCTTGTTCCCATCTTTGTAAATTAGTTTCTTCACCGGGAATCGTCCAGATATCATTAGTAGGGGGCTGTACTATCGAAGAAACTCCAGCAATAAACATTGCTCCGCGATCCGTCTCCACTCCAACAGACGCACCGTTTGAACCATGAATATGTATTTTTCCGTAGATACCAGGTTTCTGGGAATTACTCACGAATATATTTCCAACCGCACCATTTCTAAATTTCACGATCGCCAACGCAGTATCATCTACTTCGATGTAGGGGTGATTGATGTTTTTCCAGATACCATAGAGCTCCACAATTTCATCATCCATGTACCATTGGAGTAGATCCAACTGATGTGGAGCCTGGTTTACCAAAACACCGCCACCTTCCCCATCCCAGGTACCCCTCCATGCATCTCCTTCATAATAAGCCTGGTCTCGCCAGCCGAGCATTACTACAGAACCAATCATCGGACGGCCAATTTTGCCATCTTCAATTGCTTTTTTCATCCTCATAGAAGAAGGAAAAAACCTTCGCTGGCTGACTACTCCCAATTTCTTATTGAATTTTTGAGCTGTTGCTATTATTATATCGCAATCTTCCAAAGACGAAGCGAGGGGTTTTTCAACCAAAACATGCGCACCTTCCTGCATTGCCACAACAGCAGCACTTTTATGATCGGGGTGAGGCGTACATATGATTACAACCTCTATTTTTTCTTTGCTGATCATTTCAGCAAGTTGATCATAAGCTTTAACCTGGTATTTAGCTGCAAAAGTAGTAGCCTTTAAAAGGTTCCGACCATAAACGGCAACGAATTGAGCTTCCGGAATATTTCTTAATGCTTCTGCATGCATAAATGCGGCTTTACCACAACCGATTAATGCTACTCTTTTTTGTAATGACATATTAGGGTTTTAATACAACCTTCATCAGACCTTTCTCTTTGTTATATAACCTTTCAAACCAGGAAGCACCTTCGGAAAGCGGAGCTTCCGCAGATAAAATACCAGTCATATCTAATTTTCCTGAAGAAATTAAATCAAGAATTACCGGATATTCACCATTAATGGCGCAGGAACCCTGTATTCTTAACTGTCGGGTAACAATCGCCTGCAGCGGAATTTCAATAACCGGGGAAAGGTTCCCCAATACCGTTAAGGTGCCTCCTTTGCGCAAAAGATTTATAGCTAATTGAACTGTGGCTGCAATTCCTACCACTTCAAAAGCTAGATCTGCACCACGACCATCAGTGAGTGCTAATACTGTTTCAGAAAGTTTTGGATCCCCCGGTTTAAATACAAAATGGCTACCTAGCTTTTTTGCCAGTTCAAGCCGGTCATCTTCCAGGTCAATGGCAATGATATTCTTGCAACCTTTTATTTTCAAAAGTTGAATTACAAATGAACCTACCATTCCTGCACCAACCACTACAGCGGTATAAGATATGTCAAAAGGCGTAATCTCAAGAGCATGTAATGCTACTGCAGCAGGTTCCACTAATGCTGCCTGGATAAAACTAACGTTATCAGGCAATCGATAAAGTATATGTTGAGGTATGGAAACATAATCTGCATATGCCCCATTTCTTATAAATTCCTTGCAGGCAACCCCTAACACCATTCTTCCATCACTTAAATTGTACATTCCTTTTTTAGTAAACCAATCATCAGTTTTATAAATGGTAGAATCAAATGTAACCCTATCACCGCTTTTCCAACCGAATACAGATTTACCGGTTTTCTCAATAACACCTGATGCTTCGTGACCCATTATAATGGGAGGAATTCTGCGGCCTGTGCTTCCATCAATACCATGCACATCACTTCCACAAATGCCTATTGCCTTTACTTTAATCAATACTTCATCATCATCAATATCAGGCACCGACACGTCTGTGTAATTCAACTTCATATATTCTTCAAGGACCAATGCTTTCATACAACCTTACAATTATTAAGGAGAGCCATAAACACTCAGAAAGATAATTAATAATACTATACACTAACTCCTGAATTAACGCGTACAATATTATTTATGGGTAATGGATTATTCAGGCATCCATTCCTTTAGCTCTTGTGTATGTCTGATCATTTTTCTCAGTAAGGTCAGGATCATTGATTTCTTCAGTCTTGGGTAAGTGGTGCTGAATGTTTGCATTATTCTGCGAATCATCTTCAAGCTCATTCCCCGATTTATTGTAATTGTTACCTGTAGTCGAATTATTCTTTGGTTGTTTTTTTGCTTTAGCCATAAAAGAGTTTATGTCACATACTATCAAAATATAATGCCTCCACGGCAAACAACTTTGACTGTATCAAAAGCGTACACCTATGATATAGTAACGAACGCTTTCATATGGCCAAATAACATCTAATGTATTGAGAATGAACGGAACAATGCTTTAGCATCGTTCATGACTCGGTTATAGGGCTAAAAAGCGACTCATGCAAAAGAATATTTCGGAAAGAAAAAGATTTCAAAGAAAAGTAATAGGCTTCTATGCTTTATTTTTTCTGATAATTATCCTTTCCAGTAACACTGAGCTTCAAGATAAAGCTTTGAAAATTTCTGACAAAGTTTTTTGCTCAATAAAGAAAGGAAATGCAAATAGTTTGATCAACGTTAATGAGATGCCATTCTCTATAAAAAGTTTTAGCCTTTATGATAGTGAGGATACAAATAACCACTAATTATTATCGGGGATCCTTTCCAATTAACTCATTTATTTTCTTCAAGGTTTTAATTAGATCAATCCCTTTTTGTAATACAGGCTTAAACAAATCTCCCTCCCTCTTCAGGCGGTCAAAAATATTCAACATGGTAAAATTTGAAGGCAGGAGCCCATTCTTCACCTCTTCCCAATGAAGTGGAGTAGAAACAGTTGCTCCATCCTTTGGTCTTAACGAGTAAGGCGCCGCCAGGGTTTGTATTGTTCGGTTTTGTAAATAGTCCAGGTATACTTTTTTTTGCCTTTTCTTTGGACTCCTTTCCAAACTGGTAAATCCAGGTATCTCATCATGTACAAATTGAACTATCAACTCTGCCAGTTGCTTTGATTGTTCATAGGTATACTTCGCCCCAAGTGGAATATAAATATGCAAACCCGTAGCACCTGATGTTTTGCAGTATGAATCAATATCTAATTGATCCAGAACTTTTTTAACCACGTTCGCCGTTTCAATTACTTTTTCAAAGGGGATTTTTTCAGGATCCAGATCGATAACGCAATAATCGGGTTTTTCAGCGGAGCCTACCCGGCTGTGCCATGGATTCATTTCGATGCAACCCCAATTGGCCATAAATAATAAACTTGCCTCATTGGTACATACGAGAAATTCCTTTTTTTCGCCGTCAGATTCACTTATGTAATCATAAGTCTTGACCCAGTCAGGAACTTTGCCAGTCACATCTTTTTGATAAAAACTCATCCCTCCTACACCATCCGGGTGACGGTTGAGTGACTGCGGCCTATCTTTCAAATAAGGTAATAGGAATGGAGCAATCCGATGATAGTAGTTCAACATATCACCTTTAGTAAATTTCTCCTTTTTCCAATAATATTTATCGAGATTAGTGAATTTTAAGTCTTGCTTATCCACTACCATCACCTGCTCTTTGCCTGCTCCCAATAATAAATCACCTGATGTTTCTAGTAATGAATTTTTTGGAGTTTTCTTTGCCTCATCAATTTTTTTGGTGGGGTTTTTAGTGTAAGCCTTTGTGGTTGTTTTAACCGGAACAGGGCTTTTCTTTTTTGGTATTGAAGGGGATCTCATAGTATTACTTTCTTCTTTTTTTACCTCCGTTGGTTTTTTATCTTCACGTAATCCCAGGTAAATGGGAATACGTAGAATATTATCGTTTGTCCATTCCTGGAACTTTACTTCTGCCACCAATATAGGCTTTACCCAAACTGCAGGCATATTGGTTTTAGGTTTCTTCTTTAAGGGGCAGGCCTCGATAACCAACGGCTGCAATCTTCTATACATTTCCCCCAGGCTTTTATGATTAAATCCTGAGCCAGTATGACCTATGTAAACCAGTTCATCATTCTCGTTGTATACTCCCAAAATCAGTGCCCCAAAATACTGACGGCTGTTTCTTCCTTTCGTAAATCCTGCAATAACTACTTCCTGCCGCCTGTGCGTTTTTATTTTTAGCCATTGCTGTGTGCGTAAACCGGGGTAATAAATACTATCCGCTTTTTTCGCCATGATACCTTCTAGTCCTTCCCGGATGGCCAATTCAAAAAAATCTTTTCCTGCATTATTGATATGATCGCTATATTTTATAATTCCCTCTTCAGGAATAATACTTTTCAAAATGAGTTTTCGTTCAATAAGAGGCAGGTGCATTACAGAAACTCCGTCGATCCATAAAAGATCAAAAAGATAATACATCAACTGCCCTTTTCCGGTCTTTTGCCATGCTTGTAAATGTTGAAAATCCGTTGTGCCATCTTCAGTCACTGCAATGATCTCTCCATCTACTATTGCATTAACCTTCCAGTTTTTCAGGGCGTCTGAAACGGGGTAGTACTTTTTACTAAAAGAAAGATTATTTCTGGATTGTAACTCTATTTTTCCTTTGCTTATTCCTGCTATAGCCCGATAGCCGTCCCATTTTATTTCAAAGATCCAATCTTCCGAATCAAAGGGACTTTCAGTAAGTGAGGCAAGCATAGGTCTTAAATCGGTATCATATGCTGCACGCTTACCTTTTTCCAATAATTCATTTATTAGCTTTGGGGTACTTTTGGGTGCTTTTGGTTTTTTTTCGGAGGGAGCGGGGCTTTTTTTTTATCTGATGGCGGTGTTTTCTTTTTGGCAGGTATTTTCGTTATTTTTTTGGTCTTTTCAGGGGTCTCTTTAGCACTGCCCCATTGCTTCGGGGTTTTATTACCAGCTACCTGTTCAAGTGTTTTGCCTGATAGTACGGATTTCTCATTCTCTATTATTTCGTCAGCTGAAGCATATTTATCTTTTTTCTTAATCAGTAGCCATGCGTTCTCTTCTTTACCCTTTATATGTACCAAAGCAAAATCTCCTTTTAATTTTTTCCCCTTCAACCTGATTTTCAGATTGCCTTCTTTTAATTGATTCAAGAGTACTTTTTCCGCTTGTTCAATTCCTCCATCAATGGGTTCCATAGGCTCATAGGTTCCTTCATCCCACACGATCACTGTACCGGCTCCATAATTTCCTTCAGGTATAATTCCCTCAAACGTGCGGTAATCATAGGGATGATCTTCAACCATCATAGCTAAACGCTTGTCTTCAGGATTAAGGGAAGGGCCTTTTGGAACCGCCCAACTTTTTAACACGCCGACCATCTCAAGCCTGAAATCATAATGGAGGCGGGAAGCAGCGTGCTTCTGTACAACAAATCGCAAGCCCTCACTTGAAGACACCTGTTTTTTTCCTGAAGGCTCGGGAGTTTTTTCAAATGATCTCTTTTTCTGATATAATGAAAGGCTCATCCCAATCGACTTAAAAAATTTATGCCAGCAGTTAAGTAAAGATCCAACGAGTAAAGTACATCTAGTAATCTCAATCGATCTACAAAAAATCTCGCAAAGGTGCTTATCCCTAAATGTAAAAGTTTTCCTTTGCGCCTTAGCGTCTAAGCGCGAAACCTCCTTCTTCAATTTCATTCCGTTGTTGAACATCGAATTGTTTGATTCCGGCGCCCATTGCCTGGATTGATTAAGATAGGAACCGCTAAAATGTGGGTAGAAGTAAATCCTCTCAATGGATTTGGTAAACGAATTGAATTCTGTAAATTGAATTCCGGTTTCATGAATAAACTTTTGCATATGAAAATGTTTTTGGTATTTGCTTACTTCTCCATGGTATTTACTTCCAATGCACAGGATTGTAAAAATTACTATTTCCTGCAAAACAACAAGGTGGTTGAAATGACCATTTATGATAAAAAGGGGGATGTAACTGGAAAATTGGTTTATACCGTGTCTGAGGTCAAAAACTCAGGCAATACTACCGCAGCAAACGTTCAATCGCAGATGTTTGACAAAAAAGGAAAAAGTATAGCGAAAGGAAACAGCGTTATGAAATGTAGCGGTGGCGTAATGATGATAGACATGAAAATGATGATACCACAAGCCCAGTTGGAACCCTATAGCCACGCCACTGTAAAAGCAGAAGATGTTTATATGGAATATCCTGTAAATATGAATAAAGGAGAGCCATTGAAGGACGGAAACTTAACCATGGATATAGATAATAATGGACTTAAACAATCACTGACAATGACCGTTAGCAATCGCAAGGTAGAAGATAAAGAAAAAATAAGCACACCGGCCGGCACCTGGGACTGTTACCGAATTTCATATATGAGTAAAATGAGTATTAAAATGATGGGTGTTGGAGTACCGATTAATATGGAAGGAACGGAATGGTACGCGCCTGGTTTTGGAGTGGTGAAAACCCAAAGTAAATACGGTGCAACAGAAATTACGGGTATAAAATAAGCCTATCTTAAGCTATACAGATCCATATTTACTGAATTGAAATGATCCCCTTCACACAAAATCCGTTTTTACATTATTAAAGAGATTATTAGACCGGTCTTTCTCAGAAATTTTTATTTGATCCCTTGGAATCTGCCAATCGATATTCAATTCAGGGTCATTAAATAAAATACCTTCTTCACTTTGCTTATTATAAAAACCATCGCATTTATAAAGTACTTCAGCTTTGGCGCTCAATACAGAAAAACCGTGTGCAAAACCTTTGGGAAGAAATAACTGCTTTCTATTCGCCTCAGATAATTCGATATAAAACACTTTCCCATAAGTATTTGAGCCTTTTCGAATATCCACGCCTACATCTAATATGGTACCGCTGAGCACACGAATAAGTTTACTTTGTGCGAACGGGTTCATTTGAAAATGCAAACCTCTTACTACACCATATTCAGAAGATGATTGATTATCCTGCACAAACTCTGCATCAATTCCATTTTCCGAAAATAATTTTTTATTATAGGACTCAAAAAAATATCCTCTGCTATCTTCAAATACAGCAGGGTCAAATATAATAAGACCGGAAAATTCAGTTTCGAAAAATGGCATTCGATTTAAAAATTTAAAATTTAGATTCCAAGTGAGGAGAGTAATGAACAATGAAGTTCAGTTGTTTTAATGTTTTGGAAGTACTACAGGGGTTATTTTAATTTTAATTTTTACCAATTGTCTATTAAAATTACCGCTTTGCATATTGCTCCGTGTAGTAATTCTGATAATCGCCTGAAGTTACGTGCTTTACCCAATTCTGATTTTGCAGATACCAATCGATGGTTTTTTCGATGCCCTCTTCAAATTGAAGAGTGGGCATCCATCCTAATTCGGTTTTTAATTTTGTGGCATCTATTGCATACCGAAGATCATGACCAGCCCTGTCTTTCACATATGTTATCAGGCTCACGGAAGTGCCAGGTGGCCTTTTTAACTTCTTATCCATTAAATCGCATATCAGATTCACGAGGTCAATATTTTTCCACTCGTTGAAGCCTCCGATATTATATTTCTCCCCCGGTTTTCCGCGATGGAAAATTACATCAATAGCTCTTGCATGATCTTCAACCCATAACCAGTCACGCACATTTTCTCCTTTACCGTACACTGGAAGAGGTTTCTTATTGATTATATTATTAATCATTAACGGGATGAGCTTTTCAGGAAAATGATGTGACCCATAATTATTTGAACAGTTAGACATAATAACCGGCAAATTGAAGGTATGATGATATGCCATTACAAAATGATCAGATGCCGCTTTTGATGCAGAATAGGGAGAACGCGGATCATATGATGTTTGCTCCGTAAAATAGCCCTCCTTTCCTAAAGACCCATATACTTCGTCTGTAGAAACATGATAAAACAATTTATCATTCAACACACCTTTCCAATATTTCCTGCAGGCATTTAATAAATTTGCTGTTCCCATAACATTTGTTTGAACAAATGCAAGTGGATCAATTATAGACCGGTCAACATGACTTTCTGCTGCCAGATGAATAACCGCATCGAATAAATATTCTGAAAAAAGCTCTTCAATATTTTCTTCTTTTGTTATGTCGGCCTTTTCAAAATAATAATTAGGAGCGGATTCGATATCTTTCAAATTTTCGAGATTCCCTGCATATGTTAATGCATCTGCATTCACGATGAAATAGGAAGGATATTTATTTACCAGTAACCGCACCACGTGCGAGCCGATAAAACCTGCCCCTCCAGTAACCATGATTTTTTTTGAAAACTGGTTCATTATAAACTCCAATATTTGAGTTTGGAAATTTTTCCTTTGTACATTCCTTTCAGATCTGCGAACAAGGCATGTGGTTGCGTAATTTCTACAAGGTAGTTTTCGGTTATGTTTTTATAATCATCATGACAAACAGCTAAAATTACTGCATCATACTTTCCAGTAGCAGGAGTAAGGCCATAGCCATACTCATGATTTAATTCTTCGCTGCTTGCGTGAGCATCGACTACATCCACATTCAGTGAAAATGATTTTAATTCCTTAACCACATCAGCGACTTTTGAATTCCGGATATCGCTAACATTCTCTTTAAAAGTAGTTCCCATAATCAACACCCGGGCCTTTGTAACATCTTTTACATGTTTAATGATATGTTGCACTACTTTTTTAACTACATACTTCGGCATTTCGTCGTTGATTACACGCCCCGCTAAAATTACACGTGAGTCGTAACCAAGCTGATTTGATTTATAAGTAAGGTAGTATGGATCTACTCCAATACAATGTCCACCAACCAATCCCGGGTAAAACTTTAAAAAATTCCATTTTGTACCTGCCGCTTCTAAAACTTCATAAGTATTGATATCCATTTTATCAAAAATGATAGAGAGCTCGTTCATCAACGCTATATTAAGATCACGTTGTGTATTTTCTATAATTTTTGCAGCTTCTGCCACTTTAATTGAAGACGCTCTGTGAACACCTGCTTTGACAACAATCTCATATGTTTTTGAAATTTCATCCAGGGATTCGGAATCGCAACCGGACACCACTTTTATAATACGGGCAAGAGTATGCTCCTTATCTCCGGGGTTAATACGTTCCGGGGAATAACCTATTTTAAAATCCGTTTTAACGGTAAGGCCGCTTAATTTTTCAATGATAGGTAAACAGTCTTCTTCGGTACAACCCGGATAAACAGTTGATTCAAACACCACATAATCTCCTTTTTTAAGGACCTTCCCAATTGTTTCTGAAGCTTTTTTAACTGGCCCAAGGTCCGGCACATTATACTGGTCAACAGGAGTAGGTACAGCAACAATAAAAAAGCGGGCCTCTCTTAATTCCTCTAATGATGATGTAAACAAAATATCACATCCATCGAAACTTTCCTTTACTAATTCCTTACTGGGATCCACTCCATTTCGCATCATTTCAACACGTTTGGAATTAATATCAAAACCTATAACAGAGATTTTTCTTGCAAACTCAAGAGCAATGGGTAACCCTACGTATCCTAAACCTATAACTGCAAGTTTTGCTTTCTTTTGAATTAATTCCTGATACATTCCGATTGATTGACTTTATAATTTATATAATGTAAAGACCTGAACTGGTTACATGCTGCTTACAAATTCCTTGGGTTGTTTATACAACTCTTCAGGAGGCAGTGATTTAAAATACTCATAAGTAATGGTAAGACCATCCCTTCGATTAACTTTTGGAGTCCAATCCAGTATCCTTTTTGCTAAACTAATATCGGGTTGGCGCTGCTTGGGATCATCCACCGGTAAAGGCTTGTAAATAATTTTTTGCGAAGTTCCGGTAAGAGTGATGATCTCTTCAGCAAAATCTTTCAAACTGATTTCATCAGGATTGCCGATGTTTAACGGAAGATAATAATCACTGAGAAGCAGCCGATAAATTCCTTCAACCAGGTCTTCAACGTAACAAAAGGACCTGGTTTGGCTTCCATCCCCAAACACTGTCAAATCTTCACCGCGGAGTGCTTGGCCTATAAAAGCCGGTAATGCTCTGCCATCATTTAATCTCATCCGGGGACCATACGTATTAAATATCCTGATGATTCTAGTTTCCAGATTATGAAAGGTGTGATATGCCATGGTAATAGCTTCCTGAAAACGTTTGGCTTCATCATATACACCCCTGGGACCTACCGGATTTACATTTCCCCAATATTCTTCATTCTGAGGATGTACCTGTGGATCTCCATAAATTTCGGAAGTTGATGCAACCAATATTCTGGCATTTTTAGTTTTTGCAAGACCTAAACAATTGTGAGTGCCCAGGGAACCGACTTTCAATGTTTGAATAGGGATTTTCAAATAATCAATCGGGCTGGCAGGAGATGCAAAATGAAGTATATATTTTATCTCCCCGGGAACATGAATGAATTTAGATACGTCGTGATGATAAAATTCAAACTGTTTTAATTTAAAAAGGTGCGCTATATTTCGAAGATCGCCGGTAATAAGATTATCCATGCCAACAACAACATACCCCTCTTTAATAAAACGATCGCATAAATGCGATCCCAAAAAACCTGCAGCGCCAGTAATAAGTACACGATCTTGTGACATAATAATTATTTGAGATTCCCCATTCCTGGGTAGGCAATTTCTCTTCCTATGCTTTCATAATAAAAACCAAGTTCTTTAATGGCATTTGTTTCAAAAAGATTTCGGCCATCAAAAATGACCTTGTTTTTTAATGCAGTAACAATCTTTAGAAAGTTTGGAGTACGGAACTCATTCCATTCCGTGGCAATGATTAATGCATCCGCACCTTCCAGGCATTCATATTGATTTTCTGAGTAAGTAATCTTATCCTCAAAAAGAAATCTCACATTATTCACCGCTTCCGGGTCATACACGGAAATCTGGGCGCCTTCTTTTAATAGCGCTTCTATCATATATAAAGCCGGAGCTTCGCGTATGTCATCAGTATTAGGCTTGAAGGCCAGTCCCCAGAGCGCAAATTTCTTTTCTTTCAGATCATTCTGAAAGTATTTCCTGATTTTAGGCAGTAAATGGAGTTTCTGTGTTTCATTAACTTCCATTACTGAATTCAGTATTTTGAATTCATATCCTGCTTCCCTGGACGATTTGGCAAGAGCCTGGACATCCTTAGGGAAACAACTTCCTCCGTAACCGATGCCTGGAAATAAAAATCTTTTACCAATTCTATCGTCACTACCGATGCCGCGCCGAACCATATCTACATCTGCCCCGATCCGTTCACATAACTGGGCAATTTCGTTCATGAAAGAAATTTTCGTGGCAAGAAATGAATTGGCGGCGTATTTAGTTAATTCAGCGGAACGTTCATCCATAAAAAGTATCGGGTTTCCCTGCCTCACAAAAGGAGAGTATAGATCAGTCATTATTTTTCTGGCCCTTTCAGTGGAGGTGCCGATAACTACCCGATCGGGCTTCATGAAATCTTCTACCGCAACTCCTTCCCGCAAAAATTCCGGATTGGAAACAACATCAAAGTCACCGGAATAATTTGCCGCTATTGCTTTTGTAACCTTTTCAGCAGTTCCTACGGGAACCGTACTTTTATCTACAATTACCTTATAATCGTCCAAAATTTTACCAAGATCTGCAGCTACCCCTAATATATATTTTAAATCAGCAGACCCATCTTCGCCGGGGGGTGTAGGTAATGCCAGGAAGATAATCTGGGCATCTTTAATCCCCTCGGCCAGATTGGTAGTAAAGTGGAGTCTATCTTCTCTTAGATTACGAAGAAATAATTTCTCAAGACCGGGTTCATAAATAGTAATTTCCCCTTTTGTCAGTTTATCTACTTTAGATTTATCTATATCTACACAAATAACATCGTTACCGGTTTCAGCAAAACAGGTTCCCGTAACCAATCCAACATAACCAGTTCCAACTACAGCAATTTTCATTGTATTATTCTTTAAAAAAGTATTTCAGTCTTAATTTACGTATTGCAAAACAGTATCGGTTATGAATTTCAATTGTTCAGTGGTTAACTCTGTATGCATGGGCAATGAAATAACTCTTTGGGTTAACCAATCTGTCACATCCAGTTTATAATCCTTTCCACCAAGTTTTTCAAACATTTTTTGCCGATGTGCAGGCACAGGATAATAAATCATCGAAGGAATGTTATTTTCTGCAAGGAACTGATTTAAACCATCCCGGTCAACTCCTGTCAAAATAAGCGTATATTGATGATATACATGATTGCTGTAAGGTGCTCGGTAGGGTGTTTTGATCTTTGGATGATCGGCAAAAGCTTTATCATAATAAAATGCAACTTCTCTTCTTGCCTTGATGTAAGTATCCAGGTACTTTAATTTCACATTTAAAACTGCAGCCTGTATGGAATCGAGGCGACTATTACATCCGATTATATCGTGGTAGTAACGCTTGCTTTGCCCATGGTTAGCAATCAATTTTAATCGCGTAGCTAACGTTTCGTCATTCGTGAATATTGCACCTCCATCTCCAAAACAACCGAGATTCTTTGAAGGGAAGAACGAAGTAGTACCAATGGTGCCGATTGTTCCGGTTTTCTTTACGGTACCATCGCTAAATGTATAGTCAGAACCAATGGCTTGGGCATTATCTTCGATAACATATAAATGGTGCCGCCGGGCAATTTCCATAATTGCTTCCATATTGGCCGCCTGACCGTATAAATGAACGGGTATAATCGCTTTTGTTTTTGGAGTAATCGCTTTTTCGATAGCCCCGGGATCTATACAAAATGTTTGAGCATCAACTTCAACAAATACAATTTTCAACTTCAGCAATGCAATCACTTCTGTTGTTGCTATATAAGTAAAGGATGGCGAAATGACTTCATCACCAGGCTGAAGATCCAGGGCCATCATGGCAATTTGTAATGCATCGGTTCCATTGGCACAAGGCACTACATACTTACAGCTCATGTAATTTGAAAGTTGTACTACAAAATCTGATACAGCCTTTCCGTTAATGAAAGAGGTATTGTCTATGACTTCCTGAATACCTGCATCTACTTCCCTTTTAATGCGTGTATATTGCTGTTTTAAATCCACCATCTGTATAGAATGCATACTCAAATTCTCTTTTTGAAAAGGCCACAAACCTACAGCAAAAAACTGGTTTCTGCAATGCTGCAGGCTGGGAAGGGAGCAGATCTTATATATTGCTTTTACATTTGTTATAATTAACAATGATTTTATACCGGATCTTATATATGCTTTTCATAGGAAGTTACCTGTTACTTCTTCGCCTGGCAAGCATCTGGAATCCCAAAGCCAGGCTATGGATAAATGGAAGGAAAAAAATACTGGCTAAACTTAACCACGATTTGCAAGGAGAGACGGCGGAAATTATATGGATGCATTGTGCCTCTTTAGGGGAATATGAACAGGGAAGACCGATACTTAACAAACTAAGGACTCTTTACCCCAGGTACAAGATTTTATTGACCTTTTTTTCGCCATCCGGATATATGGTGATAAAAGACATTGCTATTGCCGATTATATATATTATCTGCCTTTCGGTAACAGGTTGATCGCTTCACAGTTTATTCAAATTGCTAAACCTTTATTGGTTTTGTGGATTAAATACGATTATTGGTATTATTATTTACATGAATTAAATAAAAGAAATATCCCCTTATTATTGATCTCAGGGAACTTTCAAAAGGATCAGACTTTCTTCAAATGGTACGGAGAAATGCATCGCAATATGTTGGGTTGCTTCACTCATTTATTTGTGCAAACGGGACATTCAAAAAATCTTTTAAGCAGAATTGGGTTAGCGGAATACTCTACCATTTCCGGTGACACAAGATTCGACAGGGTTATAGAAATTGCAGAACAATTTGAACCCATTGAAATTTTTGAAAAGTTTTGCGGTAACAACAAGGTAATTGTTGCTGGAAGCACATGGCCGGAAGATGAGGAAGAGCTTGACCATTTTGCCAATATACATACGGAAATTAAATTCATAATAGCGCCACATGAAATTGAGGAATTTCATCTTCGGGAAGTAGAAAAGCTTTTTAAAAGATCTATCCGATTTTCCATATTACAAAATCAAATATTCAATGGTCAATGGCCGAAGACCGAAAATATATCTAACGACCAAGAAGATACGCCCAATGTATTAATTATAGATAATATAGGTATGCTTTCACGACTGTATAAATATGCAACTATAACTTATGTGGGAGGAGGGTTTGGAGAATCGGGAGTTCACAATGTACTGGAAGCTGCTGTTTTTGGAAAGCCGGTTATATTCGGTCCTGTGTTTAATAAATATATTGAAGCCATTGAATTACTAGAGGAAGGTGGAGCATACACCATAGATAATGCACTTGAGTTGGAAAAGATACTCAATGATCTGTTATCTGATTCTCAGCTTTACCTGGAAGTTTGTGAGTCGGCGAGGGCATATGTAATTTCTAAAAAGGGAGCGACAGAAAAAATTTTGAAATACATTCAGGAAAAACGTCTTTTGACCAATTGATAAAAATGCTTGGTAGTGGCTTTATGCTCTTCCCAACCCAATTTAACTTTCAATTCACGCTCTATCCAATATTCTGCTTCAGGAAACATGCGAAAAGAATTGATCGTTTTAATACTTCTTTCATACATCACTTCATCTCCGCGGAATAATTCATTAATAAATAAATAACGATCATTAATTCCTATAGCCTTTTTTAAATCACGGATGGGAGAATCAGTTAACCGATGGCCAATTTCAACAACTGATTCTTTTAACTTATCGTTAAGTGAAGATTCATTTACCCCCATTACTTCATTCAATTCTTTACCGCGCTGGTGAGCTAATGTGGGAATCTCGGTCATTGGATCAAATAGCCATGTTTTATTTTCTTGTTTTTTTGAGGGAACATTCTTTTCAGCCTGCTTTACCGGAATTTCAATCGCTTTCGGTTCTGGGACTTGCTCGTTATATGGAATTTGCACGTTTCTACTCGCAGGCATTACAACGGAGACCTTGGAACTACCAACCGTCGTACGCACAGGTACTAATAGCTTTGATAACTCTATTTCAATACCTTGGGTTATGGTCATTAGTTGTGACGGATCAGCATTTTGTTCAAATTCTTCTTTTAACTTGCTGATCAAATTTGCTAAACGATCCATGTGCTGTGGGTACTTTTCGATAATTGGTGGTTTAGTAATAAAGTTAACAATTTTTGTACCTATTATTTTTTCATGTTTATCGAACCCAATATATCTGGTGAACGCCGTGGTTTTATAGAGGTCATTTGCGGGTCAATGTTTTCAGGAAAAACAGAAGAACTGATACGCCGGCTTAAACGGGTAAAGATCGCCAATCTTAGTGTTGAGATTTTCAAACCCAGGATTGATCAGCGATATCATGAACATCATATTATCTCGCATGATGAAAATGCTATCATTTCAACTCCTATTGATAATTCACAAACTATTTTATTATTAGCACAGAATGTAGACGTGATTGGTATTGATGAAGCCCAATTCTTTGATGACCAGCTTCCCGAAGTGTGCGACCAGCTGGCATTTAAGGGAATCCGGGTTATTATTGCAGGACTTGATATGGATTATACCGGCAAGCCCTTTGGGCAAATGCCGAATCTGTTGGCAAAGGCTGATTTTATTACCAAGCTCCATGCGATTTGTGTCAGGTGTGGCAACATTGCAAATTATTCTTACAGGAAATCCTCAGATAGCACTCAAGTGGTTTTGGGAGAAAAGGATCTTTATGAACCGAGATGCAGGAAGTGCTATTACGATACTAATTTGCGCTAATTGAAGCGAATGAACGCGAATACCTTAAAATAAATAAAGATCGATTTCTATTCAAAATTTTGTCACGGTCTTAAAATTAATTGTGTTATTTGTTCTATTCTTAGTGTCCTTACCTCAATGTTACTGATGAACCCTTGGCCTGTACCGTCAAAGCTTCACATACACAACGAAGACACGAAGAACTCATGGAGAATTAAGTAGCGACGATCAATCAGGAAGTTTTATTTTATGGACAAAATAATAACACTAATAAGAAAAGATGTGTTGCTTGAAATACGGCAGCAATATACCTTCTATGGCATATTATTATATGTTGCCTCAACCATTTTTGTGCTCTACCTGGCGATGGGAACTCCAGATGAAAAGGTGTGGAATGGTTTATTCTGGATGATTCAACTATTCATTTGTGTGAATGCAGTAGCAAAAAGTTTTCTGCAGGAAACCCGGGGAAGGATGCTCTACTTTTATTCAATTGCAGGAGCTAGAGATTTTGTAATTGCTAAACTTATATTTAATGTATGCCTGATGCTGGTGATGAGCATTGTTAGCTTATTATTATTTCAATTATTATTAGGAGACCCAGTTCAAAACCCATTAAAATTTGCCGGGATCGTTTGCCTGGGAGGAAGCAGTCTCAGCCTGGTGTTTACATTTTTGGCTGCTATTGCAGCCCGCGCCCAACAGAATGCCGCAATGATGGCAATAATGGGTTTTCCTTTGATTGTTCCCCAGGTTTTATTATTAATGCGTATTTCAAATACCGCATTTAGCGACATCATTCAAGGAGGGTTTTCTCAAATGATTTTGCTGCTTGTTGCGTTAGATATTTTAGTAGTGGTGCTCGCCACAATCCTGTTTCCTTTCCTTTGGAAGGACTAAATATATAAGGGTAATTATTATTATAAAGCTTTTTACCAAAGCATACGGTCATAAGTACGCTTATAGTCTGTGCACCAGGATTATCTTTTTGTTTATAAGTTGAAGCCCTTCCCCTAATTTTGCCCCACTTATTTCTTTTTGTTAAAAATCAGGGCTTTCCTCACGGGTACAAATAAATTTATGCGTAGATACTGGTGGAAAATATTAAGCATTGCTTTATTATTATACGCTTTCACTGCAGGTTTTTTCATTGTTGTTCCTGATATTGGCAATCTTCAACATAGTATCCGGAATCTTTTCTTTCATGTTCCAATGTGGTTCGGACAATTTACACTAATTAGTGTTTCTGTGGTATACTCCATCCTGTTCTTAAGAAAGCAGGATATGAGGTATGATATTTACGCCAATGAATTTGCCCGAACAGGGATCGTTTTTGGTGTTTTGGGATTGATTACCGGGGCGATCTGGGCTACATATACCTGGGGAGCACCATGGAATAATGATCCAAAGCAATTGGGAGCGGCTATTGCGTTACTTATTTATTTAGCTTATTTCGTTTTACGTAATTCGATGACTGATATTGATAAAAAAGGCCGCGTGGCAGCGGTATACAATATATTCGCCTACTGTATGTATATTCCATTAATCTTCGTCTTACCCAGACTGGTGGAATCGTTACATCCGGGTGGTAAGGGAGTAGAAGGTAATCCGGGATTAGGGGGTGAGGATTTAGATCCAACTATGCGAATGGTATTCTGGCCCGCTGTTCTCGGTTGGACATTATTGGGTGTTTGGATTACCACCTTACGATTACGCGTCCGGTTAATAGAAGAAAAAAAATTAAGTGTTATACGATGAAATATGTAATTGGTACCCTGAGTTGCCTGTTATTGTGTCTTTATAATTATGCCCAGGACACTTCCGGAGTAAATGAGGTTGCAACTGGTTTGCGTGCTGATGGCAAGATCTATGTGGTAGTTGCCGTTGTTGTTACTATATTATTAGGTCTGGTTATATACCTTATCTCCCTGGATCGTAAAATATCCAGACTGGAAAAACAGGGTACTTAGAGGCGAAACCAGCAAGGTAGTTTGTGTCTGTATCGTCATCTGGTAAATGCATGGAAGGATTTTTCTACATTTAAAATTCTAGCTCATATATGTACCCCATTTTTTAAAACTATATAAACTAAGCTCAGTAAAAACAATTTCGAACGATTGAAAACCTATAAACAGCTTAATCATGTCTTCACACCAGGAGTACAGCTTTTTCGGAGCGGTGGAAAAAAGTTTCGACAAAGCGGCTAAATTCACCACGTGGGATCCAGGAATCCTGGAACAAATTAAACAGTGTAATGCAGTCTACAGGATGCACTTTCCAGTGAAAGTGGGTACTAAAGTAGAAGTGATTAAAGCGTACCGTGTACAGCATTCTCATCATAAAACTCCCTGTAAAGGTGGTATCCGTTTCGCCCCCACTGTGAATCTGGATGAGGTAATGGCTCTTGCCGCACTGATGACTTATAAATGCGCCATTGTGAATGTTCCATTCGGTGGTGCCAAAGGAGGGATTACTATAGACCCTCGGAAATACTCGGCATACGATCTTGAAAAAATAACACGCCGATATACTGCTGAACTGATTAAAAAAAATTTTATAGGCCCCGGTATTGATGTCCCTGCACCTGATTATGGTACCGGTGAGAGAGAAATGGCATGGATCCTGGATACCTATAGCAGTATGAGGCCAGGTGAAATTGATGCCCAGGGTTGTGTAACAGGAAAACCCGTTTCTCAGGGTGGTGTCAGAGGACGTCGCGAAGCAACCGGACTTGGAGTTTTTTATGGATTGCGCGAAGTATGCAATATGAAAGCAGTGATGGATAGAATGAACATACATACGGGGGTTGAAGGAAAGCGGGTAGTGGTACAGGGTTTAGGTAATGTAGGTTACCACTCTGCCAAATTCTTCCAGGAAGCAGGTGCTATCATTGTTGGCCTGGCAGAATATGAAGGCGCTATTTGCAGTGATATAGGTTTAGACGTAGATGCTGTCTTTGAACATAGAAAAGCTACAGGATCCATTTTAGATTATTTAGGTGCTACAAACTTACCCGATACCGCAGCAGCGCTGGAACTGGAATGTGATATTTTGATACCGGCCGCGCTTGAGAACGTTATAAATGCTGAGAATGCTCCCAGAGTAAAAGCGAAAATTATTGGTGAAGCAGCAAATGGGCCATTGACTCCGGAGGCTGATGAAGAATTTACGAAGCGAGGTATATTGGTTGTACCGGATATGTATCTGAATGCAGGAGGTGTTACTGTATCTTATTTCGAATGGTTAAAAAACCTTAGCCATGTACGATATGGAAGAATGGAAAAGCGATTCACGGAAAATTTAAATACACAAATCCTGGAACAAATCGAAGGGTTGACAGGAAAAAGAGTCAATACAGAAGACAGAGAGCAAATTATGCATGGCGCTGATGAAGTGGACCTGGTAAGAAGCGGGTTGGAAGAAACTATGATCGCTGCAACCCGCGAAATCATGGATGTTTGGCATAATAATCCTGAAATCCCGGATATGCGTACTGCGGCATATGTGGTCGCCATTAATAAGGTAGGTACCAGTTATGCGGAACTTGGAATATTTCCTTAGTAAATAATTACTGAATACAGCTCTGAAACCAACTCGTTTTTTTTATTAATGAATGCACAAATTAAATATATCGTGGATGTAGCATGAAACCCCAGGCATTATTCCGATTTGGAAAGTTAGTAGCAATCAATCTTTTGATATTCGTGTTGCTGCTATTAATTTTAGAAATAGTTTTCCGATTGTTGGGCTGGGGGTATAATAGTGGACCAACTAACCAGGATCCGACATATGGTTTTGTACATCCTCCCAACTATTTATATAAAATGTATTCGCCTTCTGGTGAATACGGAAATTATATGGTCTATTATGATAGCCTTGGCAGAAGAAGCCAACTGCCTTCATTGATGAAATCCTCACAGAAAAAAAGAAGCATCATTTTTTTGGGTGATTCTTTTACTGAAGCCTTGCAGGTACCATTCGATAGTTCCTTTATTGGCAGGTTGGCACATCAGTATCCATCTACTGAGTTTTTCAATTACGGGGTAGGTGGATACAGCCCGGTTTTGTTCTACCTGCAATGCAAAAATATATTGCAACATCATAAAATAGTGCCATCCCTTGTCATTATGGTTTTATACTCAAATGATGTACGGGAAGACAGCACCTATATAACCAAAGCCGTTTTCCGGAAAAGTGATAACGAACTCATTGCAATAAATGGAGGGAAGAAAAATTCATTGATTGCATACCTACGAAAACTATATATAGCAAAAATGTTAAAAAGAATTTTCGTTCAAAAGAACTTCGAAAAAAAGAAGTCGCTTACAAGGCTCCAGGGTAGAATGGTAAACCGGCTATTAGAAGAAAACCCGGACCTCAATAACACCTTATCTGGAAGTTATATCCTCAAAACAGATTCGTTACTGAAAAAATATAATATACCTTTTTATATAACTGCCATTCCCTCCCGATATAAAAATTTTACCAAAAATACTTCTGAAACTCTTTATGCAGAAAAGGTGTCTGCATGGGCTACCCAACATAAAATATCCTTTATCGATATCAACCTTAGTTTTAATAAGGCTTATACTTTAAATGATACCAAATATTTTTTTGACATCGACATGCATTTTAATTTAGCCGGCCAACGGTTGATGTCGGTGATTCTGGAACAACAGTTACAAAAATATTTTATTCAATAAATTTTAAAGCTTCCATAAGATATACGGGTTCGTGGTAGAAAACTTATTGTTATTTTCAATCCTATGAAAGGTGAAACAATTAAAAATTCATTAGTTGCAAGAAAGAAAAAGATCTTTGAGCGATTAAAATATTATGGGATAGATGAACCCATTTTGAATACCGAAATTTTAAATCACAGTCAATATAACCATATCGAACCGGACAAAGCAGCTGAACGGCTGCTTATTTTATTAGGTATTGCTACCAGTGCATATAATTTTGATGAGAGTGAAAAAGTAATGGATTGGCTAAAAAAAGAGAATCTCTGGAAATCCGTTTCTGATAAAGAAAAAGAATTTTTTAGAAATCCTCATCCTGAAGATGAGCAGAAACAAACCCTTTCCTGGCGATTTGAAGGCGCCTATGTATTGGCGTGGGCGCTTGGTAAAGTGAGCGCTGCTGCCGATCCCTCGAACGAATGTACTGAAGAACAAATCACCGAATTTTTAAAACAAGTTCCTTCTGTTGGAACTTCTACAGAACAATTTTTTATCGACCTTCAGTTCAGACCATTCACCGTGATATTAGATGAAAGTCTTTTTCATGAAATAGCTACAGAGTATTTCCGGAATATTCTGATACAGGATAAGGAAAATACTTCCCAGGTTCATGCAAAGGCAACTCTCGAACGTCACCAGGCATTAAGTTGGCTTCGGAATACCGGTGAGGAATCAGGTTGGGATGCAATATCAACAACCAGTTAGTGTCCTTAAATCTTATCTCACCAACAATCTTTCCTGAAAATGCTTTTTATCATTTTTAATATTCAGGATATATACTCCCTGTACAATATGTGGATCCAGCTTTATAAAAACATTTCCAGCGCCTTGAACCGTTA
>Ga0136634_10000055_pt1 | contig 50429 bp, 35 predicted proteins | sample AntDrymUQ8332106_2_FD_104654 | JGI IMG/M metagenome (GOLD analysis project Ga0136634, IMG submission 104654) | Polar desert sand microbial communities from Dry Valleys, Antarctica - metaG UQ833 (21.06) | ecosystem: Environmental > Terrestrial > Soil > Desert | place: Antarctica: Dry Valley... | reverse complement strand
TCCTGTAAGAATAGCAAACTGTTCGGCAAGAAAAAAGAACAATCCGATGTAACGGGTTGGAATTATAATGATAAAAACATGGGAGGCTACCAGGTTTCCCGTGAAAAAGAACAACGGACAGGTCCTGGCCTTGTTTTCGTTCAGGGTGGTACTTTTACCATGGGCGGTGCGGAAGAAGACGTTATGGGAGATTGGAATAACATTCCTACCCGTAAAACTGTCAACTCTTTTTATATTGACCGTACTGAAGTAGCTAATATCCATTATCGCGAATACCTTTATTGGATTAATAATGTATTTGACGGCGATGAATATGTTGCTGTTCGTAACGGTGCATTGCCTGATACTATGGTGTGGCGTAGTGAGTTGGCTTATAATGAACCCTTGGTTGAATATTATTTCCGCCATCCATCTTACAATTATTACCCAGTAGTAGGTGTGTCCTGGAGACAGGCTCATGATTTTTGTTTGTGGAGATCAGATCGTGTAAACGAAAAATCTTTAATCGATAAGCAGTTTATTAATAAAAATTCTTTGAAGAATATTTCTGGTCAGGGCTCTGAAAGCTTTAATACTAAAGCTTATTTAGTGGGATTAACCACTCCGACTCCTGGTCCCGGCGTTCGTTCTAAAAAGAATCCTTTAAAAAATCCTAACGGAACCCCAAGAAGCCAGGTAACTTTTGAAGATGGTATTTTATTACCAGCTTACAGATTACCTACCGAAGCCGAATGGGAATACGCGGCTTTAGCATTAGTTGGTCAGAATCCACAAGTAAGTAAGAAAGAAGGTAAACGTGGAGAAGAATTAATCACTAACAAACAGGTTTATTCCTGGAGCCAGAATGTAAATGGTCTCCGTGATAGCCGTCGTGGAAGCTGGCAAGGAACATTCCTCGCTAACTTTAAACGTGGAAGTGGTGATAATATGGGAGTTGCTGGTGGTCTAAATGATAGAGCTGTTTATACCGCACCTGTTACTTCGTTCTATCCGAATTCATTTGGTATTTATAATATGTCTGGTAATGTGAATGAGTGGGTTGGTGATGTATACCGTCCTTTATCTCCGGTGGATGTGGATGATGTATCCCCTTATCGTGGTAACCGTTTCCAGAAAGATTTTAAAACTGCTGATAACGAATTCGAAAAGGATAGCCTTGGTAGAGTAAAAAGAGAATTCATTACTGATGAAGAAAGCAAAAAACGCCGGAACTATCAAAAAGGTAATGTAATCAATTACCTTGACGGAGATTCTTTAAGTATTGGAGTTAGTTATGATTCTACTAGTGGTCGTGGTTACGGAATCACCACTTTGATCAGTGATAAGTCCCGGGTAATTAAAGGTGGCAGCTGGAATGACCGTGCTTATTGGTTATCTCCTGGTACACGTAGGTTCATGGAAGAAGAACAAGCAAGTAGTACCGTTGGTTTCCGTTGTGCAATGGATCGTTTGGGAAGCCCTGAAGGAAATGGAAGAAAAACGGGTATTAATTATAAAGCCAGAAGACAAAACACAAGAAAAAGGTCATAACCTTTTCCGATAAAATATAAAAAAGCCGTTCCTGAATAAGGGCGGCTTTTTGTTTTACGTATTCCCTCTAGTTACTTTTGCTTTATGACCTTAGAACAATTGTATGAGATTTATCTTAAATATCCTTCTGTTCAAACGGATACCCGAAAATTAAAAGAGGGAGATTTATATTTTGCATTGAAGGGACCCAACTTCAATGGAAATATTTTTGCTGAACAAGCATTGGAAAAGGGTGCGGCCTATGCGGTTATAGATGAAAAGGAATATGCTATCAATGAAAAGATGATTGTTGTTGATGATTCTCTTCATACCCTTCAGAATTTAGCCAGGCATCACCGTCAACAATTCGATTTCCAGGTTAAAGGAAGAGAGATTCCTTTTATTGCAGTGACCGGAAGTAATGGTAAAACAACCACCAAAGAATTAATTCATGCCGTATTATCAACTACATTCAAAACTTACACTACAAAAGGGAATCTAAATAACCAGATTGGTATACCCCTAACACTCCTGGGCATCAGGGATGATGCAGAGATGGTCGTGATTGAAATGGGAGCCAACCATCAGAAAGAAATCGAAAATTACTGCAAGTATGCTTTGCCTACACATGGGCTGATCACCAATTGCGGTAAAGCTCATTTAGAAGGTTTTGGAGGAATTGAAGGAGTTCAAAAAGCAAAAGGTGAGTTGTATGAATTTTTGCGTGAGAATAAAGGAACTGCATTTATTATGAACGATTATTACTACCTGAAGACAATGAGTAAGGGAATTTCTACTATCATAACTTATGGAACACAGGAAGCCGACGTTGTAGGCAAGCCTTGCCAATCGGAACCGTATATTTCGTTGTTTATCGAAAAAGGGGCAGATATTGATATATTACAAACTCGTTTAGTAGGAGATTACAATATTCCGAACGTTTTAGCTGCTATTACAATTGGAAAGTTTTTCAGGGTAGAAGAAGAAAATATTAAATTGGCTATTGAAATGTACCAGCCATCGAACAGCCGATCCCAGCTCATAGAAAAAAATGGCAATAAAATTATTCTTGATGCCTACAACGCGAATCCCAGCAGTATGAAGGTTGCTATTGAAAATTTCAGCAGAATGAATTCCAATAATAAGATTTTATTGTTGGGAGGAATGGCCGAATTGGGTGAATCAAGTTTACAGGAACATGAAAATATTCTTGAACTAATAAACCAATTTCAATGGAAGGAAGTGGTTCTGGTAGGCGGAGATTTTATGAAAATTAAAAATGGCTTCAAAACATTTAAGAACTCTATTGAAGCTGCACATTGGTTCAGAGAACAACAATTTGAGGATACATCCATACTTATTAAAGGATCGAGGAGCATGCAAATGGAACGGGTTATAGAATAATCACAAGTATCAATAGTTGATTTTTGTAACAGAATCATAATGCTCCACATTTCAAAAGAAATAATATGATCCGGATTGTCATTGTTATCTTAATTACTTCGATCCGGTGTGTATCACAAACAACCAATCCGGATATTTTACAAAAGAAATGGGAGGCATACTGGATTGCACCGGATAATACCACGGGACATAATTATGGCGTCTATCATTTCAGAAAAACATTTGACCTCCAAACGACCCCGTCAGCTTTCATTATTCATGTTTCCGCGGACAACCGTTATAAATTATTTGTAAATGGAACACTGGTAACGGTGGGGCCTGCACGGGGAGACCTGTATCATTGGTATTTTGAAACCATAGATATTTCTAAATATTTGCGGGCGGGGAAGAATGTGGTAGCCTCCATAGTTTGGAATATTGGTAACGAAAAGCCTGAAGCACAAATAAGTTATCGCACCGCCTTTATTGTACAGGGCAATGGTGAGGCAGAAAAAATATTAAATACTAATAAATCCTGGAAAACGCTTCAGAATAAATCCTTTTCCACGCTAAAGCCGGAACTTATTTATACTTATTATGTTGCTGGCCCGGGAGATAAGGTAACCCCTTCGCAATACCCATGGAATTGGCAGCAACTGGAGTATGAGGATAATCAATGGGCGACATCTTATGAAATTATGAATGGATTACCGAAAGGTGTATTCGATTGGTCGAGTGGATGGATGTTGATGCAAAGAACAATACCACTGATCGAATTAAGCCCTCAGCGATTAAAAAAAATCAGATTGATTGAAGGGAAGCTGGGTCTGGTTAAAAAATTCCCTGCAGAAAAAGAATCACTCCATATTCCAGCGAATACAAAAATCAGGGTTTTGCTTGATCAATCTCATTTAACAACCGCGTATCCTACCATAGAATTTAGTAAAGGAAAAGATGCATCTATAAGTATGTCCTATGCTGAGGCCTTGTACATAAATGAAGGATCTGAAAAGGACTGGCGGGCCCAAAATAAAAAAGGCAATCGGGATAGTATTGACAAAAAGCGTTTTGTAGGCGTACTGGATAATATTATTTCGGATGGGACCAATCGCCAGTATTTTTCGCCCCTGTGGTGGCGTACTTACCGTTATCTGCAACTGGAATTAGAAACAAAAAATGAGGCTTTAGAGATCAGCGATCTTTATAGTTTATACACTGCATACCCATTCCAATTGAATGCATCATTCACATCAAATAATGATACCCTACAAAAAATATTTGATGTGGGCTGGCGTACGGCCCGCTTATGTGCACAGGAAACATATGTAGATTGTCCTTATTACGAACAGTTACAGTATATCGGTGATACCAGGATACAGGCGATGATATCTTATTTTAATAGCGGTGATGACCGACTTGCAAAACAAGCAATATTATCAATGGATTATTCGCGGCTGTCAGAAGGAATTACGATGAGCCGATACCCAACCGATAATGCCCAGATCATTCCCCCTTTTTCTTTATTCTGGATTGGTATGATCCATGACTTTTGGAGATATAGATCTGATACATTATTTGTGAAAAATGTGCTCCCCGGAATGCGCCAGGTGTTGCATTTTTTTTCGAAATTTCAAAAACCAGATGGCTCCCTTTACCAGGTGCCCTACTGGAATTTTTCTGATTGGTCGGAAGGAACTGGATGGTATAGAGGGGTTGCTCCGGTAGGTAAGAATGGAAGTTCCAGCGTCATGGATTTTCAGTTGTTGTGGGCTTACCAACTAGCTGCTGAATTAGAAGCAAACCTGGGAATGAAAGCATTAGCAAATGAATACAGTTCAAACGCAACACAATTACAACAAACCATTAAAAATAAATATTTTCTGAAGGATAAGTTCTTATATGCTGATACTGAAGAAAAGGATATTTTTTCACAACATGCGAACACCCTGGCGATATTAACCGGAACAGTGATAAATGCTGAAGCCACAAAATTAGCTCAACAAATACTAGCCAATAAAACATTGACGCCCGCCACTATTTATTTTAAATATTATATTAATCAGGCTCTTGTTAAGGCAGGCTTAGGAGAGCTGTATCTTGATCAATTAGATATCTGGAAACAAAATCTGTCTATGGGAATGACGACCTGGGCAGAAATCTCCGATATCAATGCAGCACGTTCTGACTGCCATGCGTGGGGTTCAAGTCCTAACATAGAATTTTTCAGGATTGTTTTGGGACTCGACAGTGATTCACCAGGCTTCAAAAAAATCAACATTAGACCGCATTTGGGTTCCTTGAAAAAGGCATCGGGGAAAATGCCACATCCACAAGGCGAAGTGGAAATGAGCTATACTTTACTTGGAAATAGCTGGCAGGCAAAAATTGTGTTACCGAAAAATACTAACGGCACACTTAGCTGGAAAGGATTGAAATATCAACTTAAGACTGGCAATAATGAAATTCGTTTACCTGTGAATCCGTAGAGGTCAGATCTGTTTAAATTTTTCCGGTACAGTCCTCTTTTCACGGTCTAGAGGAAGTGAAATAATAAAGGTGGATCCTTCATTTATCTTACTTCGCGCAGATATATAACCGCTATGCTTTTCTACAATTTTTTTACAGAGGGCCAACCCAATGCCTGTTCCTTCAAATTCCGTATTTAAATGAAGTCGTTTAAACATACCAAAAATCTGCTCTGAATATTTTTGATCAAAGCCGATTCCATTGTCCTCAATAAAGATTCTGCAATACTTGCTCGTAGTATCTCTGTTACCATTTCCATTAAGGGCAGGGCTTATTTCTGAATGTATATAAATTACAGGCTCCATATTTTTCTTGCTGTATTTTAAGGCGTTACTGATAAGATTATGAAATAATGGACGAATAAGTCCAGGGTTAACATACATTGATGGAAGATGATCAACAGAGATCTTTGCTTTTTTTTCATTCAGCTCTTCCTCCATTTCACTTAATATTTCATGTAGAAGTTTGTTTAAATCACATTGAACAAACATTCCATCCTCTACTGCTAATTTTGAGAAAGTAAGTATATCATTAATTAATAATTGCATACGCTCACTGGCCTTCTGTATCCTGGAAATATTTGTTTTTCCTTCCTGGTCAAGGACATCCTTATACTTTAAAAATAACCGGTCGCTGAATGTCCTGATTTTACGTAAAGGCTCCTGAAGATCATGCGAGGCCATAAATGCAAACCGGTCAAGATCCTTGTTTGCAACTTCAAGTAGTGTGATATTTTCAAGGAGTTGCCTGTTCAGATTCTTAGCATGCTCTTCTGAAGCCTTTCTTTCGCTTATTTCGTTTTCAAGATTTTTATTGATAGCAACAAGCGTACGTTCCTGTGCCAGCAACCGATGATTCTTCCTGTAGAGATCTACGAATACTGATACTTTAGCGCGAAGTAAATCAGGATTGACAGGTTTATAAATATAATCCACAGCCCCGGCCCGGTAACCTTTAAAGATATTTTCATCGCCATAATTATTGGCAGTGATAAAAATAATGGGAATATGCTTTAGCTTTTCACGCTCATAAATTAAAGTAGCAGTTTCAAAGCCATTCATGTTAGGCATCTTTACATCCATCAGTATTAACGCAAAATCATATTCCTTCAATAATATCTTAAGCGCTTCTCTTCCTGAATTTGCTTTGCTAAACTTATACCCGTCAGGTTCCAGAATTGTTTCAATGGAAAGCAGGTTATCTTCCCTGTCATCAACCAATAATAATTTAGGATATATTACCATAAATACTATTTATAGAACCACACCCTCATCAAGGAAAGTAACTGGTCAATTTTTAGTGGCTTGGTGATATAATCTGATGCTCCGGCTTCAATACATTTTTGCCGATCCCCTTTCATAGCCTTTGCGGTAACGGCTATTATTGGTAAGGTACTGTTTTTATGTTCCCGCCTTATTTTTTGAGTGGTTTCATAACCATCCATTTCAGGCATCATGATATCCATTAATACCATATCAATCTTGGTATTGTCATTTAAGATACTGATGGCCTCCTTTCCGCTTTCAGCGGTGATCACATTAATATTATACCGTTCAAAAACGGTAGTTAAGGCAAATAGATTACGCACATCATCATCTACCACTAAGATGTTTTTTGAAGTTAATATATCTTCTTTAACCCTGATATTTTCTATAATTTTTCTTTTCTCATGCGCAAGCGCTTTGTGGTTAATATGCAATTGCAATACTGTTTCTTCCAATAGGTTTTCCAAAGAATTTACACCCTTCAACAAGACAGAATTAGTGTTTCTGTTTAGTTGATTTAATTCCATTTTATTAAAATCTTTCGCTGAATAAACAATTACAGGAGTTAATTTTTTCTTTACTGAACCTACACGGTTTACAAGATCGTTACCAGGTATATCGGGCAAAGTGTAATCAAGAATAATACAATCGTAATCTTTTGCATTCATTAAATGAAGTGCTTTTTCTCCCGTTGCGGAAATGGTCACTTCAATATTATCGCTCTGCAATAATTTAGCTATTTGTGACGATTCCATTTCATTGTCCTCAACCACTAATACCGTTTTCAATTCTTTTTTACTGTATGATGAAATATCTTCAAACAGTTCATTTAATGATTCATTCTCCAGGGGCTTCAATAAAAAGCTTCTGGCTCCACGTTTGAGTGCAAGTTGCCTATTTTCTTCTCCCGAGATAAGGTGAATGGGGATGTGACGATAATTCAAATCATTCCGCAACAGGTCCAGTACTTTCCAACCACTGGTGTCAGGTAATTTGACATCGAGTGTGATCGCGATAGGTGAAAACCGGTTAACCAGGTCGAATACCTCAATATAATTTGTGGCCACAACAGCTTTCATACCTTCCTTATGCGCCTTCTCTATAACTATTCGTCCAAATCTAAGATCGTCTTCTACAACCAATACTACTTTATCATTGGGTTGAATATTAATTCTGTCATCCCCGGTTTCATTGATCATTTCACTTACTATTTCCAGGCTTTTTGTATCTCCATCAGTCGTAAGACGAAGGGAATTCAACAAATTATCAATATCGCCGCTTTCAGCACTTAATTGCAATTGCTGAATGGCTTTAATATTGTCAGAAGCTTCTCTTGACGTTAACCCAGATATATTTTCAATAGGCAGGTAGAGGGTAAAAGTACTTCCATAACCAGGATTGCTATCCAGTTCAATAGTGCCGCCAAGTAGTTCTGCAAGGCCACGGCTGATCGACAATCCTAATCCGGTTCCTCCATATTTACGACTGGTTGAACCTTCAGCCTGCTGAAACGCTTCAAAAATGATGTTTTGCTTTTCCTGTGGGATACCGATTCCTGTATCACTAATAGCAAAAGCAACTACCGTTTTTGCAGTGTCAAGATTTGCATTACCCCCTTTCCAGCTATTTTGTGCTTCATATATTTTTAATCTCACTTCTCCTTTCTCAGTAAACTTGAAGGAGTTGGACAGCAGGTTTTTCAGAATTTGATTCAAACGCTGAAGATCGGTTTCCATTCCTTCCGGAAGTTTTGAATCCGTTTCAATATGAAACCGAAGATGACGGGCTTCTGAAATAGGTTTAAACGTGGTTTCAACAAATGATGCAATTTCAGAAAAGCGGACGGGAGAAAAGTTTGCAGATATAAATCCGGACTCGATCTTGGAGAGATCAAGAATATCATTGATCAACTGGATAAGATCATCTCCGCATGAGTGAATGGTTTTGGCATACCGGATTTGTTTATCGTTCAGATTCCCTTCCGCATTTTCATACAATTGCTGTGCAAGGATCAGTAAACTATTAAGCGGAGTACGCAATTCATGAGACATATTTGCGAGGAACTCAGATTTGTACTTCGATGTAAGCGTCAGCTGCTCGGCTTTTTCTTCAAGGGACTTTCTGGCTTCTTCTACTTCCTTGTTTTTGGCTTCAACCTCGTTCTTTTGTTTTACAAGTAACAGGGCCTTATCCTGTAACTCATCATTTGTTCTTCTTAATTCTTCCTGCTGAATTTTTAATTCACTGGCTAGCGACTGAGACTGAGCCAATAATTCTTCTGTTCTGGTATTGGTTTCGATGGTGTTTAATACAATACCAATACTTTCTGTCAACTGGCTTAAGAAGTCGAGGTGAGTTTCACTAAAATCATCTAGTGATGCCAGCTCAATAACTGCCTTCACTTTATTCTCAAACAATACGGGCAGTACAATCAGGTTCGAAGGTTTCGCCTGACCAAGCCCGGAACTGATTTTAATATATCCGCTTGGAACATTAGTAAGCATGATTCTTTCTTTCTCAAAGGCGCACTGGCCTACCAAACCTTCTCCAATTGCAAATTCTTTGGGAATATTCTTTTCTGCTTTATATGCATATGCCGCAAACAATTGAAGTTTTACATTAGAAGTTTCATCATCCTGTTTCAGGATATAGAAGGCCCCGTAATGCGCTGTTACCACCTGTGCCAACTCTGAGAGAATACGTTTTGTTACCGTATTCAAATCTTTTTGCCCCTGCAACATCTGGGTAAACTTCGCAAGGTTTGATTTCAGCCAATCCTGCTCCTGGTTCCGAAGTGTAGTTTCGCGCAGGTTGGTGATCATCTGGTTAATAGTATCTTTCAAAGCTTCCACTTCACCTTTGGCATCAACACGAATATTGCGGGTAAGATCACCTTTGGTTACAGCAGATGCTACTTCAGAAATAGAACGTACCTGGGTTGTAAGATTTTGTGCAAGCTGGTTTACATTCTCCGTAAGATTTTTCCAGATCCCCGATGCACCTGGCACACTTGCCTGACCTCCCAATCTTCCTTCTACCCCAACCTCACGGGCAACTGTAGTTACCTGGTCACCAAATACCGCAAGTGTATCGATCATTTCATTGATCGTGTCCGTTAGCTGGGCAACTTCACCCCGGGATACGATAGATAATTTTTGTTTTAGGTTTCCGGTAGCCACTGCCGTTACTACCTTAGCAATACCCCGAACCTGATTGGTCAGGTTGGAAGCCATCATATTCACACTATCAGTTAAATCTTTCCAGGTCCCTGCAACACCTTTTACTTCTGCCTGTCCACCCAATTTTCCTTCAGTACCTACTTCGCGGGCAACACGGGTAACCTCAAATGCGAAGGAATTCAACTGCTCCACCATAGTATTGATCGTATTTTTCAAATCGAGGATCTCGCCTTTTACGTCAATCTGTACTGTTTTAGAAAGGTCACCACTTGCTACGGCTTTTGTTACCTCGGCAATATTTCGAACCTGTGCGGTCAGGTTCCCCGTCATCTGATTTACTGAATCCGTTAAATCTTTCCAGGTTCCTGCTACTCCGGGTACAAAGGCCTGTCCACCCAATTTACCATCGGTACCCACCTCCCGGGCTACACGCGTAACCTCAGAGGCAAATGCCCTTAACTGATCCACCATGGTGTTCAGTGTTTCTTTTAACTGTAGAATCTCACCCCGTACATCAACCGTGATTTTTTTAGACATATCTCCATTGGCAACAGCGATCGCAACTTCAGCGATATTTCGAACCTGTGCAGTCAGGTTTCCTGCCATCTGGTTAACAGAATCTGTTAGATCTTTCCAGGTTCCTGCTACCCCCGGCACATTTGCCTGGCCTCCCAATTTACCTTCTGTACCTACCTCTCTTGCCACACGGGTCACTTCAGAAGCAAATCCTCTTAGCTGGTCCACCATCGTGTTAATGGTATTTTTCAATTCAAGGATTTCACCTTGAACGTTCACTGTAATTTTTCTTGACAAGTCACCATTTGCCACCGCCGTCGTTACTTCGGCGATGTTACGAACCTGAGAGGTGAGGTTACTTGCCATTTTATTTACACTATCAGTTAAATCTTTCCAGGTTCCAGCAACACCGGGAACATCAGCCTGTCCGCCAAGTTTACCCTCCGAGCCTACCTCACGGGCCACACGCGTTACTTCTGAACCAAAGGAGTTCAGCTGATCCACCATCGTGTTGATAGTATTTTTTAATTCAAGGATCTCCCCGCGTACATCAACGGTGATCTTTCTTGATAAGTCACCTTTCGCTACCGCTGTTGTTACCTCTGCAATATTACGAACCTGACCTGTAAGGTTACTCGCCATTTGGTTAACTGAATCTGTCAAATCTTTCCATACTCCACCTACACCTTCTACGGTAGCCTGTCCTCCAAGTTTTCCTTCAGAACCTACTTCACGGGCAACCCGTGTTACTTCCGAAGCAAATGAGTTTAGCTGATCCACCATCGTGTTGATGGTATTTTTTAATTCAAGAATTTCACCTTTCACATCCACCGTTATTTTCCTCGAAAGGTCACCATTCGCAACCGCAGTGGTAACCTCAGCGATATTACGAACCTGCCAGGTGAGGTTACTTCCCATTTTATTTACGCTATCAGTTAAATCTTTCCATGTTCCTCCAACCCCGGGTACATCTGCCTGTACACCCAATTTTCCTTCTGATCCCACCTCCCTGGCCACACGGGTTACTTCTGAGGCGAATGAGTTTAACTGATCCACCATCGTGTTGATCGTATTTTTCAACTCAAGGATTTCACCTTTTACATCCACCGTAATCTTCCTGGATAAATCACCTTTAGCTACCGCCGTTGTTACTTCAGCTATATTTCGAACCTGGCCGGTAAGGTTACTGGCCATCTGGTTTACTGAGTCTGTTAAATCCTTCCATACACCACCCACTCCTTTTACGGTAGCCTGCCCTCCCAGTTTACCTTCTGATCCAACCTCACGGGCCACACGGGTTACTTCCGAACCAAATGAATTCAGCTGATCCACCATGGTGTTAATGGTATTTTTCAACTCAAGAATCTCTCCTTTTACATCCACCGTAATCTTCCTGGATAAGTCACCTTTCGCGACCGCTGTTGTTACCTCCGCAATATTTCGCACCTGGGCCGTAAGATTACTTCCCATCTGATTTACAGAATCGGTCAAATCTTTCCAAACACCACCAACCCCTTTTACTTTTGCCTGTCCGCCTAACTTACCTTCTGAACCCACCTCCCTCGCAACACGGGTTACTTCAGCCGAAAAGGAATTTAACTGATCCACCATCGTATTAATGGTGTTTTTTAATTCAAGAATTTCCCCTTTAACGTCAACTGTAATTTGCCTGGATAAGTCGCCCTTGGCCACCGCTGTTGTAACTTCAGCGATATTACGAACCTGGCCGGTAAGATTACTGGCCATTTGGTTTACTGAATCCGTCAGATCTTTCCAGGTTCCAGCTACTCCTTTTACCTGTGCCTGTCCTCCTAACTTCCCCTCTGTACCAACTTCAAGTGCCACCCGGGTTACCTCTGAAGAAAAAGAGTTAAGCTGATCCACCATTGTATTGATGGTATTTTTCAATTCCAGAATTTCACCTTTCACATCCACGGTGATTTTTTTGGATAAATCTCCTTTTGCTACGGCCGTAGTAACCTCGGCTATATTACGCACCTGTGCTGTCAGGTTACTACCCATCTGATTAACAGAATCGGTCAGATCTTTCCAAACACCTGCTACCCCTTTTACTTTTGCCTGGCCGCCCAATTTCCCTTCCGAGCCTACTTCCCGGGCAACCCGAGTTACCTCCATGGAAAACAAGTTCAATTGTTTCACCATGTCATTCACTTCTTTTGCAATTCGTGCAAACTCGCCCTGTAGTGTATGGTCACCTATTTCCAATGACATTTCCTGAGACAGATTTCCTTTTGCAACAGAACTGATAACGTGAGCAATTTCAATTGTGGGATGTACAAGATCTGAAATTAAAACGTTCAAAGAATCTATACCAGTTGCCCATGAACCTTTAGCAGCAGGTGATTCTATACGTTGAGTTAGTTTACCTTGCTTGCCAATCGTGTTACCGGCCCGGGTAAACTCCTGCATCATTTTTTCATTAATAGAAATAATCTCGTTTAAAGTATCGCAGATCTTTCCACTTAACCCAACCTGGTCGATTGGCATACGTACGTTGAAGTTTCCATTTTTGACTTCAGTTAACACTTTAAATAATTGACGATTATCAACTACACCCCCGATCTGCTCCAAAAGGGAGGCATCCAGAATGCTATTATTGGAAACACGAGATTGAGTTTTACTGACAGGTTTTTTTTTGGCAAGAAGATTACCATTACGGTTTACTGGATTGATAGTTCCGTTGGTGCTACCATTGGAATTCTTTTTTTTAGTGCCCATAGAATATTTTTAGGGGATGATAATACGGTTTGTATCTGGGATCTTATTTCAATTAGCAATTCTCCATCGTTATCTGGTTAACATTGGCAGTCTGAAATTAACTTGACTTTACTGGATACACCCTGGTTAAAGAATAAGGCTAATTTAAATACAAATTTTGATTTAAAATTCTTTAATCTATATTAAAATGTGTTCTGAAATTATTGGGAATGGGCGTTTTACAACCTAGCGTTTTATGTAATAAACAGGCAGGTAAAATGATCTTAAATTACCTTGCAGTAAAATGCAAGATCGAATCGTTCTCTTATGATAACTCTTTATATACTAATCGGTGTATTTATACTGGTTTTAATAATTCAAAGAATTTTTTTTTATAAAAATGACATGTCACTTTCTGGCAGAATAGCCATGAGCGTCCTTTTAATTTTTACCGGGATTGGACATTTTGTTTTTACAAAAGGTATGACTATGATGATGCCCCCATTTCTGCCTCTTAAAAGGGAAATTGTTTTATTTACCGGTGTTATTGAAATCCTGGCTGCTATTACTTTACTTATTCCGAAATGGCAAAGACTAACATCTATACTATTAATTATCTTTTTTATTGTGTTGTTACCTGCAAATATATACGCCGCTCTTAATCATGTAAATCTTCAAACCGCAAGCTTTGATGGTCAGGGGCCTTCCTCTTTATGGCTGCGAGTCCCCCTGCAATTATTATTTATTGCATGGGTTTGGTATTTCGGGTATTCGAAAAAAAAGTAGCATGCAATTTTGGGCTAGTGTTGTGAGGACCGGGATTTACATTACAAAGACATCATCGTCCTTCCCTTTTCATGGATCCAGCTGAAGAAGGCATCATACTTTATGATCTTCTGTCTTTCAATCCTCAACCAATTTAAATGTTCTTACCTGAAGTTCTGTAGAAGAGGTATGAGGGCAAATGGCTTATTATATATTGTATTTTGCTGAGTTTAATTGTATTTTGCGGCCTTTAAAAATGGAGAGGTGTCCGAGTGGTTGAAGGAGCACGCCTGGAAAGTGTGTATAGGGGAAACTCTATCGCGGGTTCGAATCCCGCCCTCTCCGCCAATAAAGTAAAATCCTTAATTTATCATTTTCTAAAATCCTTTATAAAAAGGATAGAATCATAAAGGTTAATTAGGAGAATACTTTCCCGGCATTCATACTAGTAATCCTGCCTACTTCTGCGGGAGTAACATTTTTAAGTAATGCAAGCCGTTCTACCACATACTTCAAATAACTACTTTCATTCCGTTTGCCACGATAGGGTACTGGAGCTAAATAAGGAGCATCAGTTTCCAGTACGATATGCTCCAGCGGAATTTTGGATATCACTTCAGCCAATCCTGCATTTTTATAAGTAATGACCCCACCAATTCCCAAATACAACCCGGCTTTAATAATCAGCCTGGCCTGCTCATAGGTTCCGGAAAAGCAATGAAAAATTCCTTTAAGTTCCCCCAATTGTTGCTCCATTACGATATCAATGCAGTCATCAACCGCATTTCTTGAATGTATTACAATCGGCCTGTCATAATTAAGCGCCCATTGAATCTGTTGCTCGAAAGAGGTAATCTGCTCTTTTTTAAAAGTCTGATCCCAATAAAAGTCCAACCCGATTTCCCCAATAGCAGCAAATTCCCGTCTTTTTAACCATTGCTCTACCCATCGTAGTTCTTCTGCGTAATTTTCCTTAACTGAGCATGGGTGTAATCCCATCATCGCATAGCATTTACCGGGAAATTGCCCTTCTACTGATAATAAAACCTCTTCGGTTGAACTGTCAATAGCAGGCAAGTAGAATTTTGTAACTCCCTCTCCTTCAGCTCGCTGAATGACTACTTCAAGATCGTGTTTAAATTCTGAAAGATATAAATGACAATGTGTGTCAATATAGGTTTCGCTCATAAATAAACCTCGTGAAATTTAATAAATCTTTAAACGATTCCTTCGTTATAGAGTCTGAAGAAAGGTCTTAAAATTAATCAAACAAATCCCTATTATGAAAACATCCTCGATTACCCGCATGGTAAGCTGCAGCTTATTATTTTCACTCATCTTTTTTTCATGTCAGAAAGAACAAAATACACCACCAAGTTCACAGGAACAGGAAGAACTTGCTATTGCCAGTGCTGAGTCAGATGCTGAGTCAGAGGCCATCTTTAATGATGTATTTGATAACGTTATGGGAGTTAACAGCGAGGTCGCTGTTGGAGGAACTGGCATTTTCAATGGCCCCAGCCGGGGAAGTGGTATAGAAGTGGTTGGAGGTGCAGCCCAAATTGATAGTATCCATTGTTATGTAATTACAATTACTCATCTAAACAGTGCGGCTATTTTTCCCATTCGGATTGAACTTGATTTTGGTGCCGGTTGTGTTGGACGTGATGGCAGAACACGGAAAGGAAGGATTATTACCGAATATTCGAATCGTCTTACTATTGCAGGCGCTACGGCAACTACAATATTTGATGGCTACTCGGTGAATGATATCAAAGTGGAAGGAAAGCATGTTCTTTCAAATAAAAGCACAATAGGACGCCCATCACTAAATGTTAAAGTAACCGCTAAGCTTACTTCTTTAAGTGGTAATTTCTCCGAATGGAATTGCGACAGGACCATTGCCCAGATTGATGGTCAGCTTACTACTTTAGCCTTCGATGATATCTTTACTATTACCGGCTCGGCAAGTGGTTCTGTGAAGAAAGCTGATAAATTTTTTCAATGGTCTACTACTATTTCCAAACCATTGGTTAAAAAGTTCTCCTGCCGCTGGATCACCCAAGGGACCATAATTATTAAAAAAGGTTCAACCCATATCGCGATTTTAGAATATGGTAACGGCCAATGCGATGATAAGGCCAGTTTTACAGTGATCGGCCACGTAAGAGAAATTACTTTGCATTAATTAAAAAAGTATATACCTTTAAACTAGTTTTCATAGGGTACGGATTAAAAACGGGCCAGGGTTTCTACCCAGGCCCAACTTATTTGTACCCGTTTGTATCTTCCACGGAAATTCTATCTATACCTTAATCTCTTCGAATCGGTAATTTTTCGCAGTAAAATGTTTTAGAACTTCGGGTAAGGCAAATTGTAATTTGGAGAGTGCTTTCTGACTATCATGAAATACAATCATCGATCCGCGACTTGCATTCTTTATGACATTTGATGCACATTGTTCGGGAGTTATTGCCAAATCAAAATCAGCACTCAATACATTCCACATAATTATTTTGAACAATGGCTTCTGCATTTTTGGAGGAGTCGTTGTCAATATACGGTTTTGAAATTTTGTTATGCGGCCATAAGGTGGGCGAAAAATATCGGAATCAATAAACTTCCTTGCTTCCAGAATGTCTGCAATATATTTTTCATTATCAACCTTCCATCCATTTAAATGATTATAACTGTGATTCCCTACGCGATGGCCTTCTACTAAAATTCGCTTGTATATCTCAGGATATTGAACAACATTCTTGCCTATGCAAAAAAAGGTAGCCTTCGCATTGAATTTTGTTAATTCGTTCAGAACAAACGGCGTGGCTTCAGGATGAGGGCCATCATCGAAAGTGAGATAGAGTATATTATCCTTCACGGGAATATCCCAAACACAATCAGGATACATTTTTTTTAACAGCCAGGGTGTTTTAATAAAATACATCACCTTAAAAGTATAACAAATAGTCAGTAGGCTGTAAGGTGAAATACTTTTCCATTGTATTTAAATAGTTTACCATTTTTTTTCAGGTATTGTTCCTGCGACTTCTCATCGGTCATAAATTGATCCATATATTTTTTTACTGAACTATCAATTACCGAGGGAGTGGTTCCGAAATACAATGCTTCTTCAATATATCCATGCAAAAGAGGATCCAATGCATTGTAGAATAGATTACTGCCTGCAAAAATATCAGACCCGATTATTTTCTTACCACTGATACACACAAACCCTACAAGTGTACTATCGCTGTTACGGATCTTATCCTGGAAAAATTTAAAATACTCATCTTTATACAAAGCCATTTTTTTATCAGAATGCGGCGCTGCATAAGCAAGTGTAGTGGAATTAATTTTATTACTGTCTAGTTGATTTGAAATCTCTTTCCAGATCCGCACCTGGTTTTTGCTCTGGTCTAATACTTTTCTCAATCGGGGGTTGGCGTAGTTGCCATAAGTAAATTTTTTTTCTTTTCCACTCCATCGCCCTTCTTCTATACACATTACTGGTATATACTGGTCCTTACCAGCGGGCACCAGTAATGTATCTTTGGTAACCATCCGATCCTGTCTTCCGCCAATCAAAATTTCTCCAGACCCAATGAATACAGGTTTATTAGATTTATTATTCAACCGTATCCAATGCACATTTTCGGTTGAAGCAGTCCCCCTTTCACTAATTGTAATCATGCCTGATTTCAATCCTTGTTGTAAAGAAATAATGTCACCACTCTTTGTAGTTTCAACTTTTCCTTTAGTACGTATGGGAATCATTTTAAGGTTTTTGAATTGCCATACACTATCATAATCCACGAAAACAGTTTCGTAACTAATTTGGGCCGACGTTGTTTGAAGCATCAGTAAGCAAACCAATATGTGTGGCCACCTCTTCATTTATTAATAACGATTCTTACTGTAATTTAGTGTTGATTTCGTCCATATACGCTTATTTTCAATCCTTTATATTTGCCTCTTATGAAAAATAAAGTGAGAGTACGATTTGCACCCAGCCCCACCGGAGGCTTGCATTTAGGTGGTGTGCGCACTGTTTTATTTAATTATCTTTTTGCCAGGCAACATGGCGGTGATTTTATTTTACGAATTGAGGATACCGACCAGAGCCGCTTTGTACCTGGCGCAGAAGAATATATTTTTAAATGTTTACAATGGTGCGGACTAGTACCAGACGAAAGTGTTATTCATGGAGGAGCATATGGTCCTTATCGTCAAAGTGAAAGAAAAGAATCGTATCGCAAATATGCTGAAGAACTGGTTGCAAATGGTTTTGCTTATTATGCTTTTGATACCCCTGAAGAATTAGAAGCAATGCGCGAGCATTTAAGAACGCCAGAAAATCCTGCACCTCAATATGACCATAATGTACGATTGAAGATGCGCAATTCACTTCAACTCTCTGTTGAAGAAACGAAAACATTGTTACTGAATAATACACCATACGTAATCAGAATAAAAGTTCCCGATAATGAAATTGTTTCGTTTGAAGATATGATCCGTGGTGAAGTACAATTTAATACAGCCACAGTTGATGATAAAGTTTTGTTGAAAGCAGATGGTATGCCGACGTACCACCTGGCGGTAGTGGTTGATGATTATCTTATGAAAATAACTCACGCTTTCCGGGGTGAAGAATGGTTGCCCAGTTCACCCGTTCATGTATTATTATGGAAATACTTATTTGGTATAGAAAATATGCCACATTGGGCGCATCTGCCTTTAATCATGGGGCCCCATGGCAAACTCAGTAAAAGAGATGGTGCTCAATATGGTTTCCCGGTTTTTGCCATGAACTGGACTGATCCGACCACCCATGAACTTATTGAAGGCTTTATGGAAAAAGGATTCTTGCCAGAGGCGTTCAATAATATGCTGGCAATACTAGGTTGGAATGATGGCACAGAACAGGAGATTTATTCATTGTCACAGCTGGTGGATACATTTTCGATTCAAAAAGTTCACAAGGCGGGCGCAAAATTTGATTACGAAAAAGCAAAATGGTTTAACCACGAATGGATTAAAAGATCACCGGGTGAAGATTTAATGATAATGGTTAAAAGTATTTTAGAAAATAAGGGTATTGCGGTCAATGATGATTCATACCTTGACAAAGTAATTAGCCTTACAAAGGATCGATGTACATTGCTCACTGATTTTTATGAACAGGCAGCTTTCTTTTTTCAGACACCTAAAGAATTAGACATTGCCTCTGTGAAGCCCAGGTGGACTAATGAAAAAAAAGCTTTTTTTAATTCTTTGTGTGAAGAATTTGATGCTGTGCCACAATGGGAATCTGCATTTATCGAAGCGGCATTTAAAACAATAGCGACAGCAAACAATATAAAACCAGGCGAGTTGCAACTACCTTTGCGGGTGATGCTGGTAGGAGCAAAATTCGGTCCGCCTGTTTTTGATATCGCTGAACTGATTGGAAAAGAAGAAACGAACCTGAGAATCAGAAATGCTTTAGATCAATTTTAAAGTCACATCTATTATCTTTTGACTATTTATTAATGTACATAGCATGAAAAGACCTATCCGGGTATTGGTTGCAAAAGTTGGATTGGATGGACATGACCGCGGCGCTAAAGTTATTGCTACTGCATTGCGCGATGCAGGTATGGAAGTAATATATACCGGCTTGAGGCAAACACCCGAAATGGTTGTAAATGCAGCTTTACAGGAAGATGTAGATGCTATCGGTATCAGCATTCTGTCCGGTGCTCATATGACGGTTTTCCCCAAGATCATTCATTTAATGAAAGAAAAAAAGATGGATGATGTTCTGTTAACGGGAGGCGGAATTATTCCTGATGAAGACATGAACCAGTTGCATGAACTTGGAGTAGGGAAATTATTTGCGCCGGGAACTACCACCGGTGAAATAACAGGGTACATTACCGAATGGGTACAATTAAACAGAAGTTTTTAAGGTTCCCCATCAATCAATTTGAATTGCGAATGTTACTGAATATTTTGTAATTTCAGTTGCCATCAGTTATACAACTTCCAGAAGGACAATCCTTCTTTTTTGTGTGTTTTTCCAACGATTTGCTTGCCTTCATTGTAAATAGATTTCACTTATGAATGAAAATTTACTGAAAGGCTATGCCAATAATAACCTGATTTGGGATGAAATGTTTGATTCATCTCAAATCAGGTCTGCCTATAAAAATTTTGTGGCTGCCATTGAAGATCTTTCTACGGAACAGATGAATCACAAGGATGACCTGGCAAAAAAATTATTCATGAGCCAGGGAATTACTTTCACTGTTTATAGTAGCGGAGAAGGCATTGAAAAAATTTTTCCATTTGATATTATCCCCCGTATAATTAAAGCTGATGAATGGAAGCATATTGAGTCTGGTATTAAACAAAGGCTTAAGGCTCTTAATATTTTTTTAAAAGATATTTACCATCAGCAGTTTATTATCAAGGATGGAATTATTCCGGGGAAACTTATTTATTCATGCCCCAATTTTTTGAGAGAAATGATGAACGTGGATGTCCCTTTCGATATCTACACTCATGTTGCGGGTATTGATCTTATTCGGGATGATCTGGGTGAATTCTATGTTCTGGAAGACAATCTTCGTACGCCTTCGGGTGTATCCTATATGCTGGAAAACAGGGGAATTACTTACCGGATTTTCCCGGATCTACTCCCCCGTAATAATGTGCGCAGGGTAAAAGAATATCCAGATCTGTTACTTAAAAATCTGATGATGTTGGCTAATGCAAAGACCAGTTATCCTACCGTTGTTTTGCTTTCACCTGGCATATATAATTCAGCCTATTTTGAACATACCAGCTTAGCCAGGCTGATGGGAATTGAATTGGTAGAAGGAAGCGACCTGGTAGTAGATAATCATATTGTATATATTAAAACGACAAAGGGATTAAAGCAGATTGATGTGATTTATAGAAGAGTAGATGACGAATTCCTTGACCCATTGGTATTCCGGTCCGACAGTATATTGGGAGCTTCCGGTATTTACTCAGCATATAGAAAAGGGAATGTAGCCATCGTTAATGCTATGGGAAACGGGGTGGCTGACGATAAAGCAGTATATGCTTATGTACCTGAGATGATCAAATATTATCTTAACGAGGAACCAATATTAAAAAATGTTCCTACTTACCAACTGGAGATACCTGAATACAGAAAAATGGTTTTTGAAAAGATGAACGAAATGGTCATCAAACGTACCAATGAATCTGGCGGCTATGGAATGCTGATAGGGAATGCGGCAACTGAGGAACAAATAGAAGCATTTAAAATTGCCATTGAAGCTGATCCGAGGAATTTTATTGCACAACCGATCATTAATCTATCTTCTGCCCCCTGCTATATCAATGGGCGGTTACAACCGAGAAGGGTAGACTTAAGACCTTTCGCATTATATGGACCGAATGGAATAGATATTGTTCCCGGTGGATTGACCCGGGTAGCACTGCGTGAAGGATCACTAGTCGTTAATTCATCGCAGGGTGGAGGAAGTAAGGATACCTGGGTGTTAGGTTGATAATAAATTGTCCATTGTCAGAAAAGTTTCAAGTGAATCATTTGTCTATTCATAATTAAAATCAAGATGCTTGTAATATGCTGAGCAGAGTTGCCAATTCAATTTGTTGGATAGCCCGATATATGGAACGGACAAATGGAATGCTTCGTTTATTGAGAACCAATTACATTTCTTCGCAGGATGAGGTTGCAGATTTCAGCTGGCATTCTGTTTTACGATTATATAGTGATCTGCCTCTTAAACAAACGGAACAGATAAACAATCATTCTCCTAAAGTTTTAGAACATCTCATACTTGACACCAATAACACAGCTTCAGTATGCAACAATATTTACCGTTCGCGTGAGAATGCAAGGGCAGCACAGGATCATATAACTAAAGAAGTGTGGCAATGTCTTAATGACTATCATCATTTGATTAGAGATCAGCAGATTCATAACCAGATACGGTATGGGGATCCGTTAACTGCATTTGATACTTTGATTCAACATGGAATGTTGTACTATGGAACAGTTGACAGCACTATGGCGCGTGGTGAAGGATTTAATTATCTCAATATTGGGAAATTTCTTGAGAGGGCCATTCTTTCCGCTGATATGTTAAACATAAATCTTACAGAATTAAACAACAATCCCCGGCCTTCTACTGATGCAGTAGAATGGCGATACTTATTATATGCATTGTCGGGATATGAACTTTATTTAAAAACTTACCAGGGTAAATTTGAAACTAAAAATGTTGTGGAGCAAGTTCTCTATGACGGCAATTTTCCTCATTCAGTTTTATACTGCCTTCAACAACTCACCAGGAATTTTGAAAGATTAAAAGAAGAAAGTCTTCCAGATAGTTATGCCGAAATGGAATTTTTGATTGGTAAAACCACAAACCATGTAAAATACAGCAACATAGAAAATGCAGGAGAAAAATCACAACAAATTTTTTTACAGGAAATTCGAAGCGAGCTTTTTCATATTGCAACTGCTTTCAATCAATTTTATTTTGGCAATACCTGAATTCATACAATTTAAATAACATGGCAACTTACCGCATCAAACACATAACAAGATACACATATACGGCTCCTGCAATTGATAGTGCCAACCAGATATTGCTTTATCCGGTTGAAGATCAATTTCAGGAAGTTGAAAATCATAACCTGGTTATCTCGTGTAACCCTCATATCGACGTCTATGATGATTACTTTGGCAACCGTGCGGGATTATTTACGATCGTTGTTCCACATTACGAGCTGAATATTGTATCGGAGATCGAGGTGATTACTCACCCTGTCTCATTGCCTGATAATAATACATCCCCTGAAAACCAGTGGAATTATCTTAAGATGATCCGCGAAGAATACATATACCTGGATTTTTTAACAAAAGAATCTTTTCATAAAAGCAATGAGTTGCTTGCTGAAGTAAATGAACGACTAAACTTATTAGCTACTCCATTTGAGGTTGCAAGGAATATGTCTTCTTATGTTTATGATCATTTTGAATATAAACAAGGCATCACAAGCGTGGAAACCAAAATTGATGCAGTATGGAATTTAAAAGCCGGGGTTTGTCAGGATTTTGCACATATATTACTGGTGATGCTACGCATGGCTGGTATTCCTTCGCGATATGTAAGCGGCTATATATGTCCGAAAAATAAAGACCTTCGAGGGGAAGGGGCTACGCATGCATGGGTTGATGCCTATATTCCTCATCACGGATGGATAGGCCTGGATCCTACCAATAATTGTATCGTCAGCGATCGGCACGTTCGGCTTGCAGTTGGAAGAAATTTTACGGATTGCACCCCTGTTAAAGGAACATATAAGGGTCCCTCGGAACATACCCTTGAAGTTTCCGTTTCTATTGAAAATGGGGCTGTGAAAACGGTTACAGATAATATTGAAGGAGCACCCTTTTTTACTTACCAGGTACGCAATCAGAATAGTGAAACCAATTCCTATAGAAAATTCCTTGAAATTCAGCAGCAGCAACAACAACAATAAAAGGCTTCATCAACAGAAGAATGCAAGCATTAGGAAACAAAATTCTCTAGAACTTTCTACCGGGAACCTATAGATGGCAGAAAAGTTTAATCGGCTATTAGCCTTATTCATACTTTCTTGAAATTTTATTTATCCGGCAAGTCTTACTTTTGAAAAAAGATGGCTATGTATTCAACCTTACTTACCGAGATTAAAAACCATATTTGTACAATCACTATTAATCGTCCCGACAAACTGAATGCGCTCAATAAAGTTGTAATGGAAGAACTGAGCAAGGTCATAGATGAGGTTTACACTAATGAAGAAATAAAATCAGTGATCATTACAGGCAGCGGGGCTAAGGCATTTGTTGCGGGAGCTGATATCAGCGAATTTTTAGGGTTGAGTAAAGAGGAAGGAATGAAGATGGCAAAAAAAGGCCAGGATCTGTTCTTTAAAATTGAAAATGCCTCAAAACCCATAATAGCTGCCGTAAATGGATTTGCATTAGGAGGAGGCTGCGAGCTGGCTCTAAGTTGTCATTTCAGAATTGGCAGTGAAAATGCAAAATTTGGTCAACCCGAAGTGAATCTTGGATTGGTACCCGGTTATGGTGGCACCCAGCGATTAACGCAACTCATTGGAAAGGGGCGGGCTCTGGAACTCCTGATGAGCGGAAATTTAATCGATTCAACTACTGCTCTGAGATACGGACTCATTAATCATATAACTCCACATGAAGAATTAATGAATACGGCGATATCTATTCTGGAAACGATCCAAACAAAAGCACCGTTAGCTGTTGCCAAATGCATAGTTGCAGCGAATGCAGTATTTGACAATGCCGTTAATGGTTACGAAGTAGAAATTACAGCATTTGGAGAATGCTTTGCTACGGAGGACATGAAAGAAGGAGCGACAGCTTTTATTGAAAAAAGAAAACCTGTATTTAAGGGAAAATGACTACTGTTTTACTTTATCGTTTTCATTAAAAATCCGGATAAATTTAACAAACCTGGATTGATAATAATCATTGAGTGGGGTAACGGTAACGCTATGTAGTTTTCCTGATGTGGAGTGAATAAAAAAAAGCGTGTCGGGACTACTAAAAGTCACAATCCCCATATGCCCTACTTTTCTAACCGATAAATCTGTACCCGTAAATAAAATGATATCTCCCGCTTTTGCATCAGCCTTTGAAATTTCATCACCTACATTTGTGAAATCAATCGAAGAACGGGGAACTGCAATATCAAAATGATTAAAAACATATGTGATAAACCCCGAGCAATCGAAACCTTCTTTAGGATCAATGGACCCGTATTTATAAGGAATACCAACCAAGGTTTGAGCAAAGGCTACTAAAGATCGTGGAGAAACGTTTTTTGTTTCTATGGGAGTTTTTGCCGAATATGATTTTACCGCTACGATGTTACCCGATATTAAGGGAGCAGTGTCGATCAGGTTTGAAATGGAACTTGCTGCTCCTGAATCTGTAAAAAGGCCTTTGTCAGCATATTTATCTTCTACTAAAGGAGTGCATCCTATGATAAAGAGACAAATTAAATAAAAGCAGGTATTTTCTATGACATTTTTCACTCCTTCACTTATTAAACAAAATAGTCAAAAATATCGTGCCAATCCTGAGATAAATTCAAGTTTAAATTAAACATTCTATTTTTCTATAAGTGTTTCCTCAATGCGGTAAACACTTATTTCAGAAAGTATGGGTTGTGCCTTGGCCTGGGTTATCCTTAAAACGATGCTTTTTACTTTTAGTGATGGAAAACTAATGATGCGTTTTCTCCCAACAGTTGTGCCCTGAATAGTATGAGTACCTTCAATACTCTCCAGAACAAATTCAAAATTTTGGATGCGTTGCCCAAATTCAATCATTTCCTGTAAAACAATGCTATTGATTTCTACAGGTTCATTAAAAAAAAATTTCAATGATTTATTCTGATACCGGGTAAGTTCCACATAGGTTTTTGTGGATTGATCGGTCAAAAAATTTGTATGGGTAACATCTTTGCCCGATAGAATTTGTACCTTTTTACTTTTGACAATATTCTTTTTAAAATTTTCGTCCAGCAATTTTTTAAATCCAACTAATGCAGCTGAGTCATTTGGATGTATGAGTCCACGCATATCCGGGGGCACATTCAATAAATAATTAGCGCCTCGACCAACTGATTTTAAATACAGGTCAAACAACTGATCAGGTGTTTTCACTTTATCATTTTCCTTTGCATGATAAAACCATCCCGGCCGGATACTCACATCACACTCAGCAGGTATCCAATTTTTGCCATAAGTATTCCCTTGGTTCAGCGTGTCAGTATGCGGTGCCCCTATGCCTCTCGCATATCCTGCAGTATCTAATAAATTCCAGTTTGTTTTTCCTGCTATGCCGGCTTCATTGCCAACCCATCGAATATGGGGGCCGATATCACTGAATACAATAGTAGCCGGAGAAATCTTACGTACTGTATTTTCAAACTTTCTCCAGTCGTATACCTGCTTTTTTCCATTGGGTCCCTCGCCATTCGCCCCATCCCACCAAAGTTCCCAGATAGGTCCATAGTTGCTGAAAATTTCTTTCATCATATTTACAAACACCTCGTTGTACTTAGGAGTTCCGTAAAGTGGATGATTTCGATCCCAGGGAGAAATATATACACCGAACTTCAAATCGTATTCGCGGCAGGCCTGGGATAATTCTTTTAGTACATCTCCTTTGCCGTTTTTCCATTTACTTTCACGCACTGTATGCTTACTGTATTTACTCGGCCACAAGCAAAAACCATCATGATGTTTAGCGGTGATTATTATTCCTTTTGCGCCTGACTGCTTCGCAATCCTTGCCCATTGCCGGCAATCAAGATTAGCTGGATTAAATATATCTGCTGCCTCATCACCATGGCCCCATTCGATATCAGTAAAAGTATTAGGACCAAAATGCACAAAAAGATAAAATTCTAATTGATGCCAGGTTAGTTGCTGCTTAGAGGGAACCGGAGGATACGATGTAACCGTCTGAGCGTACACATTGCATACACCTAAAGTAGATGCAAGAATTAAAATAAAAATTTTATTCATCAGCTTGGTATTTTTTTTATACGAAATCCGGAAAGTGATAGTATCTATTCCTTAATTTGAAATAGTACTTCGTAGAATTACGATTTGCATTAAAACTAAACTAATATCTCACCCTGTATTTTACTCTACTAAAATAAATTGTGAATCATTAATATGTTTTTTATGTTTTTACTGGTGGTCATTTGAAAAAAATCGCTAATATAGAGTCCCCAAATTCTATACTGATTGATTGCCGTTAGTAATGTAACCATCTACACACAAAACCATTCACTGCCATTATGGAATTTTTATTATAAATTTTTAATCCTAAAAATTATGGAAGATCAATTACAAAAAAAATCTATCCTTTTCAATCTGAATGCAACGAATTGCAAAAAGATGAATGACGGAAACCATTATCCTACTTATTTACAAGTAGCCCCCACATTTCCAGGTAACCATCAGAAGAATCCTTTTAGAATAAAACTGATGGGACTGGTCTTCATTCTATTTTCGATTTTGTTGGTAAGTCCTGGTTGGGCACAAACGCAAACGGTAGTTCAAAAATATGGACAACTACGTGTTTCGGGAAATAGAATCGTCGATAAAAACGGTGCTCCAGTTCAATTAAGGGGAATGTCGCTCTATTGGAGTCAGTGGATCCCGAAGTATTACACTTTTAATACCATCAAATGGTTACGAGATGATTGGAAGATCACCGTGATACGTGCTGCTATGGGAATAAATGGCAATACTGATGGATATCTTGTAAATGCTACCGCAGAAAGAAATAAAGTGATTGCAGTTGTAGATGCTGCCATCCAATTAGGAATTTACGTAATCATAGATTGGCACGATCATAACGCGCACAATAGCCGTTCACAGGCACAAGCCTTTTTTGCAGACATGGCTCAACGTTATGGAAATTCTCCCAACGTGCTGTATGAAACCTGGAATGAACCCTTGAATTATTCCTGGTCGGGTGTTATTAAACCATATCACCAGGCGGTAATCAGTTCTATCAGGCAAAATGATCCGGATAATATTATTATCTGCGGAACACGTAACTGGTCTCAGGAAGTTGATGAAGCAGCTGCAGATCCCATTAGTGGAGGAAATATTGCTTATACACTTCACTACTATGCTAATACACATGGGTCAGGATTACGTAGCAAAGCTTCCACAGCCCTCAGCAGGGGTGCGGCTCTATTTGTAACGGAATATGGAACTACCGATGCAAGTGGAAATGGATTTGTGAACCCCACTACAAGCAGAGAGTGGTGGAATTTTCTTGACCAGAATAGTATCGGGCACGCCAATTGGTCGGTGGCAGATATCGGTGAATCCTCTGCAGCGCTGGTTTCCGGTGCCAGTCCTAATGGAGGATGGACACTGAGCCAGATCAAACAATCTGGCCAGTTGGTGAGGGATGAGCTAAGAGCAAAAGCACCAAACCTTGGAACTACCCCACCTCCACCAACAGGTACAGTATCAAATGGTACTTATAGAATTACTGCAAGAAATAGCGGAAAATCGTTGGATGTAGCGAATCGTTCCATAGCTGATGGAGCAAATATTATTCAATGGACGTACGGAGGGGGAACCAATCAACAATGGAATGTGCTGAGCCTTGGAAGTGGAGCATATTCAATAAGAGCAGTACACAGTGGCAAATCGCTTGATGTTTCCGGATGGTCAACTGCTGATGGTGGTGATATCAACCAATGGACATATGGTGGTGGCAATAATCAAAGGTGGAGAATTGAAAGTGTTGGTTCGGGATACTTTAGGATTGTTTCTGTCCATAGCGGAAAAGCGGTTGAAATTACTGGCAATTCATCTGGGGATGGAGCGGCGATCAATCAACGCACTTACAGTGGAGCCAACAATCAACAGTTTACATTCCAACTCTTAAGTAGTTCTGCAAGTATATCAGCTCCGGGTGTAGCAGTGATCGAAGAAACCGGATCAAGATCCCCTAACCTTGTTGCTTATCCCAATCCATCGTTTAGTTCATTCACCATTACTCAACCAGGATCGTTTAATTATACTCTAAGCACCAGTACAGGACAAATTATTGACCAAGGAAAAGTTAAGGATAATAAAATGATAGGAAATAATCTTGCGGCCGGAATATACTTCTTACAGGTTCAATCAAAACAAGGAAATAAAAAAATTAAATTGATAAAGAAATAAGAATTCACTCAGTCATCAGTGTTTATGTTTTTCAATGATTTCATTTCAGGTAAAATAATGTTTCGTTGAAAAAAAGGCTGCCTACTCTGGGCAGCCTTTTAATTACTGCCTCTATTATTTGCGCCGGATTTTGGTTACTAATTAAAAGATTAACTCAGTTTTTTTTCTTTTGCGTTACTTCAAGGGTATCGCTTTCGAACGATGGAACTGAATACCCACCGGAATCAATAACACTATTTGGAAAATTCTTTTTAAGCAATTCCCATTCTGTTGATTTGATGAAGGTTTGATAGAGATAGACAGACTGCAGATTGTTCAACTTGTTTAAGAGCAATACTCCCTGTGTGGTTACTTTAGTACCAACAAGGTTAATATACTGTAGATTGTTTAATGATCGTAGATGAGCAAGGCCGGTATCAGTAATCTTTGTATGATCCAATTGAAGCCTGCTGATATTTTTAAATTTTCCAATAATGATTAATGAAGAATCACTGATGGAAGTATTTCCGAGCTTAAGCCATACGAGTTGTTGTTGCAAGGGTATTAAAAGTGCAATATCACGATCTATTATAGAATCTGCCGTAACAAAACTTGCCATTAAGTAATTGCTATTTTGGGCAACAGGCAAAACCACAATTCCTCTTTCTGTCAATTTATTTATTGTTTGCTGATCTGCTTTTTTTACCGCAGCAATTGGGATATCGCTGACCCGTATTTTTTCAGTACCTGTTTTTTGCAACGAAAGCAGAATGGGTTTTATCTTCTCAGTCTGCTGAAGCTCCTTAACCTTTTTATGAAACGAGGCGCCGGAAGCGATCCACCAATGAATGATGGCAATTTCGGGCTCTGTTAATTGAGATTTTTCTTTTGGTGGCATGTGATCTTCGTGATTCCGCGGTAATAGTAATCGTTTGATGATTTCACTTTCATCCGCTTTTCCGGCGATCAACACAATTCCATCTTTTCCTCCTTTCCATATATGTAAGGAATCGTCTACCCGGAGACCCCCTTTTTGTTTGGTTTTACCATGACAACTGTAACATTTACTCTGGAGCATTGGCTGGATAATATCATCAAAAATGATTGATTCCTGTATATTAGTGATAGGTTTTTGTATTATTGAATTTGATTTATCAACTCCAGAGAATGAAAGATAATCAGATCCATGAGTCAGTGTACCGCCGAAATGACCCGTAATAATGATCAGTAAAAATAAAATGAAAGCTAACCAGTGTCGTATTTTATCAGATACCTTTTTCCTGTGTAAATAATAAAACACTATAGATAAAACAGCCGTTGAAATTCCTAACCACTGATGCAAATTGACCAACTGCTTATCATAATCATCCGAAATAGACAACAAGTATCCACTGATGCAGGAAGCAACTGCAGTCAACATTCCACAAAAAAGTATAATGGAGATTGCCTGGTGTAAGTCTTTAAAACGATGATGAGAGGATAACCATTGAAGCACGCAGGAAACCAATAAAATCCCTATGGGAAGATGAACAAGAACAGGATGAAAGCGACCAATGAATTCAGAAATTGTGATCAACATTCTTTTCTATCTTTACCAATTTACGCAATGCCTCCTGCAGGATTACGTGTTAATATTATTACGTTTGCCTTATATTATAAATACCTTTTCCGTAAAAGGTGCATCATGTACACATTGATAGCCCATTGATCACCTAATGGCTGCCTGGTGTAAGGCAATGACGGCATATAATCCGGAGGACCGAATTCGGTAAGAAATGTCATCCGCTCTCCATTTTTCTTTTTTCGTTCTACAATTTTATCCCACCAGATAAAATGCTGCTTTAATACTGGTTCCCATTCAGGAGCTCTCGGATCGTTTACCTGTGGCCCTTCGGGATGCCCTATTCGTGCATGAACATGATCAACTCTTTCCAATGCAATCTCAACGGTTTGCTGCTGATCCTGTAATAACGATTCATGAACATTACACCAATGCGAAACATCAAATGTTAATCGAAGATCAGGAAATTGTTCAATGTATTGCCGGGTAATATGCGCCGCAAACATTATCCTGGAACGATGTGTTTCATGACATATAATCAACCCGGTTTCTTTTGCAAGTTTTGTGGTGTGGTCAATAAAAGTTTTATTCTGTTCGAAACTGAAATGATCTCTTCCCGAATGACAATTTATGTAAAGGGGTCTTTGAATGTTTTGCGTGGAGGCAGCATCAATCATTTTTTTAAAGGCATGCAGGTGTTCCTGAAAATTACTCGTTGAAGCACCGCACAAAAAACCTACATCAAGCTGGTGTTTTTTCAAACTTTCAAATAATTCATCTTGTTTCTTCTTGTCTTCCGGCCACCAGATCTCAATACCATCATACCCATCTTTTTTTGCTTTACTACAGTATTCATCCAATGTTCCGGGAAATCCCCAATTGGTAGCAAATATTTTTAATACAAAATCTTTGTTCATTGTAAAAGATGGTTTAGGGAGACTGGCAAGTGTTTCATCCAGTGATAATAAAAGTGAAGTACTTGCTGTACTTGCGAGGCCTAAAAAATTCCTACGATTCAAAGGTTCTAATTTGAAAAAATGTGAAAATGAAAAAATGAAAATGATATTTGTAAATTCCTAATGAACTTTATTTTCACAATTTGATTATGCTATAATCTCTTCGATCACTCTGCCACTTACATCTGTTAACCTGAATGGCCGGCCCTGGAAATGATAAACAAATTCTTCATGATTAAATCCTAACTGATTCAGGATAGTCGCCTGGATATCGTAGGCTTCCGTTTTACCACTGATGGCGCTGTATCCTATTTCATCGGTTTCTCCATAACTGTAACCTTTTTTAATTCCTCCACCCGCCATCCAGATTGTGAATGCTTCTGTATGGTGATCTCTTCCCTTGAATATATTTTGCTTCCCTTCACGGTTCTCCTGCATAGGAGTCCGGCCAAATTCCCCTCCCCATACTACTAATGTTTCTTCTAATAATCCTCTTTGCTTCAAGTCAAGGATCAGCGCTGTCATCGCCTTATCTACTTGTCTGCATTTATTAATAAATCCAACATCAATAGCAAGATTAGCATCCGTACCATGACTATCCCATCCCCAATCAAACAACTGAACGAAACGCACTCCTTTTTCTACCAGCTTCCTGGCAAGCAAAACATTGTTTGCAAAACAGGCTTTGCCTGGCTTCGTTCCATACATTTCCTGTATGTATTCGGGTTCCGTATTAATATTCATTACTTCTGGAACTGAAATCTGCATTTTATACGCCATTTCATACTGGGATATGCGAGATAAAATTTCAGGATCTTTAAACTCTTCGTATTCCCGCATATTCACTTCATTGATCGCATCAATCGATGCTTTGCGAAGATCACGATCCATACCTTTCGGATCTTTAATAAACAAAACCGGATCACCCTCTGAACGGCATTGCACCCCTTGATAAACTGATGGCAGAAATCCGCTACCCCATACACTTTTGCCAGCATCTGGAAATTTCCCCCCTGAAGTCAACACCACAAATCCTGGTAAATTTTGATTTTCCGTTCCCAGTCCATATGTTACCCAGGATCCCATGCTCGGTCTACCTAATCGCGCAGATCCAGAATGCATCAGTAATTGCGCGGGGGCATGATTGAACTGATCCGTAGTTACCGCCTTCAAAAAGCTCACTTCATCCACAATCGTAGAAAAATGTGGAAGGTGTTCTGATACCCATGCACCCGATTGACCATGCTGTTTGAATTGTGCCTGTGGTCCAAGCATTTTAGGTACACCGCGTATAAAAGCAAATCGTTTTCCTTCCAACAATGAAGCAGGACAATCCTGTCCATCCAATTTTAACAATGCCGGTTTGTAATCGAACAATTCTAATTGTGAGGGAGCACCCGCCATATGTAAATAAATAACGGATTTTGCCTTGCATGGAAACATTGGCATTTTGGGCGACAAGGGATTTGCGGAATCAAAATTGTTTAGGGCATTTTTTTGAGAATTTGAATTGCAACCCAACAATGAACCAAAAGCCAAGGCACCAAATCCCATGGCGCTCTCCCGTAAAAAATGTCTTCGCGTAGAAAAGCGCATAGCCTTTTGATTGGCTTCGTTTAAAAGACGTTGATGATATAAATCCTTCTGTGTCATTAAAATATTTTTAGGTTGCCTGCCTACATGATGTTGCAAAATATCTGGGAAGATCGAGACGATCAGATAAAATGTGCTTCAGCACACCATTACATTCAGTCTGACAATGACGTCTCACCGGTGTTCGTTTTTAATTCTTAGTGATCACTTCATCCAGGTTCAGCAACGCATTGGCAACAACTACCAAAGCTGCCGTTTCCGGATTGTTGTGGTCATTTAGAAAACCTATCATTTCGCAGGTTTTATCTTTGTCGTTCCTGAATTTTTGCAAAGCCTCCCCATATAATTTCTCAAGAATTTCTAATTTGGAAATAGTAATAGATTTATACATAGCTATTTCATAACCCTTGCTGATTTGTTGACGTACATTTTTTCCACCCTCTTTCTTCATTCTATAAGCGAAGCTGCGTGCCATCTCCAGGTAGGCTTCATCGTTAAGTGTAACTAATGCCTGCAATGGAGTGTTTGTTCGTATCCGCCGGGAGGTACATATTTCTCTTATAGCACCATCAAAAGTGATCATCGCCGGATAGGGAGCAGTTCGTTTCCAGTATGTGTAAAGTGCCCGGCGGTATTTATCAGTTCCATAACTAGCTTCCCAATCCTTTCCGTTCCAGGGCGATAACCAGATGCCACCAGGTTGAGGAGGCATCACACTTGGCCCGTACATTGTTTCACTTAGTAAGCCACTGATTCCAAGAGCCTGGTCTCGAACCTGTTCAGCACTCAATCGTACCCTGGGCCCACGTGCATATAGTTTATTGTAAGGATCTTTAGCTATTAATATCGAATCCACTTTTGAACTCTGTTGGTAAGTGGCGCTCATCACTATTTCTTTTATCATTTTCTTTACGCTCCATTCAAAATCATTCATAAATTTCCAGGTCATCCAATCCAGTAACTCTTTATGGGAAGGGGATGCCCCCTGGGTTCCCATATCTTCCAATGTTTCAACCAGTCCCATACCAAATAGCTGTTCCCACAACCGATTTACCATTGTTCTACCCGTGAGTGGATTTTGTTTATCGGTCAACCATCTTGATAAGCCCAACCTGTTCTTTGGAACATTTGCGGGAAATTTATTCAAGGAATGAGGTGTTTCAGGCACCACTGTTTTTCCTTTGACCAACCAGTTACCTCTTTCAAAAACATTTGTTTCACGCTGCATGTCTGATGGATTGTCCATCATCACAGGTGTAACTGGAACGTTGGCCTTAAGCAGAGACTTGAAAATTTTTTGGAATCTAACATATTCGGGTTTGTCCTTCCCGGGAAATTGTTCAGTAAAATGAAACCAGTCGAACATGATGCCACTATCATCCGGCTTTTTCAAATTCGGATTGCTATAAGTAAGATAAAGATCATGAACACCCGTACTCAATGGAAAATCAAATTCTGCAATAGACCACCCTTTGGTAACATTTATAGAATTTGTTTTTAAAACCGGTCCATCCGGGGAATCGAGATTTATTTTCCATACACCACCATTAATCCCAGATGTATAACGAAAGATGAGATGATCTTTATTTTGAAGATTAACTGTCTTTAAACGTGCCATCCCATGATTACGAAACACAAGCCATTTTGTATCTGCCAACTCGCTATTGAGAAATTGATCAGCAGTCAACGAATGGATTGAAGGCTCTGAAGTTTTTACAAACCGTATCCATTTTTCTGCTTTTTCAGGGGATGTATTTTGTTGAAGCCAGGTGTACAAAGAATTCACTTGTTTCTGTAATGAATCAGGAAAATGTTTTAATACCGGGTATTCTTCATAGGTATCTTCATCACGGGTATTATTAAAAAATGCCATGAACTTATAATATTCATCATGCGTAAAAGGATCGTAGGGATGACTATGGCATTGCACACATGCGAAACTGGTACCCATCAATGCCTCCCAGGTAGTATTTACCCTGTCAATTACGGCTGCTGTTCTGTATTCTTCATTATCGGTACCACCTTCGTCATTTGTCATCGTGTTCCTGTGAAAAGCGGTGGCTATAAATTGTGCATCTGTAGAATTGGGTAACAGATCCCCTGCTATTTGTTCAACTAAGAATTGATTGTAGGGCATGTCTTCATTAAATGCATTGATCAGCCAATCGCGGTATTTCCATATAGTGCGACTATCATCCCGTTCATATCCTTTTGTATCTGCATACCGGGCAAGGTCTAACCAAATAGCAGCCCAACGCTCACCAAACCGGTTAGAAGCAAGTAAGGAGTCTACCAAATCCTTGAAAGCATTTTCGTTTGTATTCGTTAAAAATTGTTCGGCAAATTTTGTTGGAGCAGGTAATCCTATTAAATCCATACTTACCCTCCGCAATAAGGTGGCTTTATCCGCTTGAAGTGCTGGTTTCAATTTTTCTTTATCCAGCTTTTCAAGTATAAAATGATCAATGCCATTTTTTGCCCAAGTGGATTTTGTTGGGGGCAATTCCATTTGTTTTACAGGAACGTATGCCCAATGATCACCCCATTGTGCTCCTTGCCTGATCCATTGCCTGAGAATGTCAATCTCTTTTTTTGAGAGTGCCTCATGTTTAAAAGGCATGCGCTCCTCGGGATCAGTATGTGTAATTCTGCGGATAAGTTCGCTTTGATCGGGTCTCCCCGGTATAATGGCAGGCTTTCCAGACTCTGTATTAGCCAGTGCTTCAGACCTGAATAACAAACTAAAGCCAGCTTTCCGTTTAACACCCCCATGACAGGAAATGCACTTGTTGTTGAAGATGGGCTTTACCTCGGAATTAAAATCAATAGATTCATGATGAGTGCTGAATGTAAATATGAGTATGGCACAGGTGAGAGTGGTAATAACAAGAAATACTTTCCTGGATAAAAGGGATCTCATATAGCAGCCATTCGTTTGTTTTAAAGTTACGCAAAATCAGGATGAACTATGCTTTATAGAGTGATATAAATTCAGTGCATTCAAACGATGAATGAATACACTTAGTGATTCTTATTCAAGCAATATGGTCAGATCGAGACGATCAGATCAGATTGATCTCGGCAATAGCACCATGTTGATATAATCGGTAAAATTCTATACATCACCTATTTTTGCGAACTCAATTAAATATTATGGATTACCGCATTGAAAAGGATACCATGGGCGAAGTAAAAGTTCCTGCTGACGCATTATATGGTGCACAGACGCAACGAAGCATTGAGAATTTTAAGATTGTGCAGGATGTGAATAAAATGCCGAAAGAAATCATTACGGCATTTGCCTATTTAAAGAAAGCAGCTGCACTTACAAACTTTGAAGCAGGCGTTTTACCTAAAGACAAAAACGACATTATAGCTCAGGTATGCGATGAAATAGTAGATGGAAAGTTAGACGCCTATTTTCCATTGGTAGTTTGGCAAACAGGAAGCGGTACCCAATCGAATATGAATGTGAACGAAGTTGTAGCGTATCGAGGCCATCTCCTTAAAGGAGGTCAGCTATCCGATAAAGAAAAATTTCTCCATCCTAATGATGATGTTAATAAATCGCAATCTTCGAATGATACTTTTCCTACGGCTATGCATATTGCAGCATATAAGACATTAATAGAAGTTACCATACCAGGTATTGAAAAATTAAAAAATACGCTTACAGAGAAAAGCAGGGAGTTTATGAAAGTGGTGAAAATAGGGCGTACTCATTTTATGGATGCCACTCCATTAACGCTTGGCCAGGAATTCAGCGGTTATGCATCACAGCTGGATCATGGATTAAAGGCTATTAGAAACACTTTGTCTCATTTAAGTGAATTGGCATTAGGCGGAACTGCAGTAGGAACAGGAATCAATACCCCTCCAGGTTATTCTGTGAACGTTGCAAAACATATTGCAACCCTTACCGGGTTACCATTTACAACGGCTGAAAATAAGTTTGAAGCTTTGGCTGCGCATGATGCCATTGTAGAATCACATGGTGCATTAAAAACGGTAGCAGTCAGTTTAATGAAAATTGCTAATGATATCCGGATGTTATCCTCCGGACCTCGTAGTGGGATTGGAGAGATTCTTATTCCGGATAATGAACCTGGATCTTCTATAATGCCTGGGAAAGTAAATCCCACACAATGCGAATCATTAACCATGATTTCTGCCCAGGTAATGGGAAATGATGTGGCTATAAGCATCGGAGGAGCAACGGGTCATTTTGAATTGAATGTATTTAAGCCCATGATGATTTATAATTTTTTACACAGTGCCCGATTAATTGGTGAGGGATGTATTTCCTTTAATGATAAATGTGCGGCAGGTATTGAACCTATTGAAGCCAACATTCAAAAGCATGTAGACAATTCCCTGATGCTGGTAACTGCTCTCAATACGAAAATTGGCTATTATAAAGCTGCAGAAATTGCCCAGAAGGCCCATAAAGAAGGAACAACTCTAAAAGAAATGGCCGTAAAACTTGGCTATGTTTCACCAGAACAGTTTGATGAATGGGTAGTGCCCGGTAATATGGTTGGAGAAATTAAATAAAACCGAGAGACCCTCTTAGATTAAATAAGAATGAAATTTAGTTACAGTCAAATAGAATTTTATCCATTACCGAAGCATATTGGCTAACATCTTAAAACAAGGAAAATGGCAACCTTTCATGAGACATTCCTTGAATACAATGTAAGTAATCGGCCTATTCATCTTCAGTTTACAGGTCAACTTCACAAATGAATTTTCCATTAGTAATATCTACAACTGAACCGGTTCTATTCAAGGCTTTGCCACTAAATGTTCCCTGAACTACTTTAGTAGAGTCGTTATAAGAAACTATAACAACAGAAATAATTACATTCGAATTTGGAGTAGGGCTTTTAGTTTTATATATCTCAGTTGGAGAAGTAAATGGATTTATGGTTACTGAAAAGTTTGTCAGATTAGTTATATTAACCAAGCTAGGCTCCGTCTTATAAGTTCCGGGAACAGGTTTAGTGACATTGCCCGGGAAGTGAACGGTTATAGTCATTGAAGTGTCAACTCCACCGGGGAGGAAGAGAATTTTTCCGGCCCCCAGGGGATTAACGGCAAAAGAACCCTTAACCAGAAATGCCCCGGAATAGGACACCGATCCTTCCGTAAAGCTCCAACTATTAAGGCCTGCAGGTGGTACTACACCAGATCCAGAGACAACATTAATATTAAACGCACAATTTGAAGCACCAGCACTAATACTGATACTATTCGCTCCTATGGTGGTGGGTGTTCCAGCGCCTGCTAAAATAATTTTTTGAATGCCTGTTCTTGTAAAAGTACCTGAAGCATCAAATGAAATTCCATTCTTCAAAGTAGTTGTGATAGCATATGAACCTACTACTGTAACATTCACATCAATTTCAACGGTGTTGGTGGCTGCTAATGGTGCACCCACACTATAAATTCCGTTTATGACTGCATTTGAACAGTTCCCTGCTGTAGCTGCCAAACTAAATTGAGCCGGGGGGGAACCTGCAGCGGAAAAAGCTACTTCTTTTTTAACGCATTGGGAGGCTGTAATTGAAACTGTCCCTGTAACTGAATCTGTAGTTCCGCAAAGTGCTTTCCAGGTATACGTTCCCGGGGGTAAGTCAAAAGTTGCCGTGCCTGCAGCTCCGCATGCAGGTTCCGTTGGATAGAATGTAGTTATAACACCTGTTTGATTTTGAACCTTAACTGATAAACTACCTGTTGGGCTACAGCCTTTTTTTGACCAAAGAGTTAGTTGACCTGTGCCCCCTGAAGGAGGTTGGGGTGTAGAGCTATTAAATTTGCCACTGAATTTTCCATTGGTGATTTTCTTTGTGGCTCCAAATACATCTTCTACTTCACCTGAAAAAGTTCCGGTAATACTGATTGAATCAATACTGCTTATTGTTACTGAAAATTTATCTGTGTTTATTGGCACACTCTCATACAAAACCGTTCCGTTTTTAACATATATTAATCGGACATTGGGATTTTTATAGACGCCTGTACTGATATTAATTCCAAATATCTCCAGCAAAAAATCACTTGAGCCGTCGGTGGATGTCCCTTCCAGTGTAATCAGAGAGAGTGAACCTGTTCTTTGAATAAAGGCCGTATCCATACTTCCGTTAAACACCAATGCGGAATCTTTAAATTCCCATTGGGCTGTAAGTCCCGAAGCTGTTCCTCCCTCAAGACTTTTTTCTTTTTTGCAGGAAAAAAACAAGGCGAAAATTCCAATGGACCAAAATAATTGCTTAAATAATTTCATGAAGCTGATTTATTATCATTCTAAGAATAAAAGATGTATTGAATTCCAATCTCGATCAAGCCTGTTAATGTACAAAACAGTTATAGTACCTGCATGGTATCATTTACGGGAGTATTGGTTTCAACGGTTGGGTGTGGTTCTTCATGAGGATGTTTTCTAAAGAATCTACGTTGGAATAGTAGTATGACGATTACACCTGTGGAAATTGATGCATCTGCTATATTAAATATAGGCGAAAAAAATGTAAATCGCTCGCCTCCCCAGAACGGGAGCCATTGAGGAAGCGTTTTGTTCTCAATAATCGGGGCATATAACATATCCACGACTTTCCCATGTAAAAAACCTGCGTATCCTCCGCCTGGGGGAAATAAATTTGACAATCCCAGACCCTCATCACTTGCTGTAAAAATGAGTCCATAAAACATACTATCAATTAGATTTCCAAGTGCCCCAGCAAAGATCAGACATACACAAACTATAAAGCCAGGGTGATAGTTTTTCCCCACAATACTGCGAATATAAAAAACACCAAAAATGACTGCAACTAAACGAAATAATGTGAGTGCTATCTTACCCCATTCCCCGCCAAATTTCCATCCCCAGGCCATCCCTTCGTTCTCGATAAAATAAAGGCGGAACCAGGTACCAAGCAAAAAAATCTGTTCGTGGTAATGGAGGTTTGTTTTTACCCATATCTTCAAAGCCTGGTCTGCAATAATAATAGCCAATATTATAAGGACTACAGTTCGGATCTTCACTGCTGAAATAAATTTATGTTTCAAAGATAATGAAATAGTTCATGGTTCATTCTTCATGGCTCCTAGTTATAAAGGTTAAATCTCCTATATTATGTGCCTTTGATTATGAAATAGGCACCCTGCATTACTCCTCGAAATACACCCGTTTCACGCGTTGAGATACCCCTGTTAATATTTCGTAAGGGATTGTATTAGCCCAATGAGCCAATTCCTTTACAGATAAATCCTGGCCAAAAACAATCACCTCATCTCCTTCCTTAACATTGGGGATATCCGTAATATCGATCATGGTCATGTCCATACAAATCATTCCCACGATTGGTGCAAGTTGGCCTTGAATATACATTTTTCCCGTTCCGTTACTGAGATCCCTGGGATAGCCATCTGCATACCCGATCCTTACCGTAGCAATTGTCGAATTCCTGGATACAATTCCTTTTCTACCATAACTTACACTATCACCTGCTTTAACATACTTAATTTGAGCAATGGTGGATTTCAAAGTGGATACTTCTTTTAAGGAAATGCCGGAATCTGTACTGCTGCCGATCCCATATAATCCAATTCCCAACCTCACCATATCTAATTGCAAGTATGGATGGCGGGTAATTCCTGAAGTATTAGCGATATGCCTGATATAGGGATATTGAATAACAGTATTTAACTTATGACAGAATGTATCAAATATATCTGCTTGTTGCTGTGTAAACTTATCCTGTTGAGGGTCCTCGCTTGCTACTAAATGAGTGAACACAGATTGTACTTTAATTGAGTTCGTTCTTAAACGATCCAACAAACTTGAAGACTCCTGTTCTGAAAAACCTAAACGGTTCATCCCCGTTTCTAATTCAATATGAACCGGAAAGTGAAGGATGTTCTTGTTTTTCAAAAAACTTTCAAGTGCCTCGAACAGGATAGGAGAATACAATTCAGGCTCGAGTTGATACTTTACCAATAAATCGAATGTAGAAACATCCGTATTCATCACCATAATAGGAAGACCGATCCCGGCCTTTCGCAATTCGACGCCTTCGTCAGCATAAGCAACTGCCAGGTAATCTATTTTATGAAACTGGAGGATATTTGCAATTTCATAACCACCGCTGCCGTAAGAAAATGCTTTAACCATTGCCATCACCTTGGTAGATGGCTGTAGTAATTGCTGAAACTGCTGCAGGTTGTATACCAAAGAACTCAGGTTAATTTCCAGAATGGTCTGATGCACTTTCAGTTCAAGCAATGCGTCGATCTGTTCCAGTTCATAAACCCTGGCGCCTTTCAACAAAATAGTTTCATTACTGCAAAAAAAATGAGTAAAGTTATTCTTGAATTTTTCTACTGAATCGTAAAAGGCAAGTTCGAGAGTATCTATTGCCTCAAATATGGATTTATACTGACTTATCTTTTTTCCAATGCCTATAAACCGATTCACATTACGTTGCTTTAAAGCCTGTGCTACTTCATAATACAAATCCTTTTCAACTCTACCGCTTTGCAGAATATCAGAAAGAATAACCGTGCGCTTAGCATGTTGTTGCTGATGCATCAAAAAATCCAAAGCAATTTTTAACGAACTGAGATCAGCACTATAACTATCATTGATAATTGAACAATTATTGATGCCGTTTTTTAATTCCAACCGCATAGCAACAGTAGTAAGCTGCTGCATTTTTTTCTGAATCCTTGCCGGTGTAATTTTCAATTGCAATAGAACACACCAGCAATGTATGGCGTTCTCGATTGATGCACTATCTGAAAATGGAATGGTTATCTGTATTGACTCCCCCTGGAACAGTGCCGTAATGAGGGTTTGACTCGTTTCCTTAATAATTGTTTGTACCTGCAACGTGGCCACGTTTACGGCACTCCAATTAAAAATTGAAAACTTATTATCGTTACCTTGAGGCAGTTGCTGATATAATGAAACCACAGCTTCATTTAGCGCCGGATCATCTTTGCAGTAAATAAGCGTTGCCACATTGATAAACAATTCAAGTTTTTCGCTGATCTTTTTTTGAAGATTGATAAACCCCTCATTGTGCGCCTCCCCGATGTTTGTAAAAACACCAATAGTTGGCTGAATTATTTTTTCGAGATTAATCATTTCCCCGCTCTGAGAGATACCGGCTTCAAAAATGGCCAGGTCATGCGATTCATTCATTTGCCATACACTAAGGGGAACTCCTATTTGGGAATTATAACTTTTAGGGCTACGAACGATACTGAACTGGTCTTCTAGCAATTGATTCAACCATTCTTTAACTATCGTTTTACCGTTGCTTCCTGTAATGCCAATCACCGGAATTGAAAACTGTTTGCGGTGATGGATTGCCAAAACCTGTAAAGCCTGTAGGGTATCATTTACCAGTATAATGTTGGCATCTTTTAATTCTGCTGTATCAATTTCCTGGCTAACGATAAAATTTTTTACCCCTTTTTGATACAGCTCAGTAATAAAAAATTGTCCGTCTCTTCTTGGTCCTTTTAAGGCCACGAAGAGTGAAGTTTGTGGAAAAATGGTTTTTCGGCTATCCAAAAATAGATGTTCAATCAATGCCGTAGGATCGCTCTTCTGCAGGAATCGCCCTTTTACAACAGAGGCTATATTTTCAATGTAATATTTCAATTTCCATTAATTAGCGCAGATCGATTTCCTTGTCAATATCTGGATCACTATTTTTTTCCTGGCGATTTGCAACGGTGATAGAATAAACGATGGAAGCTGCAATACAAACCAATATGACCAGTAAGGAAATATAAACGGGTATTTTAACATGAAAAATTTCAGCCAGCATTTTTAATCCAATGAAAACAAGCACAATCGCAATACCTTGTTGCAAATGTGCGAACTTCTCTGAAGCCCCTTTCAGCAGGAAAAATAATGAACGAAGTCCGAGAACCGCAAAAATGTTAGAAGTATAAATTACCAACCTGTTTTTTGAAATCCCAAAAACTGCAGGGATGGAATCGAGTGCGAATATGATATCAGTGCTTGCGAGCATAAGTACTACAACAAATATGGAAGTAAAATATCTTTTTCCATTGATGATGTGAGTAAATTTTCCGTAATTGTCAACAGTGGTAAGAGGCAAAATCTTTTTTATGACTTTATAAATACGATTGTCATCAAGTTTTGCTACTGCATGTTCGTTTGTTGTAAACATCTTAATTCCGGTATAAACCAGTATTGCTCCAAAAATATATAACAGCCATTCAAATCTTTCAACCAGAACAATCCCGATTGTTATGAAAATGATCCTGAAAATGATGGCCATCATAATACCGATCAGAAGTACCCGTGCATATTGATCTTCTTTTACAGCAAAAAATGAAAAAATCAGGATGAATACAAAAATGTTATCAATACTTAGGCTCCATTCAGTGAGATAAGCGCTCAGGTATTCCAATGCTATGGTGCGATCAAATTCTATCCATACGAATACAAAGAAAGCAAGCGCGAGAGATACCCAAAAAATGGTTTGCCATAACGCTTTACGGATCGTAATATGGGAATGTTTTTTACTGAGCAATCCCAAATCAAATACAAGAGCCACAATCAATAAACCTCCAAATGTCAAATACGTAATTATCTCCGGTGTCATATCCGCGAATTACGTGAATTATAACGAATTATAATCACGAATTCTGCGATTTAAAAGCGATTTATTGCTAATGGTGGCCATATTTGAATTACTGATATTTTTTTCTGCGTAGGGCCTGATAAATGAAACCAAAAATCAAGACCCCGAGAATGGGGACCGCGATATTGATGAGTTGCCATTTAGTTCTGCTCGCTTCCACTTTTTTAGGATCCAGCAACCGTAAGGTAAAATCCTTTGAGCGCGTTTCCAGAATACCAGAAGGGTTTACAAGGTATTCTAAACAGTTCAAGAAGAAATCTTTATTGGCATAGGTGCGTTGAGTATATTGATTCCATCCCATAGGAGTTTTTTGGGGATCACGACTTTGCGTAACCTCATTCATAACAAGGTCAGCATCTGAGGATATAATCATTTTGTTATCAAATTGAGAAGAAGGTAAAAAAGGCTGACCATACATTTTTGCTAAGGTATCAGCAAGTGCGCTGGAAATCCTATTGGAAAAGATGGAGCTGAACTTTCCTTCAAGTAAAACCGTTACCGGGATGTTTTTTTGATTAAAAGTTTTCATATCCTCTTCCGTTTGCAAACTATTGAGTGATACAATGGCAGGCGTACTGAGGCTTCTGGCATTTGCAGAGGTTGACAATAGAATGGTTTTTTTAATTCCGGAAACTCTTATCGTATCAATGGAATTAGGGAATATGGACAACACATTATCAAGATTCTTTGTAATGGGATGCTCATTGTTTGTTGTTAATAATGGAAAATAGGGCCAGGGTAAAATTTCAATTTGTGGCTGGCCGCCATAATTTCCCACTACCTGTGGAATTTGATCGCTTTGCAAGTCTTGCACCAGGTCTTTATTAATGCGGGAACCATATTTAAATAATTGATCGTCGAGATTCAAACCCCGATCAAAAGCGATAAAATCACCTTGTTTCCGCCTCAGGCTATCCATTTCTGCGTATAGATTGTCAATCATCCAAATCACCTTGCCACCATACATAATGTACTGGTCTAGTTTTAATTTTTGCTCATCAGTAAATTTGAGAGTTGGTTTAACTATAACGATGGCATCGAAATCCGGAGGGATTAATTTAAAGCTATCGATATGTACAATTCCAAAACGATAATTTGACTTTAAGGTATTTTCAATGAGATCATAAACCTTCAATGTTAATGGTTCACCATTGCCTGACAAATAACCAATCAGAGGCACTGTATCATTTGATAGCTTTTGAATAGCACTGGCAAATTTATATTCAAGTAATGCTTCGGCATTATTCAAAGAATTTGTACCACCATAGGCACTTTGTCCTTTCAATAGATCAATCGCAGCCTCTCTGCCCTGGTAACTGATCAATGCCCCAGGATACACCAAACGTTCTTCCTGCGACTCACCGGCTTTTGCCTGAACTTTAACATTAGTTGGACTTAATCCTAAACTATCCAGGTGAATGATGAAACTGTTTTTAGAAGAATCGTCTAAGTCCTCCCCAGGCTTGATGAATCGGTATTGAATATTTGATTTTCCCCAATTCTTAAATTCCTGGAGTATCTCGTCAGTACTATTAGACAACTTCTTAAATCCAGCAGGCATATCGCCTTTGAGGAACACAGTAATGGAAACAGGGTCATTCAATCCTTCCAGCAGTTGTTTCGTAGGTTGAGACAGAGTATATCTTTTTTCCTGGGTAAGATCATAACGGAAATGTATCTGGGATGCAATATAGTTTACCGCTATGAGTGCGATTAATATAAAAACCCACCAGTATTTTGATGACAATAGTTTCTTCATGGATTATCGCTTCGCTACATTCCGGTTAGTGAAAAGAAGGAAAAATATAATTACACTGCAAAAATAAATTACGTCTCTGCTATCAATAACTCCCCGGCTAACACTGCGGTAATGAAAATCTATTCCAAGCATTTCAATATAGTAATCAGCACCTGCCTCCAAAGCGGGTATCTGGCTTATCGCATTAAAACCGCTATACACAATAAAACAAACGAAGGCACTTAAAATAAAGGCTACTACAGCATTAGCAGTGAGACTACTGCAGCATAGGCTGATTGCAATAAACACTGCAGACAAAAATAGGAGACCCATATAGGAGCCACTTGTTCCAGCTACATCAACTCCTCCCTGAACTGATAATGCATCAATTGAGAGTACATATAATAGGGTAGGTAATAAGGCAATCAATACGACCAGAAACGATCCCATGAATTTACCGGAAACCAATTGCCAGGTACTCAATGGTTTTGTCCTTAAAATTTCAAAAGTACCAGTACGGAATTCATCTGAAAAGCTTTTCATAGTGATAGCAGGTATCAGAAACAATAATATCCAGGGAGCTAATTCAAAGAATTTATCGAGTGTTGCATAGCCAAAGTCTAAAATATTCGAATCCGGAAAAACAAAAAGGAGCAAACCGTTCAACAATAGAAATACAATAATGGCTATATAACCGGTAAGACTACTAAAGAATTGGCGGAATTCTTTTTTACAAACAGACCACATGCCTACGAAAATAAGGGATTCTGTGTATAAGTTAAGAAAAGCGGGAAGATGTTAAAATTTTCAATAATCATTTGTCTATATTCGTCTTCTCAACTGTAATCCTTATTAAATATAATATTGAAAACAGGAAAAGATTTCCAAAACCAACTGCAGCAATCCTCCGGCAACGGAGGATTTTTTTTAGGCACTAATTACGGTAATTGGAACGAAATATGCTAAGTCTCATGAATTCTGGAACCGCCTTTCCTTTACGAATTTTCAAAGCTTCTATTTGTAAAAATCAGGCGCTATCTATAGAAATATATTATGATGGATACCATTAGGGGTATTAGTTTCCATTCGTTAATTGGTGATTAAAAAAACCTTCTTCGAAGAAGAAGGTTAAATACTACAATCCTTTTTGTAAAATTCTCGATATTAAGTTTATACGCCAAAACTTTCACCGCAACCGCAGGTGCGGCTTGCATTAGGATTGCTAAAATAAAATCCCTTACCGTTTAATCCATCTGAAAAATCCAGTGTAGTATTTACCAGATATAAAAAACTTTTTAGGTCTGTAACCACTTTAACACCATTGTCTTCAAATACCTGGTCCATCGGTTTGGACTCATTATCAAAATCCAATTTATAACTTAAGCCAGAACAGCCACCACCAACCACAGATACACGAAGGAAAAAATCAGCTGTATTTGCGATTTTGGCATCGTCCATCAACTTTGATACTTTATCCTTTGCTTTGTCGCTTACGAAGATCATAACCTACACTTTTACATTTGAAAATGGAATCATCTTCATTGCAATACCATTCAGAATTAGCCATTAATGCACTAAACTTTCATCAAATTTTAAAACGTCCATTCCGTTTTTAACACGAAAATCATTGATAGCCGCTTTAATTGCATCTTCAGCGAGAACAGAACAGTGAATTTTAACCGGTGGAAGATTTAATTCTTCAACAATTTCCATGTTATCAATCTTCAAGGCATCATCAACAGATTTCCCTTTTAACCACTCTGTGGCAAGGGAAGAAGAAGCAATCGCGCTTCCACATCCGAAGGTTTTGAATTTCGCATCTTTAATAATACCAGTAGCCTCATCTACTTCAATTTGCAGCCGCATTACGTCACCGCACTCAGGAGCACCGACCAAACCAGTACCTACATTTTTCTGACTTTTATCTAAAGTACCCACGTTTTTGGGGTTGGTATAATGATCAATTACTTTTTCTGAATATGCCATAGTTTTGAATTTAAAAATTTATAACTGTGCTAACCCGCTATTGTGTTAATAAATAATTAGCGCCTAAGCTGCTAGCTATTAATGATGCGCCCATTCAATTTTATTCAAGTCAATTCCTTCTTTATACATTTCCCACAGAGGACTCATTTCCCTAAGTTTTATCACCGTTTTCGATACTTGCTCAATGGTATAATCTATTTGTTCTTCTGTGGTGAACCTTCCTAAACCGAAACGTAACGAACTGTGTGCCAGATCATCTCCTAAACCTAATGCCTTAAGAACATAAGAAGGTTCCAGGGAGGCAGAGGTACACGCGGAACCGGATGATACAGCAATATCCTTGTTGAACCCCATCATTAACCCTTCCCCTTCCACATATTTAAATGAAATATTACTAACATGGGGCAATCGATGCTCTCGACTCCCATTTACGTAAGCTTCTTCTAAATTCAACAAAGCATTTTCCAATTTATCCCTAAGTTTTGAAACACGTTCGCTTTCAGTTTGCATTTCAAGCATAGCAATCTCGCATGCTTTCCCAAACCCAACAATACCTGCAACATTTAAGGTACCACTCCGCATGCCTCTTTCATGACCGCCACCATCCATTTGAGCGGTTACTTTAACACGGGGATTTTTACGACGTACGTATAATGCACCCACACCTTTAGGACCATACATTTTATGACCCGTGAAAGCCATTAGATCAATCCCATCTTTATTAACATCCACTGGTATTTTACCAACCGCCTGGGTGCCATCAGTAAAAAAAAGTACACCGTGTTTTTTTGCTATCCGGGTGATTTCCCTGATAGGTTGAATGGTGCCAATCTCATTATTGGCATACATTATAGCTACAAGAATGGTACTGGGTTTGATTGCGGCTTCTAGCTCCTCTAGATTGATCATTCCCTCGGGGTCAACTTCAAGATAGGTGACCTCGCCGCCTATCTTTTCAATATGTTTACAAGTGTCAAGCACCGCTTTATGTTCAGTAGTTGCAGTTATAATATGATTGCCCTTGGCGGAGTACATATCAAATACTCCTTTAATTCCTAAATTATCACCTTCCGTAGCGCCCGAAGTGAAAATAATTTCTTTAGGTTCAGCCCCAATGAGTTTGGCAACTTGTTCGCGGGCATAATCAATACCTTCTTCCGCCTGCCATCCAAAAGGATGATTTCTACTTGCAGAATTTCCAAAATGTTCAGTAAAATAAGGGATCATTGCTTCAACAACTCTAGGATCACACGGTGTTGTAGCATTATGGTCCAGATATATTGGTAATTTTAACATATTCATTCTCAATTTTAAATACAAACCTAACTGTACAAATTTAGTCTAAAATGGCGCTATTTACGGGAAGCATCTTTCCCGGAAGGGTTTTTTTACCAATTTCGAAACAAATTACATACTTATGCACCGGATTGAACATATTGGTATTGCAGTTAAAGATCTCGCAATTTCCATTCCCTTATTTGAAAAGCTGTTAAACAGTCAGTGTTATAAGACAGAAAAAGTAGAATCGGAAAATGTAGTAACTGCTTTCTTTAAAACGGGCGAATCAAAAATAGAATTGTTAGAAAGTACCAGTTCTGAAGGGGTGATTGCCCGTTACATAGCCAACAAAGGAGAAGGAATTCACCATCTGGCGTTTGAAGTAAATGATATCCTGTCTGAAATGAACCGATTAGCTGCTGAAGGTTTTGTACTATTAAACGAAATACCCAAAATAGGAGCTGATAATAAAATGGTTTGTTTTCTACATCCAAAGAGTACCAATAATATTCTGATAGAACTATGTATGGAAATGGGTTAATTCAGTTCTTCAAAAAAAAACCCGCCTTACGGCGGGCACCCTGTATGTATATATTCAAATTTCTCTTATAAAATAACTTTCTTAACCTCTGATAATCCCTTATTATCAGTAACCCGTACCACGTATGCTCCACTTGAAAGGTGCTGAAGATTCAGGTTGATTTTGTACGTAGCATTACTATAGGATTGTTCACTCAGTATCTGACCACTATTATTATAAACACTTACTTTAATGTTGCTCTTGATCGTTGTATTCAGATCGATCACTACATTTTTTTGGAACCCATATATTTTTACTGGAGAAATTATTTCTCCGGTCCGGATTGTCTTAATTGAAGAATAAATTGATTTACCATCAATATCTACCTGCCGAAGACGATAATAAACCACAGGACCTGATGTATTCTTATCATTATAGCTATAATTATTTGTGTTATTGCTGTTTCCTTCACCAACGATCATGGCAATTTTTTTCCATTCAATACCATTGAAACTTCTTTCTACATCGAAATGGCTATTGTTCATTTCTTTATCAGTAGACCAGGTTAGTTGAATGTTTTGGCCAGATTTGCTTACATAAAAGCTCGTAAAATTTACAGGCAGTACTGAGAACGATCTGAAACCATTAGGAGCTGAACCTGTTGTATTATCGGCTATTGAATATCCTGTTTTCAACCCGTCTACATCTCCTTTATACTTAAGCGTACTTCCAATCTGTATTCGCTGATTAGAAGCATTCCCAGATATAGACCCGTTGTTTAATTGGATACTGCTATTGTTAGTAAGGTTCAGTGTAGTGTTTGAAACCAAAGTAAGACTTCCGGAAACGAATACTTCAATATCTCCCAATCCCATGCTGTTAACATTATTGTCAACTATTATATTAAAAGTTGCAGGAATTACAATTTTGTGTTTGTTGATACCATCCATTCTTGGCTGGATAGTCCAGTTTCCGGTAGTAAACCATAAACCGCTATTTTTAGCAGTGTAGATATAGAAGGGCTGAGAAAAAGAGATTCCTGCAAGAGCCAGTAAAACGAGGGTTGTATAAAGTTTTTTCATAAGGGTATTTTAGGGTTCGGTATATATAAACAATAGGCATACCTATTTATTTGGCACGGTCAAAAACTGGCAGAATCAGGGAACTTTTTTAGGAACAGATTTTCAAACCTATGAAAATCATTGAATTATAATTAGCAATAATTGCTTATAAGTGTATTCGATTAGGATTTAAAATGTAATATTTACTCAGGATATTCCCATCATTGGAAAAAATTACAATTCTTGGACATAAATTTTATCCTCTATATAAAGTAAAAGCCCCGCCATGCGGGCAATGTCATTAAGTTAAGCACTAAACGGCTCTTTTATAATTTGATAATGCCTGGTATTTTCCTTTTGCCCTACTTGCTTTCCTTATCCGCAGGTACTTTCGCCCGGGCCTTTCCGGTTC
>Ga0136634_10000054_pt1 | contig 51346 bp, 50 predicted proteins | sample AntDrymUQ8332106_2_FD_104654 | JGI IMG/M metagenome (GOLD analysis project Ga0136634, IMG submission 104654) | Polar desert sand microbial communities from Dry Valleys, Antarctica - metaG UQ833 (21.06) | ecosystem: Environmental > Terrestrial > Soil > Desert | place: Antarctica: Dry Valley... | reverse complement strand
GAATATGTTAACAATCATTACATCATATTGTGTACAAAAAAAGGGATCATAAAGAAAACCGATCTGAAAGATTTTAGCCGGCCGCGTTTGAATGGAATTAATGCAATTAATATCCTGGATGGGGATCAGCTTTTGGAAGCTAAAATGACTGATGGCAATTGCGAGATCATGATGGCTGTTAAGAGCGGCCGTGCAATACGTTTTCCGGAAAGTAAAGTTCGTTCTACCGGGCGCGGTGGTATTGGCGTTTATGGTATAGAAGTAGATGACCAGAATGATGAAGTGGTGGGCATGATATGCGTTTCTAAACAAGATAAAACCAAAACTGTTTTAGTGGTAAGTGAAAAAGGATATGGGAAAAGAACCTTCCTGGATGATCCGGCTACCGGGGAACCCAACTATCGTATAACCAACAGGGGGGGAAAAGGTGTAAAAACGATCAATGTAACAGAGAAGACCGGCGGATTGGTTGGGCTTCTTGATGTTACCGAAAAAGAAGACCTGATGATTACATGTGTGTCCGGTGTTACTATTCGTATGCCCGTAAGCCAGATCAGTGAGCAGGGTAGGGCTACACAGGGTGTGAAGCTGATACGCGTTGATGACAAAGATGAAATTGCAGCAATCACACAAATGGATGAAAAAGAAGAAGAGCTGGATGAAGTTATTGCAGAGCATTCCGCTCTTCCGGTTGAACCCGAAATAAACCTGGCGGGGGAAGACACAGAAAAAGATATGCTTCCCGAAGATGAAAATGAATAAAATGAAATAATTATTCGGGTATTTAAAAGATAGCAGCTGATTTCTTCAATTATATTTTATTTTCAACGTCTTATAGAATAATTACTTCTTTGTACATTACAAGCATATAAAATGCTGCTATGCCTCTTTTTTTTGTTGACCCGGATATTTCCAAAGCAAAAACGATCTCTGCAGAATTTTACACCAGCCAGGAAGTATTTGAATTATGCAGGGAAAAGATATTCGCTTCAACCTTTCAGTTTATTGGCAGCACAGATCTTGTTTATAATAACGGTGATGTGTACCCGCTTTATTTATTGGAAGATTATTTAAATGAGCCATTGGTATTGACAAGAGATAGTGAAAGTAAAATTCACCTCCTTTCTAATGTATGCACGCACCGTGGCAATATACTATGTGAACACCCTGGTAATGCCAGGAACCTGCGTTGCCGTTATCATGGGCGCCTGTTTCTGCTGGATGGCACCATACAATCTATGCCTGAGTTTAAAGAAGTGAAAAATTTTCCTGCTAAAGCAGATAACCTTCCAAGCCTGGAAATTTTTACATGGAGCAAATGGTTGTTTACATCTTTGCATAAGAAATATGAAGAGGATGTGTTTTTTAAAGATATGATGGAGCGCGTAAGCTGGATGCCTTTGGATGAATTTGTTTTTCATCCTGAATTTTCAAAAGAGTTTCATGTAAAAGCCAACTGGGCATTGTATTGCGAAAATTATCTTGAAGGCTTTCATATTCCTTTTGTTCATTCCGGGTTAAATGCAATCATTGATTTTGGATCATACGCAACAGAATTGTTTTTTCCGTATTCGAGCCTGCAGCTGGGTATATCAAAAACAGGAAATGATTGCTTTGATTTTCCTGCTTCTTCACCCGACCATGGAAAAAAAGTAGCAGCGTATTACTTTTGGGTATTTCCCAACATGATGTTTAATTTTTATCCCTGGGGGCTTTCCGTGAATGTGGTGAAACCAATTTCTGTTGGTGAAAGTAAAGTGTGCTTTTATTCTTATGTATGGGATAAATCAAAACTTCATAAAGGGGCAGGAGCGGGCCTTGATAAAGTGGAAATGGAAGATGAAGAGATCGTACAGAATGTACAGAAAGGCGTACGTTCCAGGTTTTATAACTATGGCAGGTATTCCGTTACAAAAGAACAGGGAACCCATCATTTTCACCGGATCATTTGTGAATTTATGAACCCGGGATTATGAGGATATATATATAAACCTTAAGGTAAACCAAATGGCGATAGCCATAAAAGATAGAACAACTAGGGGTTCGAGTATAACGCTACATAATGTTACTCAGGTTAGCCGGAGGGTAGCGCAAAAAGTTAAGTTTTACTCATAAAAGTTTTGTATGAAGGGTGACTGTTAACTAGGAGAGCGGACTTTCCTTTTTTCTTTAGCTGGGGAGCATTTATTTAAAAATATATTCAACTTGCCGGTGGGCAATATTTACATTACGACTTTATTTTTACAAATTGTAAACTCTATTTCCACATTCTACACTGTGAAAAAATATTATAGTATTTTGAGTAATAGTTTGAGTTTAATAAGAAAACATATATTATCTTTGAGTATAGAAAATATAATATGCAAACTATAAATATTCCGGAAATTGTAAAACCAGCCTTTGTTAAGATACTTAATGAAGAGAAGAGTAGGTTGCAAGGAATGATAAAGGAAATTGATAACATTCTTAGCGAAATGCAAAATGGAAGCTCTAAGGTAGCGAAGGATAAAAAATATATCTCTGTAGCAACTACATCAAAAGATGGTGGCGAGGCATGGCATCAGAAAATTGAAAAGGTACTATTAAAAGATACAAAAGGAGAAATGGGCGCTACACAGATTAACAAAGCTATATGTGAAGAGTATCCCGGAACAAACGCAAGAGTTGCTGAAAAGAGTATTAGTTCAACTCTTTCGCAATTTACAAAACCAGAAAAGGCTAAGTTTTTAGTAGATAAAACACGTAAACCATTTATTTATAGATTAAATAAATCATATGTAAAATGAAAAAACCGAAAGCAGTATTGCAATCGGTAATATTTAACGAGGCGCTCAGTATTTTAAAGGGAAAGAAACCTTTCTATGCATACCATAAAGGTATCAGGAGAAATATAGGTTCGAATCCTATCTGAGTAATGAGCTTCGGAACAGAAAAACATCTGATAAGGTGGGCACCCGGAAGGGTGCTTTTCTGTTTACTGTAAATCAAAGATAATAGAATTAATGGAGTTTCAAATAAAATGTCTTACATTGTCTTACATTATTATGAAGTCAAACATGAAGACGGTAAGTATTACCCTCCGAATTTCTTCTGATGAAAAATTGAAACTTCTGAAAATAGCTGAAAAAAATAATAGATCGTTAAGCGATTTTATAAGATTGGAGCTTCAGAAATTAGTTAAGGAGAATACCCATCAATCTGCTCCATAATCTAATACTCGCACGTGGTAGAGGAAAGAAAAAAGGAAAGGCACTGTGCGTCTGTTTAACATACAGGTACGTTATACTTAACCGTTAGTTTCCTTGTTTACCTGTCTTGCGAAGCAGACATGAATAGAACAACTAGCGATTGGAGTATAACGCTACATTATGTTACTCAGGTTAGCGGTGAGGAGGGGAGAATTTTTAAGTTTTACTTATAAATAATTCTTATGAAGGGGATGCGTACTGGCAGAGATTGTTTTATTTTTTAGCTGCGGAACATTCTTAATAAAGGATTGTTACAATCCTTTATAATACCCCTTTCAATACACATTTTTCGAATAAATGTTAATAACTTGTTCTAAATAAATTAGTAAAATATGGTATTCTGTTTGAACTTTGAATAAAGGGTAATTTGCATGATTTATGTTAAGTCTATTAATAGGATATTAAAACCGCGAATTACTCATAAGGCTGTGGTTCTAGACTTATTTGCAGGATGTGGAGGCCTTTCGCTAGGATTTGAAGCGGCAGGATTCAAAACAATAGGATTTGAAATGAATCCTGATGCAGCACAAACTTACAGGACAAACCTGATTGGCGAATGTTTCACAGAAAAACTTGACTTAAACTATAAATACCCCCGTGCGGATATTGTGATAGGCGGGCCACCTTGCCAGCCTTTTAGTGTTGGTGGTAACCAACATGGGATTGAAGACCCAAGAAATGGCTTTCCAATTTTTATAGATGCAATCAGGAAAGTAAAGCCAAAGATTTTTTTATTTGAAAACGTACGCGGTTTGCTTTATGCAAACAAATGGTATTTTGAGATCGTTATTGAAGAATTTAAAGACTTAGGTTATCATATTGAATTTGAATTACTGAATGCAGTTAATTACGGCGTACCACAAAATAGGGAAAGGTTGTTTTTGATTGGGCATAATTCAGCATTTACATTTCCAAAAAAGAATAAAAAGAAATTAACGGTTAGTGATGCTATCTCTGATATGATGAGTGTTGCACCGAAGGAAAGTAAATTCCTAACTGATTCTCAGAATACATATATAGCCAATTATGAAAGGGCATCTAAATGTATAAATCCACGAGATTTATATTTAGACCGCCCCGCCAGGACCTTAACATGTAGGAATTTATCTGCTGCAACAGGAGATATGCAAAGAGTAAAATTGCCAGATGGAAGACGTAGGCGGTTACTTATCCGAGAGGCAGCTAGACTTCAAAGTTTTCCGGATAATTTTTTATTTACAGGAACTGAAACAAGTCAGTATTACCAAATTGGCAATGCCGTGCCCCCATTAATGGCATATAAAATGGCTATAGCTGTTAAAGAATGCTATGCTAAAAAAAGGATACCAAATAATCAACTTTCATTGGTATTAAATAACTAAACTGCATATGCAGGATTATATTCCTAATTCTAAAAAATCAGCTCATGTAAAAAGGCTGATTAATGAAGCTCTTGACATTCTGCAAAACGTAGGCATCCCCTTCGTTGGTAAACGAGATCGAGGGCTTGAAAATATGGCTATGGCATTTCTTGCGGTAGCGGGTATAACTAATAACTGGAAAGAGGCTAAGGGTCAAAGTGAGAACAGGCATTTAACTACAAGGGAAATAATAAAGTATATAAACCTATATTATGAGGAAAACCGATCTCTGGGCTCTTATGACGATATTAAAAGAGAACATCTGAAGTTGCTGGTATTAGCAGATTTAATTTTAAATAGTGCTGACAATCCAAGTGCAGCAAGAAATGATCCTACCAGAGGAAATACTTTAAGTGCAAATTTTAAAGATTTGTTGTTGTTTTATAATTCACCAGAATGGGATATAAAACTAAAACTGTTTAATAAAAACAGGTCGTCTTTAGCTGAAATATTACAGAGAAAAAGAGATATGCCTAAGGTTAGAATTAAGTTACCTACAGGGCATACTTTAGATTTTTCGCAAGGTGGACATAACCAACTTCAAAGAGAAGTAATAGAAGAATTTTTACCACGTTATGGAAACGGTTGTGAAATATTGTATGTAGGTGACGCTGCAAATAAAATTTTGCTGCGAGAAGATGGTAAGCTTCAGGATTTAGGCTTTTTTGAACTTTTGCACGGGGCTTTACCTGATATTGTAGCTTATGACCCTGAAAAGAACTGGCTATTTTTAATTGAAGCTTTCTTTACTTCAGGGCCAATGAGTGAAGAAAGAATTTTGGAACTCAAGAAAGAATTGAAAGACTGCAAAGCAGATTTGATATTTGTTACAGCTTTCACTTCAAAAATTGCATTCAAAAAGAATGCGTCCGATATTGGCTGGGAATCTGAAGTATGGACTGCCGACAATCCAGATCATATAATTCATTTTAACGGTGGTAAATTCCTAGGGCCTCATAAATAATATTAACACCAATCTACTTCATAATCTTCGCTCTAGGGTGGCAGGGGAAAAAAATAAAGCAAAGCACTGTGCGTCTGTTTAACATAATGTTAATTATAGGACTTTTTTTGGTCTTATAATTAAAAATACTGGCTGCAGACGATTTTTTAATTTATTTTTTATCCATAAACATATATCCTATAAGTTTGTAATCTCAATTACGAAAAATGAATTTCATTCAATTACATCATCACCATTTTCAAACTTGCTTACAGGTCTGGTGATATGTATATAAAATATTTTAACCCGCCTGAGTGAACCAGGCGGGTTTTTTATTTCCACCCATGGTTCACCGGCTTAAAAAAAAGAAATGAGTAAACTAAAGATCGCTATTCAAAAAAATGGCAGGCTCAGCGAAAAATCCGTTGAGTTATTAAAAGAATGTGGAATCAAGTTTTCAAATGGTGCACATAAACTTAAAACGGAAGCCAGAAATTTTCCAATTGAATTATTATTTCTCCGGGATGATGATATCCCACAGTATGTTGAACAAGGCGTTGCCGATGTGGGCATCATCGGAGAAAACGAAGTATGGGAAAAAGATAAAAAAGTTAACGTCATAGAAAAACTGGGTTTTGCTAATTGTAAATTGTCTTTAGCAATTCCCAAAGAAGAAAATTATACCGGACTCTCTTATTTCAATAATAAAAAAGTTGCAACAAGCTACCCGGTTATCCTTCGTAAGTACTTTAATGAAAAAAATATTAACGTTGAAATAGAAGAGATCAGCGGAAGCGTGGAAATCGCCCCTGGTATTGGTTTGGCGAATGCAATATTTGATGTTGTAAGTACAGGCAGTACACTTTTATTGAATGGATTAAAAGAAGTTGAAGTTGTTACTGAAAGTGAAGCTGTAATGATTTGTAATCCTGAATTGGATACAGGAAGGCATGAAATATTGCAAAAACTTATTTTCAGGATAAAGGCAGTCATCAATGCTTCTGAAAATAAATACATTCTTCTGAATGCGCCTGATCATGCTGTATCCCGAATCTCTTCGATACTTCCCGGCATGAAAAGTCCTACCATTCTTCCGTTAGTACAACAAGGCTGGAGCAGCATCCACTCTGTTATTAAAGAAGATGATTTTTGGGACATTATAGACCAGTTAAAGAAAGCAGGTGCCCAGGGTATTTTAGTTATCCCTATTGAAAAAATGATAGTATAAATAAAAAAGATGCAGATATTATTACAACCTCCTGAAAGCGATTGGCAAAGCTTGATTCAAAGGCCAGCAAGTTCTTTTCATGATTTGGAAGAATTAGTTAAGCAAGTATTCAAAAGTGTACAGCTAAATGGCGATAAAGCAGTTAATGATTATACCCTTCAATTTGATAAAGTCGTCATGGATGAAATTAAAGTGAATGAAAAAGAAATACGCGATAGCATAAAAAAAATTCCTGCAAAATTGAGATCTGCTATTGGCTTAGCTAAAAAAAACATTGAGATTTTTCATTCATCGCAAACAGATAAAATGAAGATCATAGAAACCACAAAAGGCGTAAAGTGCTGGAGAGAAAGTCGGCCCATAGAAAATGTTGGCTTGTACATACCAAGTGGATCTGCACCTTTATTTTCAACAGTATTAATGCTTGGTATACCCGCCATGATAGCAGGTTGCAATGAGATCATACTGTGTACTCCCCCGGGCAAAAATGGCGAAATTCACCCGGCGATTTTATATACTGCAAGTTTAATCGGTATTAGTTCCATTTATAAAGCAGGTGGTATACAGGCTATTGCTGCCATGACTTTTGGAACAGAAACCATCCCCAAAACAGATAAGATATTCGGTCCCGGAAATCAGTTTGTAACTGCAGCTAAACTTCATGCACAAAAATTTGTTGCTATTGATATGCCCGCAGGCCCCAGTGAAGTATTGATCATTGTAGATAAAACATCGAGACCGGAATTTGTAGCTGCAGACCTTCTTTCACAGGCGGAACATGGTATTGACAGCCAGGTCATTCTCTTATCAACAGATAGAATAATTATTGAAAAAATATTGCATGAAGCAGAAATACAACTTAATAAATTGCCAAGAAAAGAAATAGCTCAACAAGCCCTGGTGAACAGCAAAGCAATTATTTTAAAAAGCATTGAAGAATGCATTGCATTCAGCAATATGTATGCACCCGAACACATGATACTTGCAATGAAAAAAATAAAACATCTTACAAATAAAATTATAAACGCCGGTTCTGTTTTCATAGGAAATTACAGTTGTGAAAGCGCAGGCGATTATGCCAGCGGAACCAATCATACTTTACCCACCAATGGATATGCCCGCAGTTACAGCGGGGTTTCACTCGATAGTTTTGTAAAGAAGATCACATTCCAGAAGGTAAGTAAAAAAGGAATTCAGAATATAGGTCCTGTCATTGAATGTATGGCAGAAGCTGAACAACTTCATGCGCATAAAAATGCTGTTACTATCCGCTTAAAAACTTTAGCAAATGATTGAAATAGAAAAACTGATCAGGCCCAATATTCTTAAGCTACAGCCTTATTCAAGTGCAAGGGATGAATACAAGGGAACCAAAGGAATTTTCCTGGATGCAAATGAAAACCCTTACGGTAAATTAAACCGGTATCCTGACCCCTATCAGAAAAAATTAAAACAAAAACTTAGTGAAATAAAAACTATTCCTGTTGAGAATATATTTATAGGAAATGGCAGTGATGAGGTGATTGATCTTGCATTCAGGATTTTTTGTAACCCGGGAACAGATAAAGCGCTTACATTCTCCCCTACTTATGGTATGTATAAAGTTGCAGCTGCAATAAATGATATACAATTAATAAATGTTCCTTTGAATGATGAATTTCAGATCAATACAAACGAACTAAAAGATCATTTTTCAGATAAAACAATTAAGCTGGTGTTTATCTGTTCTCCCAATAATCCCACAGGCAACAATATAGATAACATTGAATTTATTTTTGAAAATTTTAATGGGATCGTATTTGTTGATGAAGCTTATATTGATTTTAGCAATACTGTATCCTGGCTGGAAAAGTTTTTCCGGTATCCGAATTTAATAATCAGCCAGACCTTTAGCAAGGCATGGGGATTAGCCGCAGCAAGAGTTGGTGTTGCTTATGCATCTTCTGAGATCATTGGTTGGTATAATAAGGTAAAACCTCCATACAATGTAAGTGCTCTCAATCAAAATGCTGTATTAAAAGTCATAAATAAACCTGAATTGTTTGCAGAAAGAAAACGTATAATCCTGGAAGAAAGGGAAACACTGAAATTAAAGCTGTCATTTTTCCCATTCATAATTAAAATTTTCCCTTCTGATTCCAATTTTCTTTTGATTGAATGTATAAATGCAGATGTTATCTATTATCACCTTGTAAAAGAAAAAATAATTATCCGCAACAGGAATACCGTGGTAAAAAACTGCATTAGGATAACCGTTGGAACACCTATAGAAAATCAAAAATTAATCAGGTCCTTAAAAAAATATAATGAAAAAAGTATTGTTCATAAACGTTAGTACTTTAATTAAGCCGCTGTCAGATCAATTGGAAAACCTGGAGTTTTATCCCCGGGTATTTCAATATTTATCGCAGATCGTAGTAAAACTTGATTATCTATTGGTGCTGATAACCAGTCAGCCCGACGCTGATAAAAATACATTACAGGACGAAACTTTTCTGGCTCTTCAAATCAAGATCATCCAGGCATTCAAAAATGAAAACGTAGTATTTTATAAAATAATAAATGATAATAGCTCGTCCGAAAATCCCACTCAAAATTCTGTTATAGAAATATCTAACCATTTCTCAAAAGAAAATTTTGACTTAAAAAATTCATTCTTCATCACTGCAGTTAATACCAATGTACAATCAGTTGAGAATAGACAATTAAAAATGATTCATGTTGGTACAGAAATAAATACGACTGCTGTACTTAATGCTGTAAACTGGGAAGATGTGTATCATTTTTTAAAACATCAACCCAGGACTGCTATAGTAAGCAGGAATACATCGGAAACAAAAATCATTTTAGAAATAAATTTAGATGGTTCCGGTAAAAGTAAGATCATCACCGGCATTGGATTTTTTGATCATATGCTGGAACAGATAGCGCGGCATGGAAATATAGATCTGTCAGTAATGGTAAAGGGTGACTTGCATATTGATGAGCATCATACAATCGAGGATATAGGATTAACTCTTGGGGAAGCGCTTTTAAAAGCTTTGGGAAGTAAAAAAGGAATAGAACGCTATGGCTTTCTCTTACCAATGGATGATTGTTTAGCGCAGGTGGCAATTGATTTCGGGGGGCGGCCATGGCTGGTATGGAAAGTGGATTTTACACGGGAAAAAATTGGAGATATGCCTACAGAAATGTTCATGCATTTTTTTAAATCTTTTAGTGATACTGCAAAATGTAATCTTAACATTATAGCGGAAGGCATTAATGAACACCATAAAATAGAGGCTGTCTTTAAAGCTTTTGCTAAAGCAATAAAAATGGCCATTCAAAAAAATAATTATTACACTATACCCAGTACCAAAGGAAGTTTATGATAGCAATAATTAAATACAATGCCGGTAATACAATGTCAGTAAAAAACGCTGTGCAACGATTGGGGTATGATTGTGAGATTACCGATGATAAGAACAAGATATTGCATGCTCAAAAAGTAATTCTACCGGGTGTGGGTGAAGCGAGTTCTGCGATGAATTATTTGAAAGAAAAAAAGTTGGATGAGCATATAAAAAACCTGCAACAACCTTTTTTGGGAATATGCCTGGGACTGCAGCTGATGTGTAATCATTCTGAAGAAAACAATGTAGACTGCCTGGGAATATTTGATGAAGAAGTGAAAAAATTTCCACCCATTGAACTCATCCCGCATATGGGGTGGAATAATATACAAAATATAGGTAGTAAATTACTGGATGGGGTCTCCCCTGCCGATAATGTTTACTTCCTGCATGGTTATTATGCAACTGTTGGCAAACATACAATTGCGACCTGTGAATATATTTTACCGTTTAGTGCAGCCATGCAAAAAGATAATTTTTATGCAACCCAGTTTCATCCCGAAAAATCGGCAGGGGTGGGAGAAATAATTTTGAAAAATTTTTTAGAACTATGAGAATTATTCCTGCAATAGATATAATGAATGGAATGTGCGTCAGGCTTTCTAAAGGTGATTACAATACCCAAAAAATCTATAGTGAAAACCCGTTGGAAGTCGCAAAAAAATTTGAAGATAATGGCCTGCAGTATCTCCATCTTGTTGACCTGGATGGAGCCAGATCCAATCACATTGTAAATCACAAAGTGTTATATGAAATTGCTTCAAAAACAAAATTAAAAATTGATTTTGGCGGGGGATTAAAAAATGTACAGGATATTGAAATTGCTTTTCAAAGCGGCGCCAGGCAAATCACTGTAGGAAGCATAGCCGTAAATGATCGGGTATTATTTCTTGAATGGTTTAAGATGTATGGGCCACATAGAATTATTTTGGGCGCCGATTGTACTAACAGAAAGATAGCCACCATGGGGTGGCAGCAAAAATCTGAATTGGATGTAATTGATTTCATCCAGGAGTACGAAGCTATCGGGTTAAAAAATGTGATATGCACGGAGATTTCTAAAGATGGTATGCTTGAAGGAACTGCAAACGAATTGTATGCAGAAATTTTAGCAGCTACTCATGTAAACTTAATTGCAAGTGGTGGTGTTTCCAGTTTAGAGGATATAACTGCTCTAGAAAAAACAGGTTGTGAAGGAGTAATAATAGGCAAAGCCATTTATGAAGGAAGAATAACGCTGAAAGAATTAAGCATGTTATGTTAAAGAAGAGAATCATTCCATGCCTGGATATAAAAGATGGCAGAACTGTTAAAGGGATCAATTTTATTGATCTGAAAGATGCCGGTGACCCCGTTGAATTATCCAAGGAATATGTACGACAGGGTGCAGATGAATTGGTTTTTTTAGATATTAATGCTACAATTGAAAGAAGAAAAACATTGGCTGCATTGGTAGAAAATATCGCTTACGAAATAAACATTCCATTCACAGTTGGAGGTGGTATCAATACGATAGAAGATGTTGCAGCCATCATTCGCTCAGGTGCTGACAAGATAAGTATCAACTCTTCTGCTGTAAAGGATCCTCTGTTTATTTCTGAAATAGCAAAGGAATTCGGAAGCCAATGTATAGTTGTAGCTATTGATATAAAAATGCTTGATGGCGAATGGAGAGTTTTTGTTAATGGTGGAAGAACTGCAACAAAATATAAAGCAATTGATTGGGCTATGCAGGCCGAACAGCTGGGAGCCGGTGAAATATTGCTTACATCAATGAACAATGATGGTACAAAAAAAGGTTTTGCAACAGACATTACACATGATGTATGTAAATCGGTAAATATTCCTGTGATTGCTTCGGGTGGTGCAGGATCTATGGAACATTTTAAAGAAATCTTTCAACAGGCCAATGCAAGTGCCGCACTTGCAGCAAGTATATTTCATTTTGGCGAAATATCTATCCCAACTCTCAAACACTATTTAAAAACTGAAAACATAAATATCCGATGAATATAAACTATAATAAAAGTGACGGTTTGATACCGGTTATCATTCAAAACAATGCAACTCTGCAGGTTTTGATGCTGGGCTTTATGAATGAAGAAGCACTCGATAAAACACAAAAAGAAAAAAAAGTTACTTTTTTTAGTCGCAGCAAAAGCAGGTTATGGACAAAAGGTGAAACCTCTGGCAATTTTTTAATTGTAAAATCTATCCATACTGATTGTGATGAAGATTCGATTCTCATAAAAGTCTTACCTCTGGGCCCTACTTGTCATACTGGTTCCAAATCATGTTTCAATACAGATTCCGCTAAAGGTTTTATATATGAGCTGGAAGAAATCATTTCACGAAGAATAAATGATAATGATGAAAGTTCATACACCAATCAACTTTTCAAAAAGGGAATAAATAAAATAGCCCAGAAAGTTGGCGAGGAAGTAATAGAACTGGTTATCGAATCTAAAGATAATAATGATGCGCAGTTTAAAAATGAAGCTGCAGATTTATTGTATCATTATTTAATTCTTTTAAAAGTAAAAAATACTACACTGGAAGATATTGAGACTGTATTAACCAACAGAAAAACAACGCATTAATCCATTACTTTCAAATTCAATAATTTCGCTGCATGAATAAGGAAAATATGCAGGATGAATTCCTGGAGCGTTTGAAAATAACGCACCTCAATAAAATGCAGCTGGAAGCCATTGAGGCTATTGAAAAGAATAATGAGATCGTTTTACTTTCTGCTACCGGTACCGGCAAAACGCTGGCGTTTCTGCTACCCCTTATAAATACACTTAAGCCGGGTATAAAACTTGTTCAATCTCTGATTTTGGTGCCCTCGCGTGAACTTGCATTGCAAATTGAAAGTGTAATAAGGTTGATGCAAACAGGTCACAAGATCACTGTTTGCTATGGAGGGCATAAAAGAGAAATTGAAGAAAATAACCTGGTGCAGCCCCCTGCTATCATTATTGCTACGCCGGGGCGAATGGCAGACCATATAAGAAGAAATAATGTTGATCTCTCTGCTGTACGCTTCCTGGTATTGGATGAATTCGATAAAAGCCTGGAACTGGGCTTTACTGAAGAAATGCAATTTATTTTAAGTTCACTTCCGGCAATGGATAAAAAAATACTTACATCAGCAACTTATACCCTGGAAATACCGGAATATGTAAAGATGCAGCAAGCAGCCACATTGAATTATCTTCCTGTACATCCGGAAGCTTCAGATGTTTTGCGTATACATACTGTACAATCACCGGATAAAGATAAACTGGTTACCCTTTTTGAACTGTTATGTTTTGTAAAAAATACTTCTACGATCATTTTTTGTAACCACCGGGAATCAGTGGAACGTACCAGCAAATATTTATCAGACCAAGGTATTGTAAATGTTTTTTACCATGGCGGCATGGAACAACGCGACAGGGAAGTTGCTTTATGTAAGTTCAGGAACAGCAGTTCCGACATACTGGTAACAACCGATCTTGCAAGCCGTGGCCTTGACATTGCTGATATCCGCAATATCATTCATTATCACCTGCCTGATACTGAGCCTTCGTTTACCCATCGCAACGGGCGTACTGCAAGAATGAATGCTACCGGTAACGTATACGTGATCTGGTCTGAAGAGGAAAAGTTACCGGAATATATTTCCCGGTATGCTACTGATTTTGAAATGCCTGAAACATTGTCTTTGCCCGAAAAGCCAAAATGGAGCACATTGTTTATTGCGTCAGGCAAAAAAGATAAGATCAATAAAATTGATATTGTAGGCTTTCTATCAAAAATAGCCCATTTAAAAAAGGATGAGATCGGGTTGATAGAAGTGAAAGATTTCTTCTCATTTGCGGCTGTAAGAAAATCTAAAATCGGAAATGTTGTTGAACTTGTAAAGAATGAAAAAATGAAAAACAAAAAGGTACAGATTACCGTAGCAAAATAATTACCACAAAATATCTTTCACAAAAGTCAGGATATTCTCATTAAACAAAGCGCCTTCATTAAATAAGAAGCTATGTTTAATTGGCAATACATAAATGGGATAATCCTTTAATTCATTTTTAAATTTTTCCAGGCGAACACCATCTTTTTCGGTGGTTAAAATTATTTTGTTTACAGACTGGATCTTTTCAAAATGTCTTATTATTTCCTTCAGGTCGTCGCTTGTAAAAATATGGTGATCTGCATAACGAAGCATATCAAAAGTATGAACATGGCTTGCAAGAAAATCTTTTAAATGTTTTGGATTTGCAATACCACATAAAAGAAGCAGATCTGTATCATGGCTAACAGTAGTTTGCTTTTTTTCAAACAAATGAAACGGCCTGGAATACACGATCTCTGTAAAATATACCTGCTGATGTGGCAGAGGTTTAAGCTCCTTCAAAATAGCATCTTTCTCTTCTAAACCTAAATCAGTTCTGCATTTGGTAACAATAATTATATCAGCACGCCTGCTGCTGGAAACAAAATCCCGGAGATCGCCTGCCGGAAGTAAAAGGTCACGCGTGTATAAGTTGCGGTATTCAGTTAAAATAATATTCATGCCCGCTCGAACGGTTCTGTGCTGAAACGCATCATCCAGTATGATAACCTGGGTTTCTGGTTTGTCATGTAATAATTGTGGTACTGCCACAAGCCGCTCCTCTCCCACAGCCACATTTACGTCTGGGAATTTCTGGTGGAATTGCATGGGCTAATCCCCGATGTCTAACGCAGTTGAATTATCACCTGCAATAGCAAACCCTTTCGTCTTCCTTTTGTACCCACGGCTAAGTGTAGCCGTTTTATAATTATCCTTTAATAATGCAACAATATATTCAGTCATGGGGGTCTTCCCTGTTCCTCCCACTGTAAGGTTGCCCACACATATTACTGGGAAATTAAACATCGCAGATTTAAAAATGTTTTTATCATACATCCAGTTGCGTATCCAAATAATTACTCCATATAAAATGGAAAATGGAAAAAGAAGATATCTGAAACTCCTCAGCAATTTTTTATTTTATTTGATAAAAGTATAAGTTTTAAATGGGGTAATACAAATGTTCAGAGGCATATCATACTCATTAATATCATCTATTGCCTTTTCCGCCTCAAAAAAATGAAAGCCTATTTTTAATACACCGGGCTTGCACATTTTTAAAAACTTGTCATAATAGCCTTTGCCATATCCAACCCTGTGCCCCAATTCATCAAATGCAAGGAGGGGTACAAATATCATATCTATTTCTCCGGTATCCAATGGAACACCATTTATTGGTTCATCAATACCAAAATCATTCTTCTCAAAAATAGTATCTTCTTTTACAGCAATTGCCTGCATCAGGTTACCGGCCGTTATTAAAGGAAATGCAAAGGTTATAAAGGGATTTCTGAATAAGCAAAACCGCTCTGTTAAAATGGGATCATATTCATGTAACCTTTCAATAGGTGCATAAGTCATAATAACCGGGGGTATATCTATTGCTAACTTTTGAAACTGGATAAGCATTAAGTCTTCCAGGCGGTCTTTCTGTTTAGCGTTTATCCCTGCCCGTTTTTCTTTACTTTTTAACCTTAACTGATCTTTTGTCATAAATAAATACTATTCCTTAACAAAAAAGGAAAAAATAGTTGTACCGTAATTTCTTTCATTGCGGTACAGTTCAAAATTTTTATAATTGTTACGGGGAGTATGCTCTAAAACAAACCACCCCCCGGGATTTAATAAATCTTTTTCAATAATTTTCTTAGGCAGCTCATCTATGTTTACTAAAGCGTACGGTGGGCCTGCAAAAATAAAATCATATTTGCCTGTTGTTGATTCCAGGAATTTAAATACATCTGATTTCTGTACCTGAAAATTTTTCATCTTAAGATCAGTTACCGTTTTTTTAATGAAATCATACATTTTATTGTCTTTTTCTACAACAGTAAGTTCCCCTGCTCCCCTACTGGCCAACTCATACGAAATGCTTCCTGTTCCTCCAAAAAGATCGAGTGTATGCATTCCTTCAATTAATAAATTGTTCTGTAAAATATTAAACAGCCCTTCTTTTGCAATATCTGTTGTAGGGCGGGTATACGGCATTTTAGCAGGCGGCGAAATTCTCCTGCCACCATACATACCGCTTATAATACGCATTGTGCCAATGCAGTTAAATGGCTGAAAAAATGTGATGGAAATGATTTTATATCTGCAGATAAAAACACTTCATCAGATACAGGCTCAAAACTGATATTCAGAAAGTATTTATATAATTCATAGTATAAGTTTGATTCAGCATCAATCATTCCACTCAACATAAGCACCGCCTCATTTACTGCTACATTGTATTTTTCACAGGTATTAAGAAGATGATACACCACATCTTCCGGTGTAACATAATGGAACTGCTGAACCAGTTGTAATTGATCCCTGTTGAATAAAATCAGTTTGATTGTATTATGAAATATGATACAATAGATGTCTGCAGCATTATTATGTTGCAATTGCATACTGGTTGAATGCATGAATGAGGCACTGGGAAATTTTTCTATTAAAATTCTGTCAATAGCTTCCGGAACCCGGTATATATTATATATCTGTTCTGTATTTGCAATTCCAGGATCGTAATTGATGAAATCTGTTTTCAGTAGGCTGTCCGGAACATTGCCATACATAAGGTTTAGCTGTCTGTTACTATACATATCACTATGATACTTACCAGGCACAAGCAGTGATTCCTTAAAATTATAAAAAATAGAAACTGACCTGAATTGATTATTGAATATTGTTTCAGTTTCTAAAATATTTTTAAGATGATGACCTGCTTGCTCTGTTGAAATTTTTTCATTAAAATTAAAAGATAATATTCCTTCATGCGACAAAGGATCATTCTTATACCACGCGAATGAAACCCCATACCAGCCTTGCTCAATCACCATATGAAGCGAACCAGCATTCTCATCAGCCGGGATAAAGGTAAAGGCAGGTTTCAATAATTTATTTTAAGTGGCAAAATAAGATAATTTTGCTGACTTTATGGAAACAGCAGGATCAATAGACAATTTAAAGGTAAACATAAATAACAGGCAGATACTTTCTATTGCATTACCAATTACACTTGCTATCCTGATACCGCAGATCAATATGCTTACCAACAGCATTTTCTTAGGCCGGCTTAGTGAAGAGGCTCTTGGAAATGCAGGCATAACCGGCGTGTTTTACCTCATATTTGCTGTCGCCGGAAATGGATTAAATAATGGTTTGCAATCTGTATTCTCCCGGAGTGCAGGTAGCGGCGACAGTAAAGATTTTGAAACAATCCTTGCCCAGGGTATTCGTATAAGTTTTCTATTTGCTTTATGCGGTATTTTATTTACCTGGTTGCTGGCTCCTTTTATTATGAAAGAAGTAGCAAACCCTGACGCATACCCGCAGGAAATGAGTTTCCTTCGTATAAGGATCCTGGGGCTCCCTTTCCTGTATCTTTTCCAGATGGGAAATGCATTTCTTGTTTCATCTCTTAACAGCCGTTACTTAATGATTGGCTTTGTCTTTGAAGCCCTGGTAAATGTATTATTTGATTACCTTCTCATCTTTGGGAAATGGGGATTTCCACAAATGGGTTTTAACGGTGCTGCAGTTGCTTCTGTTCTTGCAGAATTCACCGGAATGATGGTTGTACTTAGCGTCCTTATTTTTACAGGGCTTAAAAAAAAGTATGGTTTACTACAAAATTTAAAATACAATAAAATATTCAGCAAAGCCATATTAAAAATATCTTCTCCTCTTGTATTACAATATCTGTTAAGTATATCAACATGGCTGGTATTTTTCCTTTTAATAGAACGCCAGGGAGCAGAGGCAAAAGCCATCAGTAATGTTATGCGAAATGTATTTGGACTGATAGGGGTTTTTGTATGGGCATTTGCAAGTACAACAAATGCAATGGTGAGTAATTTAATGGGACAAAAAAGAGAAGATGAAGTATTGATACTAATAAAACGGATCATGTACTGGAGCATGGGGCTATGCCTCGTAATGTGCATTTTATTAAATTGTTTCCCTTCTGTATTCTTTAGTATGTTTGGCCAGGATGAAAGCTTTGTAACTGCTGGTATACCTGTGATAAGAATTGTATCCTTAGGATTATTATTTATGAGCATAGCGAACATCTGGCTTAATGGGGTTACAGGAACCGGAAAAACAAAAGTTAACCTGCTGATAGAGATCGTAGCCATCATCTTATACCTGCTCTATACATTCTATTTTATGAAGTTTAATTACATATCGCTTGCAATGGCCTGGAGCAATGAATTTATTTACTGGACATCTATTTTTCTAATGTCTTTTTTCTTTCTGAAAAGTGGTAAGTGGAAAACAAAAAAAGTTCCACAATGATGTTGTAATTACTTACATCTTTAAGATCCTAATTTGCATACCAGGTATTATTAGCAAAATTCATATCAGGCAGTGCTTTTTGCTCATCGATCTTTACCCATTTTAAACTTTCTGTTTCAGCAATCCGTGTTTTAAACACAGATGTATTGTTCCATATTTCAACCGGTAGTTTAAGACTTCCTTTTTTACCTGAAACAGTTTCATAGGTTAATAAAACGGGCAAAGCTAACTGATCAAGATTCGTTAACGTAACAATATTTCCATTATCGGGTTTTGACGAGTCAAAGTTCACAGCCGTAATTGCCTGGTCTAACTTATAATTTTCTACAAACCATCCTTTCCAAAACCAGCCCAGGTTTTCACCGGAAACATTATCCATCGTCCTGAAAAAATCCCATGGCGTTGGATGTTTATTTGCCCATCGGCTGATATATTCCCTGAAGGCATAATCAAAACGGTCTGGTCCCAGCACATGATCACGCAATATCGTAAGACCCAGGCCAGGCTTTATATACAATGCTGCCCCAATATTTACCTCTTTCATTGCATCAGGGGTTTGCATTATACTTTCACTAAAAGGACTAAAAATATAAGGGATCATAAACTCATTATTTCCCGTGTTTTTGTATTCTCCATTATTAAAATCAACAACAGCAAGTGTATTGATAAATGTATTAAATCCTTCATCCATCCAACCATATTTGCGTTCATTGCTGCCTACTATCATAGGAAACCATGTATGCCCAAACTCATGGTCTGTTACTCCAAACAAATCTCCTTTTTCAGCATTGGAGCCGCAGAACACGATACCGGGATATTCCATTCCTCCTACATTAGAAGCAACATTTACTGCTACCGGGTAGGGATAGGTGTACCAGCGTTTACTGTAGTTCTCTACGCTTGCTTTTGTATATTCTGTTGATCTTCCCCACCTGTTAATACCATTGCTTTCTGCGGGATATACACTCATCGCCAAAGCTTTCTTTCCTCCTTGTAAATTAATTTTAGCAGCATCCCATATAAAAGCTTTGGATGAGGACCATGCAATATCCCTTGCATTTAATAATTTAAAATGCCAGCTCAATGATTTACCTGCAGGCCGTGAAGCAGGATCCGTTACTTCTTCTTCAGAACGGATAATAACGGTATTGTCACTTACTTTTGCCTTTTCAAGAAGCGATATCTGTTTAGAAGTTAATACTGCTGCAGGGTTTAGCAGTTCGCCGCTGGCAACTACAATGTGGGAAGCAGGTGCCGTTATGGTAAAATCAAAATCCCCATACTCTAAATAAAATTCACCTGGTCCAAGATAAGGCAGGGTATTCCATCCCTCTACATCATCATATACACACATTCGGGGATACCATTGTGCTACAGCATAAATATTACCGTTTTTAGTTTTTAATATCCCATTTCTGTCTGCACCATATTCCGGCATTATAAAAGAGTAATCGATCTGGAATTTCAGAACATCACCACCCGGTTTTACAGGCTTAGGAAGCCTTATCTGCATACGTGTATCATCAATGATATAATCTGCTTTTATATTATTTGCCAGAAACTTTACAGAAGTAATTTTGTAACCCCCTGCAAAATTACTTTTAGAATCCCCGTAACGACTACGGCCATCCACCGGAAGGCGGGAAGCGCCACGGCTGTTCTTATCAAACAAATTCTGATCCAGTTGAAGCCATAAAAACGGTAAGGCGTGGGGGCTGTTATTTTTATACGTGATGACCACTGTACCGCTAACCTCGTCTTTTGTATCATCAAGTGTAACATTGATTAAATAATCTGCTTTATTTTGCCAGTAACCTACATTAGGTTCTCCTGTTGCAGCACGGCTTATAGTACCACCGGAAGGATAAAATATTGGCGAGAACAAAGTATGCGGATCATATTTTGATACTGCCTTTGTATCCTGAGCTTTTGTAAATAAACCAATAGATATTAAGATGCAAACTTGCAGGAGGCGTGTAAACATAAAATAATATTTAATCAGGAATGATGTATATACAGTTAGAAATAAAGTTAATCAATTATGGCATTGTGAAGGATCTGCTTATTGCCAGTTTTTTAACAAGGTCGCAGTTTCCTTTTTAATACGCGGGTCATCTTCGGTATATGAAGGAAGGGATAATAATACTTTAAGCATGGCAATACCTTTTTGCTTTTCATTATTCTTTTTGTAAACCTTGGCAAGTTCAAGATAATTTAAAAGGAAAGTAGGTTTTAAAATGCGTGCTTTTTCATAGGCTGAAATAGAATTTTTTATTGAAGCATTTGGCAACCCACCATAAAATACTTTTGTTGCGGCCCTTTCCATTAAGTTCAGATTGCTGACTTCATAATTCCATTTTCCAATTATATGCCATGCTTTAAAATTATTCGGATTGATCTTTAAAGCAGTTTCAGCATATTGTTTAATTTCTTTAACAGCTGCGATTTTTTCTTTTCCGTTTTTAACCAGGCTTGTACGGCCAATTGCAATACCCATAACCACATGTGCTTCATCAGAATTTGGATAAAGCTTCAGGGCATTCCGGGCATATATGATTGCCGCTTCATAATAACTATCCCTGGAGCGGGGATCAGGCTGCCTGTTACCGATCCGTGAGCATAGTTCGCTGCATTTAGAAAGAGCATAAAGGTTTTCAGGTTCAAGTTTTAATATTAATTTAAACTTACTGAATGCAGCCTTTTCATCCGGAATAGATTCAAGCCTGTCAGCCTCCCGGATCAATGATGCAATATCCTGTGACTTAACTGAAATAAAAGAGGAAAGTAAAAAAGAAATGATCAGAAGAAATCTCATAGAAATTCTTTGTTATAAGTAACACCTGCATGCCCCGTAAAGTTATTAATAGGAGGATTTAATTTTCTTATAGTGATGTTAATTGTTTTTACCCGGTGATCTAAATTATAAATATCATCTGCCATCTTCATCGCCACAGTTTCTAACAACCTGGATGGATTTTTCATGTGCTCTTTGATCTTATCATAGATTAATACGTAATCAATGGTCTGATCAAGTGAAATAATTTTACCAGATTCAATAAAACTTATGTCAGCATTTATTTCAAATTCAGTGCCTACTTTAGTTTCTTCATCATCCACACCATGGTGTGAAAAAAAAAGTAATTTATTTAGGTGTATAGTAATCATGATTAATGTAAGCCTTTTTCACTTAAATACCGCTCTGCATCCAGCGCTGCCATACAACCGCTACCCGCTGCCGTTACTGCCTGCCTGTATATTTTATCCTGGACATCCCCTGAAGCAAAGACACCTTCAAGGTTTGTTTTGCTGCTACCAGGTATTGTTTTTATATAACCTGCTTCATCCATATCCAGCCAGCCTTTAAATATAGAGCTGTTAGGAATATGGCCGATCGCAACAAAGAAAGCACTTACTGGTATTTCCTGCTTTTCATTTGTTTTATTATTTAAAATACGTACTGCTTCAACTTTTGCACCGCCCAGCACTTCATCTGTTTCACTGTTCCAGTATATCTTAATATTCTCTGTTTTCAATACCCTTTCCTGCATAATTTTGCTTGCGCGCATTACATCCTTTCTCACAATCATATGAACCTTACTGCATATCTTGGAGAGATACAAAGCCTCTTCTGCCGCTGTATCCCCGGCTCCCACTATGGCCACTTCTTTACCTTTAAAAAAAAATCCATCACACACTGCACAAGCGCTTACACCATGGCCGTTAAGCCGTTGTTCACTTTCTATACCAAGCCATTTTGCTGATGCACCTGTACTTATAATTACCGCATCAGTTTCTATCCATTTTTCTTCATCTATTTCTACTTTTAAAGGGTGAGTTGTAAAATCAACATTAGTGGCAAGCCCATACCGGATATCAGTCCCCATTCTTGCGGCCTGCTTTTCAAAATGCACCATCATTTCCGGACCCTGTATACCATCAGCATAACCCGGATAATTTTCTACATCAGTAGTTATTGTTAATTGTCCACCTGGCTGTATACCCTGGTACATAACAGGTTTCAGGTTTGCCCTTGCTGCATAAATTGCGGCTGTATATCCGGCCGGCCCGGATCCTATGATCAGGCAACTTACCTTTTCACTGATATTATTTGCCATACTTTATATTAAAATGTATTATATCATGGTAATTAATTTTTACCAGCTGCAAATTTACTCATTTATAATATGAAAAAACTTCGGTGTACCGTTTCATACTTATAAACCGGAGTAAAAAAAACCCCGGAAATTCTTCCGGGGTATGAAAAAGTAACATTTATAATTTAACCTAAATATGCTTTTAATGCACCGCTGTAACGAGCTTTTTGCAAACGCTTAATAGCTCTTTCTTTTATCTGGCGTATACGCTCCTTAGTTAGATCATACTTCTGACCGATCTGCTCAATTGTTACACCATTTTCTCCGTCAAGGCCAAAGTATGCATTTACAATTTCTGCTTCCCTGGGGCTTAAAGATTTCAATACCCTGCGGATCTCATTTTTTAAAGAATCATGCATTACATCCTCATCCGTTTCTGCGCCACCTTTTAACAGGTCTCCCATCGCAACGTCTTCAGCCTCATGTACTGGGGCATCAAGGGAAGTATGTCGTGTATTACTCTGAAAAATATTATTTATCTCCGTTTCACTCATTTCCAGCAATTCTGCAAGCTCTTCGGTGGAGGGCTCCCTTTCATGCTCCTGTTCAAAAGCCATGTAGGCTTTATTGGCTTTATTGTATGTTCCAATTTTATTCTGTGGTAATCGTACCAGTCTACCCTGTTCTGCAAGTGCCTGTAAAATAGATTGACGTATCCACCATACAGCATATGAAATGAATTTAAACCCTTTAGTTTCATCAAATCGTTGCGCTGCCTTTATAAGTCCAAGATTGCCCTCATTGATAAGATCACTTAATGAAAGGCCCTGGTGTTGATATTGTTTTGCAACCGAAACCACAAAACGTAGATTGGCCTGTACCAGCTTATCCAAAGCACGTTGATCACCCATTTTAATCTTTTGGGCTAAAATGGTCTCTTCTTCAGGCGTAATCATGGAAATTTTTGAAATTTCCTGCAGATATTTCTCAACTGCCTGTGAATCCCGGTTAGTAATCTGGGTTGCTATCTTAAGTTGCCTCATGTTATAATATTAATTTCAGAATTTATATTTGTATAGACAATAATTGTTAGAAATAAGTTGCAATTGATGTTTATACATTAAATACGTAAAATTCGTGTGCAAAGGTACTATTCAATATCTGCATTTCATAGTTATAACGAAAAAAAGGAATAAATGGTGTATAAAATTTTGCTAAATATCAATACTCTTATCTTATCACATAATTCGAGCCTTATTTTTTAAAACCTCACCCGTTTTTCAAAAATTAAAAAAAAAACGGATTGGCACCATTTATTACATTTGACAATGATTACAGATTTACGCTCCGATACATTCACAAAGCCTTCCAGAAATATGCTAGAAGCTATGATGAATGCAAAATCCGGCGATGACGTTTTTGGCGAAGATCCCACTGTAAACCGGCTGGAAACTATGTGTGCTGATATTTTTGGAATGGACGCTGGCATTTATTGTCCGAGTGGCACTATGACCAACCAGATTGCCATAAAATATCACACCCAGCCCGGAGATGAAGTTATTTGTGATTTCCAAAGCCATGTTTATATATACGAAGGAGGTGGAATTGCATTTAATAGCGGATGCCAGGTGAAACCTATTCATGGAGACCGTGGCCGTCTCACTGCAGAACAAATCACCGGATCAATAAACCCTGATGATGTGCACAAAACCAGAACCCGGGTTGTTAGTATTGAAAATACAGCCAATCGCGGCGGCGGAAGTTGTTATGATTTCACTGAGATACAACTAATTAAGGAAGTTTGTTTACAAAATAATTTAATCTTTCATTTAGATGGGGCCAGGCTTTGGAATGCGCTTATTGTAAGTGGTGATTCTCCCAAATTATTCGGGAAGGTTTTCGATAGCATTTCTATTTGCCTCAGTAAAGGCCTGGGTGCACCGGTTGGAAGTGTTCTCCTGGGTAAAAAAGATTTTATTCATCATGCACGGCGTATCAGAAAAGTTTTTGGAGGGGGTATGCGGCAGGCAGGTTATATTGCTGCAGCCGGCATTTATGCCCTGGAAAATAATTTTACCCGCCTTGAAGAAGACCATCTGCATGCAAAAAGAATTGCCGCAGCCCTGATAAAAAAAGACTTTATTGGAAAAATGCTGCCGGTGGAAACAAATATCCTGGTTTTTGAGGTGATTAATGGCCAGACACCTGCTTCCTTTTGTACCTTTTTAAAAGATAATGATATTCTTTGCCTCCCCATTTCATCAACACAGGTAAGAATGGTCACACATCTTGATATAAGCTCCCAGATGATAGATGAACTGGTGCAGCTCCTGGATATTATGTAAGATAAAAATATCCATACGGTATTGGGTAAACGCTGAGCAGAAATATTAATACCTCAATTTATATTCAGGATGAATTGTTGATCCGGTTTAAAATTGATAGAATTAAAGCTAAACAGTTTACTATTTATTTTAAATTTTTACTTATAAAATTTACCTTGCTTCATTAAAATATCATTCATGTTTCCAAAAATAAACCCTGTTAACACCAGAGCATGGCAATTGCTTCAGGATCATTATAATATTGTAAAAGATAACAGGATCAGTGATTTGTTTGCACATGATAAAAACAGGTTTACTTCTTTTTCTCAATACCTGGGTAATATTTTATTTGATTATTCCAAGAATAATATAACGGATGAAACATTAGACTTACTAATACAACTTGCAAATGAATGCAGGCTGGGTGAAGCTATTAAAGCAATGTTTTCCGGGGAAAAAATAAATGAAACAGAAGACCGGGCGGTGATGCATACTGCATTACGCGAGTTGTCAGATACAGAAATAACTGTAAATGGAAAAAATATCAAACCTGATATATTAAAAGTGCTGGAACAGATAAAAGATTTCACCTTAAAGATCCATAGTGGTGAATGGAAAGGCTTCAATGATAAAAAAATTAAAAATATTGTGAATATCGGTATCGGTGGCAGTGACCTTGGACCTGTAATGGTAACGGAAGCATTGAAGCCTTTCTGGCAACCTGGCATCGAAACCTTTTTTGTAAGCAATGTTGATGCAAGTCATATTTCTGAAACATTAAAAAAACTTCGGGCAGATGAAACTCTATTCATTATTGCCAGTAAAACTTTTTCCACACAGGAAACAATGACAAATGCATTATCTGCAAGGGTGTGGTTTTTACAAAATGGAGGAGATGAAAATGATATTGCAAAACATTTTGTTGCAGTAAGCACAAATAAAGAAGCAGTAGTACAATTTGGTATTGCCCAGGAAAACATGTTTATTTTCTGGGATTGGGTTGGGGGCAGATACAGTTTATGGAGTGCAATCGGATTATCTATTGCTGTTACAATAGGGTATGAAAATTTTGAACAGTTGTTATCAGGGGCTCATGAAACCGATAATCATTTCCGCACGACAGGTTTTGAAAAAAATATACCTGTGCTCATGGGTTTAATCGGAATTTGGACACGCAATTTTTATAAGGCAGAAACAGAAGCAATTTTACCATATGATCAGTATATGCATCGATTCCCGGCTTATTTACAACAGGGAAATATGGAAAGCAATGGTAAACATATCGGGAGAGATGGAGAAAAGGTTTCCTATCAAACCGGTCCTGTAATCTGGGGGGAACCCGGCACTAACGGGCAACATGCTTTTTACCAGCTTTTACACCAGGGAACACCTTTAATACCCTGTGATTTTATTGCTGCTGCTCAATCTTTCAATGAACTTGGTGACCATCATGAAAAATTAATCAGTAATTTTTTTGCTCAAACAGCAGCGCTCATGAATGGAACACAACATAAGCACCCGCACAGAAGATTTGAAGGAAACCGCCCTACTAATTCCATTCTGATCAGTAAGATTGATCCATTTAACCTTGGACAACTCATTGCATTATATGAACACAAAATATTTGTACAGGGGGTGATCTGGAACATTTATAGCTTTGATCAGTTTGGTGTAGAACTGGGTAAGGTACTTGCCAATAAAATTTTACCTGAGTTACATGGAGAAGAACACATAACATCCCATGATCCCTCAACCAATGGTCTTATTAATGCATACAAGCAAATGAGGTCTTAAATTTATAAAATGTTAATTTTTAATTTGGGATTAAAACCTTTTCAGAAAATTTATATTTTTATATGCCTTAACAACTTGTTATGAAAATAATTATCACCACTGCGATGCTTTTTTTCTTTGCGGGCGTATGCCTCGCGAAGCCACAACCTGTAAAAAACAAAATGAATACAAACTTCGCTGATCTGTTAACATACAATAATGTAATTCAAAAAAAGTGCAACCACGGACCAAGGGTATATGCACTTAATCCAGAAAATTCAGCCGGCTTGATTCAGAATAATACATTACCAGCATTGCCGGTTATTAATACCACAAACATCCAGGTGTTTACACCCAGCCCTCTGATCAATTTTTATAAAGAATAATCTTTATTATGTTTTATAAAAAAAGATCCTCCGTTCAGAGGATCTTTTTTTACATTTATTTTAATTAAGTAATTTAAGAGTTACACTTCTCTTACCATTTATCCACTTCTTCCGTACTTCCATTATCTGCAGGAGGTATAATTTTTTGATCTACCGGATCTATATGTGCAGCCGTGCTTTCAGGCTCTTTATCGAGAACAGGCTCAGATAATTTTTTTGTTTCATTGGTATTCGCTTGTCCCTCGTCACCTTCGTAAGGAGTATCATGATTAAATGCATCAAAATCAAAGTCAGGCATTAATTCTGTTTTTACATAATCCACAGCCTCCCCTAACCCTTTAATGAATTTATTAAAATCTTCTTTATATAAAAATATCTTATGCCGGTCGTAACCTTCAGAATCAAATCGTTTACGGCTTTCCGTTATAGTAAGGTAAAAATCATTTCCACGTGTTTCCCTTACATCAAAGAAGTAAGTCCTGCGTTTTCCGGCTTTAATTCTTTTACTATAAACGCTTTCCATTTTTTTGTCGTTATTCTCGTTCTGCACGTTTAATTATTTTTATTTATAAATATTATGAATGTAGGGCAAAGATAATTTTTTTCTGACATAAAAAATATTGGGTTATATCAAATCTTCATTACTATGTTATAAAGTTATTTAAATTTTTCCTTAGCCTGTTGTCTTTTAAACATTTCTTTATACAAGCCATTTTGTAATATTAATTCTTCGTGCGTTCCTTGTTCTGCAATCCGGCCTTCATCCATTACTATAATCTTATCAAATTTAAATAACGAAAATATCCGGTGAGTAATAATAATTGCGGTTTTATCACTCAGGTAACTATATAAATGAGTGATGATATCATTTTCTGTTTTGCCATCTACAGCGCTTAAACAATCATCAAAAATAACTATCTGGGGATTGCGTATAAGTGCACGGGCAATAGATATCCTTTGTTTCTGGCCACCGCTTAACGTTACCCCACGCTCTCCCACCATTGTTTCCAGACCTTTGGGAAATTTCTCTATTTCATTCAATATACTGGCATCCCGGGCTGATCTTAAAACATCCTCTTTACCTGCATCTTTATTGCCGAAGAGAATATTATTAATGATCGTTTCACTGAAAAGAAAAACATCCTGTGGTACATAACTTATTTGTGAGCGCAGGGAATCCAACTGAATTCTATTTACTGGAATGCCATCATACATGATCATTCCCTGCTGCAGATCATACATTCGCAGCATTAATTGGGCAATTGTTGTTTTTCCAGATCCTGTCCTTCCGACTATCGCAACCTTCTCCCCTCTTTTTATGTGTAATGTAAAATTTCTTACAGCTTCTATACCCGTATGCGGATAAATAAATCCGGCATCTTTAATACTGATATCACCCTGTAAAGTAACCGGTACAGCCTTTTGATCATTTTTTATAAGTGGTGCAGTTAATAAAAATTCATTTATACGTTTCTGTGATGTTACCGCACGTTGTGTCATGCTTGCAGTCCATCCAATCGCACTAACAGGAAACGTGAGCATCTGAATATACATAACAAATTCTGCTATCTTACCAACTGTTGCACCGGGAACGCCCCTGGCTACATCAAGTCCACCAACCATAATTGTAATAAGAGTACTTAATCCTATTAATAATCCAATACTGGGAAAATATATAGCTTCCGTTTTAGCGAGGCTTAATGCACTGCTTCTGTAAGCTTCACTGTTATTTTTAAAAAATCCCAACATTGCTTTTTCTTGTACAAAAGATTTTATTACCCTTATTCCGGAATAAGATTCCTGGGCATTTGTAGTGAGGTTACTTAGCAAAGATTGAATCCTTTCACTCTTCCGGTTTATAATAGTATTTACAAAATAAATTGTGAACGCAAGAATTGGCAAAGGGCACAATGCAACAAGGGTAAGTTTTACATCTGAACGCATCATGAAAAAAAAACTAAATCCGATTACCGCAGCCAGGTTAATAAAATACATAATTGCCGGGCCTGTATACATCCGCACCCTGCTTACATCTTCGGAAATGCGGTTCATAAGGTCGCCGGTACTGTGTGTTTTATAAAACCCCATATCCAGCTTTTGATAATGTGCAAATATTTCATTTTTCTGATCATATTCAATATGCCTGCTCATTACGATGATCGTTTGTCGCATTAGGAACATAAAAAATCCGCTGATCAATGCTAATATTATCAATACCATCCCTGAAAAAAATATCTTATCCCTGAAAGAATATTCCTGAAAAATTTTAATAACGGATCTTACGAGGAAATCTGCATTGGCATCTTTCCCTATAAATACATGATTAGCACTGTCTGCATTAATTGCGTAAATCACCGAGTTAATAATATACTTGGTAAGCTGGGGTGTAAGTATCCTGAAATAATTGGTAAGAATGACAAACAAGATTCCAAGAAAAAAATGCCACCGGTATCTCCAGAAATATTTGTTAAGCGTCGCAAGTTGTGTCATTCTTACAAAAATAATAATAAGAGTTTATCCTTCAATTAAACAGAGCGGTTATAATTATATTTCAATTTATACTAAGAAAAAAAATTATGGTTTAAAATCCTGCAATTAATTAATCTGATTGTGTCAATATATTTAATATATCTATAAATTGCTTTATAAGAATTTTTATGAAAAGAAATTACATCGTTTTATTCCTGGTGATATGCCTGGGTACATCGTGCTCAACTACACGAAATACAAATTCTAATAACAATGGGAAGATCGACATAACATTTATCCAGGTCAATGATGTGTATGAGATAGCACCATTGGAAGGAGGCAGGTCCGGCGGATTTGCACGTATAGCATATCTTAAAAATAAATACCTGGCTATTAATCCAAATACGTACCTCGTAATGGCAGGAGACTTTTTAAGCCCCTCGGTTTATAACAGCTTACAGTTTGAAGGAAAAAGAATAAGGGGCCGACAGATGATCGAGACAATGAATGTGGCAGGTACTGACCTTGTAGTATTTGGTAACCACGAATTCGATATTACTGAATCTGAATTACAAAGCAGGATAAATGAATCTTCTTTCCAATGGGTATCATCTAATTCTTTTCAAAAAAAAGAAAATGGCATAAGTCGTTTTGTAAAAAGCAATGGAAACATAAGTGAACCACTCCCTGAAACCTATATCATGACCGTGACTGATACAGATGGAACCATTGCCAAAATTGGATTTATGGGAATTACTCTACCATTCAACAAAGCATCGTATGTATCATACACTGATCCTTTAGAAACTGCAGAAAAAATGTATAACCGGATCAAAGATTCATGCGATGCAATAGTAGCCCTTACCCACCAGTTGATAGCAGATGATATTTTACTTGCCCGCCGTTTACCGGGCCTTGCAATGATCATAGGAGGACATGAACATGATGAGCAGTTTAAAAAAGTAGGAAATGTGATCATTTCCAAGGCACATGCCAATGCAAAGTCTGCCTATATTCTTCATTTGAAATTAAATAAAAGGAAGCAGGCATTTAAAGTAAAAAGTGAGTTAATAATGATTGATGAAACAATACCCCTGGAACCTAAAACTGATTCAATAGTAAATAAATGGACAGGGATTGCAGAAAAGAATTATTCTTCAATTGGGTTTGATGCCAAAAAAATAATCAGGACGGCTGGTGAACCTTTAGAAGGCAGGGAGAGTGAAATACGTTTTCATCCTACAAATTTTTCCAGAATTATTGTTGCAGGTATGGAGGCTGCTACACCTAAGTCTGATGTAGTAATCGTTAATGCAGGGTCTATACGATTAGATGATGTGCTTCAAATGCCCGTAAGTCAATATGATATTTTACGCAGCATGCCTTTTGGAGGAGGTATTTCAGAAACAGAGATGAAGGGTGCCTTAATAATAAAAACCCTTGAAGCTGGCAGAAAGAACGTGGGTATCGGTGGCTTCCTTCATTATTCATCTTCACTATCATACATAACTTCTACCGGAGTCTGGCAATTAAAAGAAAAGCCAATTGATCCGGCAAAAATATATAAAGTTGCCTTACCAGAATTTTTACTCACGGGAGGTGAAGCGAATATGGATTTTTTAAAAAAAGACAATCCTGATATTGTACATGTTTATCCTTTTAAAAATGACCAGGCTGACCCTCGTTCTGATATCAGGTTAGCAGTTATCAGGTATATGGAATCCCAGCCGGCTTCAAAATATTAAGCAAAAAAATATGCCCACAAGTTGCAGGCATATTGGTTTTTGATAAGTGATCAGAATAACTATCGGGAACCTTTGTTATCGCCGGAAGATCTTCCCCCTCCTGAGCGTTCAGAATCATTGCCTCCTGATCTGCCTTTGTCAGAACCACTTTGTGAGTCGTTTCCTGACTTGCCCGTATTACCCGTGTTTTGTTGAGAGCCTCTGCCACTATTCCCTGTGCTTTCTTCTTCTTTGCCCCTCCGTGCTGAATCTTTTCCAGAGCTTTGAGAATACCTTTCAGAACCCGAATTCTTTTGATTTTTTTGATTTGGCATAATTAATCGTTTTTGTTATATAATACCAAAATTTTATCCTAAAGCATGCCATAATTTTTATAATTATTCAGCAATATTAATGAGGAAAAATAACCATAAAAACATCTATAATATTTGAGATTGGTAATATTAATACTCATTGACTTTCAAAATATTCTTCCCTAAAAAATTGTAAAAAATCAAATTATATAACGAAATAAGGTAATGTTTAGGATTTTCTAAAAAATTATTTGAAATTTTTGTGAAAAAGGTAGCAAATTAGTTAGAATGGCATATTTATTGACATTATCCGAAAATATATTTAGCCTGTATGGTATTGACTGATTATATACAAAATAAATCCAATATTCAAACTAGAAATAGATTGAAAACCAATGCGTTAAATTTGTATTATAAAAATAGTTCCGCTTTAAAATCATCTCTTATATCCTTTTTTAATTATAAGCCCTATCAAAATAGTATTTGGATTATTATTTTGATAATTACATCCTTTATCGTAGATAATAGAAGTGTAATTTCTGCTATTAATTTATCATGAGTTTTCCGAAATTATTTCCTTTGTTCGAAATATAATTTCGAACAAATAATATTTCTAAATCTATTGTTTCTTCTGTCCTTTACTCATACCCTGTGAACCATGGCTCGTACGAATGTCTTCACCCTTTCCCTCCCCTTTTTTTAATTTTTCCTTTTCAAGTTTTCCCCTTTGTTCTACATCCGGACCCAATCTTCTTGTTAATCCATCACTGCTATTTCCCTGCCCCGGTGCCCTTTCATTACTTGCAGGTTTTTTAATTTTATCAACCTGGTTTTGATCCTTATTATTTTTACCTGTCTGTGGCATGTTGTTTATTTTTAAAATTATTTTTTATGCTTTTAAACGATATAAATGTAAGAAGTAAATGAAGATTGAATAACATTGCAATTATGAACTTTTGATATTCCTGATCACTGTTTCATATTTATTTTTATCAAATAAGCTTTTTAAAAATTTCATGATACCAAATGCAATAGCACAAATGGCAAGTATATCCATGATAGTAACTACCGGTTTTGATGGTATGATCATATAAAATGCAATCCCTGCCATACAAATAAATATGGCTGTAAGTAACGATGTTGATGCTTTTGATTTTAAAAGCAGGGCATGTCTTTCTAATTGAGAAATTAAGGTCACTGCATCATTTTCATTCATTCCATTGTCAGTTAAGCCGGCTATTATCTCTTCATCCATTTTGCCATCACGTTTTTCGTTAAGAGCGTGTGCCAACACAGTTGTACTAAATTCTTTAACTACCGTATTTTCTATGTCTTTAACTGCTTGTTGATTTTCTGAAAAAGTGCCATCTTCAATTCTGTTTAAAACATGAATGTCAAGTTTTCTAAATATAAATTCCTGTTTTAATAATAGAAAGGCTTCCCTGGTAAGGCCAGTTCCATCTTCTATTGCAAAATTAATAAGTTCTCCATCTGTCATTGCAGTATAAGAAGCTTTTATAACATTGTTATTGATCATACAAGAAAGGTATAAAGGAAATTATAAAATAAAATTACTCTTGCTTCAATAAATGGAAATATTTAAATTGCTATTATTAGCGGCAGTAGCTCAGTTGGTAGAGCATTAGCTTCCCAAGCTAAGGGCCGAGGGTTCGAGTCCCTTTTGCCGCTCAATCAATCTTTAATTGTAAAAGCATAAAATGGAGTTTCTGCTTTTTCTGTAACAATAACTTTTTCTACCTGTGCGCGGGCAGGTCCCTTTTTACACCATTCTTCAAACATGTTGAGTTGTTTTATTTCACCAGTTACCATTGCTTCCACATCACCCTCAGGAGTATTCCTGATCCAGCCTTTTACTCCTAAAATTCCTGCCATCTTCCTTGCACTTGCACGATAAAAGACACCCTGTACTTTCCCTTTAACTAATAAATGAATTGAAGGCATATTAGACGGTAAAATTGCTATTATAAATCTCCTGAATTATAGTATCCTGGTAAAAAATAAAATTAAAAATAATTATTCTTTAAAATTTTTTTGAAAAAATAAAATTAGAGGTATTAAACAAAATCACACATTAACTAACTTCAACAAGTGAACATAAAAAACCGCGTCTTATTATTTTTTGTACTTCTTAAATTTATTATCCATTACTTTTTGATTGCACCCGGATACGACCTCCATCGCGATGAATACTTGCATCTTGACCAGGCCCGGCATCTGGCCTGGGGTTATGAATCTGTACCTCCGTTTACTTCATGGATATCCTATATAATTTTACAACTTGGGAATTCAGTTTCATTAATTAAGTTTTTTCCTGTATTGTTTGGTGCATTAACAACAGTTGTTGTATGGAAAACCATAGAATTATTAAAAGGTAGCATATTTGCACTGACATTAGGCGCTACCGCCATTACATTATCGGTATTGCTGCGTATAAATATTCTTTACCAGCCTAACTCCTTTGATATTCTTTGCTGGTCCACATTTTATTACACCATTGCACAGTACATCTCCCATAAAAAAAATAAATGGCTTTATTACGCGAGTATTGTTTTTGCTATCGGATTCTTAAACAAATACAATATCATTTTTTTAATTGCAGGAATATTTCCTGCTTTATTAATTACAAGTTACCGGAACTGGTTTTTCAACAGGCATGTATATGGAGCAATGGTGCTGGCATTAATAATAATTTCTCCGAACCTGCTATGGCAATACAACCATGACTTTCCTGTAATCCATCACATGAAAGAATTAAGTGAAACACAACTGGTGAACGTGAACCCCTCTGATTTTTTTAAAGAACAATTATTATTTTTCCTGGGATCTATATATGTTCTTATTGCAGCATTTATTTCTTTCTTCACTTATGAACCATTTAAAAAATACAGGTTATTTTTCTGGACATATATTTTTACCATCATACTTTTTACATATTTAAAAGCAAAAGGCTATTATGCAATCGGGCTCTACCCTGTATTTCTGGCTTTTGGTGCTGTATACTTAGAACATATCCTGCAAAGAAAGCCATTGTATTATATACGGCCTGTCTTGATTTTAATAACAATAGGATTATTTATTCCATTCCTTCTCATTGCATTTCCAATCCATTCACCTTCAGTAACAGCAGAACGCTCTCCTTTGTATAAAAAAATGGGATTGAACCGGTGGGAAGACGGGAAAGAGCATGCAATGCCACAGGATTTTGCTGATATGCTTGGATGGAGTGAGCTCGCAGGAAAAGTAGACTCAGCTTTTATTTCTGTCCCGCAAAAAGAACTTACTATAGTAATATGTGATAACTATGGCCAGGCCGGAGCAATAAATTTTTATTCCAAACAAAGTATCAGGTCTGTTTCATTTAATGCTGATTATATAAACTGGTTCAATTTTTCAAAACGGTATGAAAATGTAATAGCAGTGCGAACCGCGGATTCAGATACAGGTTTTGTAAAAGAAAGACCCATGTTTGAAAGCATTATTTTTGCGGGAAGAATTGAAGATAGCCTGGCAAGAGAAAAAGGAACATCAATCTATATATTAAAAGGGGCGAAAATATCTATTAATGATATTTTAAAACAGGAAATTCAAAAAAGAAAAAGAGAATGATTTAATACTTAATTCTTGTCAACTTCTATTCGTTCTACTTGCGATTTATACCGCGCTAACGCGTTATTTGCTTCAATCAATTGTAATTTTAATGAATGCACAACAGGTAGGCCTGCTTCCAGTAATTTTTCTGTTTCTTCATTGCTTTTCTGAAGTAACAGGATGTCTTCATCCATTCTTTTATTGATGCGTTTCAGTTCTAATATTTTTGTTTCATTGGCTTCTAAATCATCTTTTTTCATTTTGTACAAGGCGGTATTTTCTTTTAAAAAAATTTCCTTCCTTAATTTTTCGCTTTCCAAAAATCCTCCAAGGCTTTTAATGGATTTTTTTAAACGCATCAGTTTAATTGAACGGATGATCCATGCAGTTAAAAATCCAATTAAAAAACCTAAACCCGTATATAAATAAATCTTTTCCAACTTGTACATTTTTATGAATGCAAAATAAACAGAAAGTATGAAAACAATAACATGATGCAGATATGATTGAAAATATTTACAAATGATTATAAGATAATGCCTGCTTGTTTCATTATAGCTTACCTCTTATAACTTAATCAGTTTTTTAGTGACTGTATTGTTATTTGTAGATATCCTTAAAATGTATGTACCGGCTGGCAATTTCTCCATGATAGCAAGCTGGAAATTGGTCACACCTATCTTTAGCAATATTTCATCCTTAAAAAGAATTTCACCCAACGATCCTGTTAATACAAGTTTAGTTCTTTCAATTTTTGGAGATGTCATGTATACATTTAATGTACCGGTAGTAGGAACAGGACCGGCCTTTACCGTATATTCATAAACATAATTACAATTGAACTGAAATGCTTTAACGTTGCTATAGCGGGTATTGCCCACTGTATCAATTATTTTAAGCCTGAAAAAATGATTGGAATCCAATCCTGCAGGATGATAACTGAAATTATATTGTTGATCAGTATAAGTATTCTTGCCGGCTATCTCCCCTGCTTTTAAGAAAAGTATATTATCCAGGCTGTATTCCACTTCATATTTTAAAATGTTGTGTTCATTGGTAGTTACCCAGTTTAACAGAACAGTACAAAGAACATCAGGCATACCGGAAAGCGTAACCTGGCTTGGAGCAACGGGAGGTATGACAACACCTCCATTGATAACAGTTCCGGTCTTATTTAATACCCAGTTATTTGGATCCACAATAACACTATCAGGTGTCTTTGTATAATTATATCGGAACTCCTCGTTATTCGATGAAAGATTTATTTTTACCGTAGTATCACCTTCAGCTGAAGTAATTTTTAGTTCATACAATCCTTTAAACACCGGTGTAACCGCAGGCATACTTGTTGTTTGATTCAGTCGCAATACCAAAATACCACTACCCTCTTTAAAAAAACTTATATTAAATGTCGGGTAGCCTTCACCGTAACACCACTGGTTAAAATAATTTGTCAGGTTTTTGCCACTTGTAGCTTCTGCAACGAGTTTCAGATCATTAGTAGTGGCAACAGAATCCTTAAATTGCTGCTGGTAATTTTTTAATACCTGGAAAAACAGGTTGTCATCCTGCATCTCAAAACGTAATGTATGAATGATAGCAGCACCTTTTGAATAGCTTAACCTGAAATCAAATATCCTGTTTTCATCATCTATCGAAGCATCCGGAACATAAACACTTCCCCCGGGATCACTTAATACATTATTGTGGTAACCCTGCATAAACGCTGCAGGATTTGTACTGGGTATCAAAGCAGGAAATTTTTCGATCATCAGGTATTCACAATAGCTTGCAAACCCTTCATTGAGCCATATATTATTCCAGGTAGCACAGGTAACATTATCTCCCCACCATTGATGGCCAAGTTCATGAGCAATCAGGGTGGAAGTGAATGCAGCCATTGTACTCATAGTCTGGTGTTCCATTCCGCCACCTATTCCTGCATGTGAATGACCATACTTTTCATTTTTGAAAGGATAAAGAGTGAACAGTTCGCTCATTTTTTCAATAAAGGGCGGGGTTTTATCCAGGTTAGGCTTAATACCAGCAAAATATACAGGATTGTTTACAATATAGTGCTGTATCAATATTGAATCAGGTGCCATGGCAGTGGGTTTGGCATAGTTTAAATATTCCATATAATTACCAACTGAAAAACTAGGCATATAATAACTCATTGGATAAAGTTCCTTCCATTGAAATTGCAGTTTTTCTCCCCCTACCGGAAGTACAGCCTTTAACAGTCCATTGGAACCTACTTTATTATTTACAGATGTGGTAAACCACAGATCAGCCGAATCAATTTTATCTGTAAGAATTTGCTTGGCAGGAAACCATTCCCGGGCCTGGAAACTTTCAGAAACAGTTGCCGTATAGTTCAATCCGTTTGATACAATGGTTCCATTATAAACTCCTTGTCCTGCAATACCATTATAATAAATTAAGGTTTTGATAATATTCCCCTGTGCTAAAGCAGATGAAAGAGGCACAAATATATGATCTGCACTGTGAGAAAAATCCTGTTTAAGATCATTTATAAAAACAGAATCAATTATCATATTATTTTTAAATTCAATGATAAATGAATCTAATGTTGCAATGGAAGTAGCAATGGTAAGAGAAGAACCGGAGAGCATACTGGTGCCGGTTTCAACAGAGAGGTCAAGCTTTATATATTTGATATCATACTTGTTCATGGAAGGATACTGATAATAACTGGTTTGCTGATTTAAACCAATATCCTTTGCGCGGCTGCACTTCTCGTTTATTAAAAGAGCGTGTTGTGAAAATACATTAACAGAAAAAATATAAGTGGCCAGAAGGAAAAACAATTTCATAGGTGATTTTTAATTTAGTAAATATAACGCTAAATCGCTTTGATATTTTCACGTTAGCGTTGCATATCATGATAAGCTGATCATAGTTTAGAATAAGGCTACCAGTGTGCTATCACATCCTCCCCTTTATATTAATTAAAAAAATGATGTTCAGGAAATTTTATCTTTTTTCTTTATTTTATTGTAATAATTTTATGGAATGAAATACCCGTTTTTAATATTCCTTGCTATTTCATTTAGTTCCATTCTTAAAAGCCAGGATTATAGGTATGATGCTGTAGATAATAAAATGTTTGGTATACCAACTCAAGAAACAAATTCCACCATTTCCATTGCCCGTTTTATCCGGACTAATTTTAAAACCGACGCTGAAAAATTTCGCGGGATCTATACCTGGGTAACACGCAATATTAAATATGATACTGATAGCATGTATTCCATTAACTGGAGCCGCGGAGGCGAGGCAAAAATAACTGACGCGTTGCGACGAAGAAAAGGAGTTTGCGAAAATTTTGCTGCCATCTTTAATGATATTGCAAATAAAAGCGGACTTATTTCCTTTGTGGTTGATGGATATACAAAACAATCTGGCAGGCCTGACAGATCGGGCCATAGCTGGTGTGCTGTGAATCTTAACGGTGAATGGCTTTTATGTGATCCCACATGGGATAAAGATGCACAAACAAATTATAATTATTTCCTCGTTAGCCCTGCTACTATAATAGAATCTCATATGCCGTATGACCCAATGTGGCAGCTACTTAATTATCCATACACGCATAAAGAATTTTACCAGGGATATAGGGGATCAGTAAAAGGTATGGATTTTTTCAACTTTGCAGATTCCATCAAAGCATATAGCAAGCTGGATGATGTTAAAAGATTTGAGGCTAAAGTATTGCGAATGAAAAATGCCGGCCTTCCAAATGAAATGGTCAATAATCACCTTGACTACACCAACATGAAAATTTCAATATTTTATGAAAATAATGATATGAATTTTTATAACGGAGCAGTAGCAGACTTTAATAATGCTGTAGCTGTATTCAATAAATTTATTCAACACCGCAACGACCCGTTGGTGCTTGCCGGAGCGGATAAAGGATTAATTGATTCTTTAAACCACGTGACAGCCTCTATTAATTCCGCGTATCAAAAGATTGAAGAAATTGGCAAAGTTGTACCCAATCATCAATATGATCCGGCATTACTTAGATCCAGGCTGGATGCATTAAAGATTAAAGTTGAAGAACAGAAAGTATTTTTAAGAAAGTATAATTTAACCAGTGGAAGCTATTAGATATTAAATGCTCATCAACCCGATTTCCTGTATCAGGTGAATTCAATGTTATTTAAATTTTTTATGAAGCTTTCAACCTTCCTTTCCCGCTATAATTTATATTTTTCTGTAAATGTTTAATTGTAAAATAAATTAATCATATTTTACCAACAATTCATTACATCTGGATCCGGGGAATACAAATTCTATTGGCATGATTTTTATATTTTAACTCTTAACCTACTTATTTAAAATTAATATAACAGATATGAAAACAGAAACCCGGCTAATTGAGCAAATCGATTATTTTAAAGTGGCAGAAGGAGTTTGGTATATCAAAGATATTTTTGTAAATATTTACATGGTATCCAATCCTGCTGATAATTCATGGGTGCTGATAGATGCCGGGCTTAAAACTACTGCCAAAAAAATCAGATCAATGGCAGCTGAAATTTTTGGTGAAGGAAGTAAACCTTCCTGTATTATATTAACCCATGGCCATTTTGACCATGTTGGTTCATTAAAAGAACTTGCATTGGAATGGAATGTGCCAGTGTTTGCACATCAACTTGAGTTTCCATATTTAACTGGCCGATCTTCTTACCCTCCACCCGATCCAAGTGTAGGTGGTGGCTTAATGGCAAGAATGGCCTGGGCTTTTCCAAATAAACCTATAAATATGGAAGGGCTTTTAACACCGATGCCTGCTTTTGGTGAAGTTCCGTTCTTGCAGGAATGGCGTTATTACCTGACACCAGGCCATGCCCCGGGCCATATAAGTTTGTTTCGCTCCCATGATAAAGTTTTAATAGCAGGAGATGCCATCTTAACCACTAAAATGGAATCCGTATTTAGTGTAATGTTTCAGGCAAAAGTTTTATCAGGCCCTCCAAAATACTTTACATATGACTGGGAGCAGGCACGTGCATCTGTAAACTTGTTATGGATGCTTGAACCTGAAATTATTGCAAGTGGACATGGTAGGCCAATGAAAGGTCATGAAATGCGATTGTCATTAAATGAACTTGATAGTGAATTTGATAAACTTGCTATTCCGCGTCATGGACGGTATGTTGAAAATCCTGCCAGGGTAAATGCAACGGGAGTAACTTATATTCCTCCGAAAAGATTTCCGGTGAAAACAGTTGTTTTTGCAGGTGTAGTGCTTTTAGCCGCCTGTAGTTTATTATTACTGAAAAAAAATAAGAAGAAGAAACAACGGCCAGTATACTATTAAATCCTGAGATGCCCTTTATTTTCGGTTGTGCGTAATCGTTATGTATTGCCTTGATCTTAGTTAGTTGATACAAATCGCACCAGTTGAATAGAAAATTCCTTGGCCGGAACTGCTGTTGGGTCGTTAAGGTCTTTTATTTTTGAATTAAGCACATAAATCTCTTTTCCTTTCCTGGTTCGTGTTGTAGGCTGGTCAAACCTGTCTTCTGCGAGTGTACTACCGGTAGGATACATAATTACCTGATAAAAAATAACCCTTGCATCATAAGGATGCAAGGGTTTAATTTAAATTTTGTTACCATTATCGGTTAGTTGTATTCCGTGTACGATCATCATGTGTCCGGTGATCTACATTGTCATTCTTTTTAAGGCCTAATAATCCTAACAAACCCAAAAGACCGGCTAGTCCCCACTTTCCATTATCATCATGATCTTCATCATCAACAGAACGGGTTGTTGTAGTTGTATTGTCAGTTGTCGATTGTGCCATTACAGGATCCGTATATCCCAGTAAAAATGTTACTGCCAGTATACCCAGCATTTTTAAAAGCTTTTTCATTTAAGTTGTTTTTGATTAATAATAAGCTTGGGATAACAAGACCTATGCCTTTTAAATTTTATTTTTGCTTCAATGATGAATATACTTTTAACCCATTCTAAATCATTAATTTATTTTTTAGATCCATTCTTCTGTAATATTTAATCCGTATTCATTTTTGTAGTCTATTTTACACACTTTTAAATTTTCCAAATAAACAATTCATTTTAATATATCTATTAAAATAAAAAGACATGATAATCCCTGATCAAAAATTTCTTTTTCAAATCCCGAATAACATAACATATCTGAACTGTGCTAACATGTCACCACTATTAAAAAGCGCAAATGATGCAGGGATTGCAGCCATTAACCAACGCAATGCTCCATGGACATATTCTACGAAGCAATGGTTTGAACCCGCTGAAGAATTAAGATCGCTGTTCGCAAAGATCATTAAATCGAATGTAGAAAATATTGCGCTGATCCCTTCTGCGAGCTACGGTATTGCAGTTGCAAAGAAAAATATCCATCTTAAATCGTCTCAGAATATAATTGTATTAAACCAGGAATACCCTTCTAATTTCTATGCCTGGAGGGAGCTTTCGAAAGAAACAGGTGCAACAATAAACATAATAAAAAAAGAAGAGGGGAAAACCTGGGCGGAAAGTATTTTACCAATGATTAATGATAAAACAGGACTTGTGGCGATACCAAATTGTCATTGGACAGATGGCGGTTTTGTAGACCTTGTCGAGATAAGTAAAAAGGCCAGACAAACAGGGGCAAAACTGGTGATCGATGCCAGTCAGTCTGCAGGCGCATATCCACTGGATATAAATAAAATAAAACCTGATTTTCTTATTACGGTAGGTTATAAGTGGCTGTTAGGTCCATATGGTTTGGGTTACTTATATGCAGATGATAAATATTTTAATAAAGGAAAACCTATAGAATTTTCCTGGCTTAATAAAAAAGGCAGTGAAGATTTTGCTAAACTAATTGAATATACAGATGAGTTTAAGCCGGGTGCAAAAAGATTTGACGCAGGAGGATATCCAAGCTTTATTCATATCCCAATGGCCATAGCAGCTTTAAAACAAATATTAGAATGGGGTGTGGAAAATATACAGGAAACACTTTCATTAATAACAAAAGATATAATATGCATAGCTAAAGAGCATGGAATTGACATACCCGCCAGTAATAGCTGTGTTGGACATATGATTGGTATAAAAGTTAATGAAGCACATGCTTTAGGAAAAAAGCTGGCTGATAACCAGATCTATATTAGTGTCAGGGGGACAAATTTGCGTATTGCACCCCACCTGTATAATACTATTGAAGATGTAAAAAAACTTTTCAACTTTTTTTGATCATAGTTAATAAAGTAGTATGTGTTATTAATGTATAAGACAGACAATACTTACAAGATTAAACCTGTAGCTAATAATCGTGTCTATTAGAAGGCTTGCATTTAAACAAGCCTTTTTTTAATAATTAAATTAAACTTTATGAAAAACATGCATTTAAAATCAATTATCGGTTCAGTATTAACCTTAGTCGTTCTTGCGTTTACCGTAATGTCATTTACAAATTTCAGGGGATGGCAAAAACTGGGAGAGAAAAAAGTGGATTACAGGATGGACCACGATGTAATGAATGTCACTTTGCGTGATGGTACATTTAAGCAATTACGTTTTGCTGTAAAACAAGGCTCATTGAATATGTATAAATGTGTGGTGCATTTTGAAAATGGCGGATCTCAGGAAATTGATCTTCGTCATACGTTCACAAGGAGAAGTGCTTCAAGGGTTGTGGATCTTAATGGCAATAAAAGATTTATTGAAAAAATATCATTTTGGTATGATACTAAGAATTTTTCCAACAATAAGGCGGTCTTACATGTTTATGGCAAATAATGGAACCGTATATAAAAAAAAACAACCTTATAGGTTCTATCTATAAGGTTGTTTTTTTGTCTGATAAACACCGGTACGCATAATGTACCAGTATAATAATATTAATTCTTAATGATCTTTTTAATAAACTTATCCGTACCAGAAGTTACTTCAAGAAGATATGTTCCTTTTGGTAATGATTGCAGATCTTTTAACACGATGATATTATCTCCGTTTTCTACAGAAATCTTTCTTGCAAAAACTTCCCTGCCATCCAGAGCTATGATTTTAAAATTTGCAATTACTGTACTGTTTCCGGTAATAAACACTTTGATATCGCTAATAAAAGGATTAGGATAAACAGTCATTTTATCTACACTAAAATTACCTTTTAATTTAACGGGAATCACTTTTGTATAACTGGTTTTACCATCAACATCCACCACTTTTAACCTGTAGTATATAATGGATGCATTTGTATTTAATACATCATCATAATTATAAGTATGCCTGTTGTTTGTAGTTCCATTACCATTAATACTGCTTCTTTTGCTAAAGTGTATACCATCTTCACTTCTTTCCACTTCAAAATGGTCATTGCTTATTTCTGATTCTGTTACCCAGTTAACTAATACATTGCTGTTTTTTAAGGCAGCTGTAAAAGATAAAAGTTTTACCGGCAATGGTCCTCCTACCGGGGCGATCACTGCAGTACTGAAATCAGTAAACAAATCACCTCCAGAATTAAAAGCATACGAAGTAGCTGTATTGCTTACACTTCCCGGAATGGCCTGACCCTTAACTTTAAATTTTACAGTATATCCCTGTCCAACCTGGAATACGCCGCCGGCTGTGCTAGTAGAACCTGCACCCAGGAAAAATTTCACATAATCCCTTCCACCGTTATTTCCTTTAAAGGATTTATCTGTTGCATCCATAGCATCTGTTTGTGCACCCAAAGTTGAACCTATCCCTGCAACAACCTCCATTGAACCTGCAACATAAGTTGTGTTTGTTGGTAAAGAATCCACCACAAAAACCCCGTTAGCTACACCCGGCCCGATATTGGTTCCTGTAAGTGTATATGTGAGGTTTTCATTTGATTCAAGAAAAGTATTTCCGTTAGCATCTGCAACGGTCTTATCAACTGTTACTAATGGATCTTTTACTCTTAATGCAAATGCAAAATAACTTGGAAAATACTGATCTGCTTCTGTTCCAAATGTAATGGTTACAGAATTTGCATTAGGCATAATGCCATAACCTGTTCCAACATTTACAAGGTCAATATCAATACCCATCTGGTTAGAGTATGAAGGATTCTTTGTTGTTACATAAGTGCCATTGTTAGTAATACTGCCATTCCAAAAATTAGTAGATATGTTTGAAGCATTTGAAACAACAACATTATTCACTTTTACAAAGTCGCCTTCAGGATTTGTACCTGTTGCACCTAAATTTCCATCACCTTCCCAACCCATTACAGCCATAACGGCATCGCCGGATGACAATGAATTATTTGGAACATTCAGATCATTAAGGGTTACGGATATAGAAGCAGGGTTATTTGTAGTTGTAAATACCTGGTAATATCCGTGATAAATACGCACACTGTTTAAAAGTGATGCAGGATTTTCATATGCAACTACAATACTCCAGCCTCCAAATTTACCACCACCCCCAATAGATCCGGGAGTTGAAGGTACATCCGCGACTGTGTAAGTACCGGCACCAGATGCCTGGATATAAGCAGTGATGTCAGAATAGGCCTGGTACACTGTTTCAGTACTTGTAATAGCAAATTTATCAACACTTGTTGCAGCTGCCAATACGTTTGAATAAGCGCCCGCCATTTTGATCTTCACCTTACGTAAAGTATCCGGTGAGGTTGTAATGGCCTGGTTATCGATACGGCCACCCCAGTAAAGCCTTGCAAATTTAATTGTGTTAGTACCGGCAGGCAAGATCAGATTTGCAGAAGTAGAGCTCTTAGTCAATGGATTTCCATCAACATCTGCAAACTGCATGTTCTCGTTATCGTTACCATACTGTGTGGATCCTACTCCACCCTGGCCATTTCCGGAATTTGAGATCTCATTCATTCTATTTGTACGCACAGTTCCATTAGAGGAATTAACTATGTGCATAATTGTATTACCAATAACAACGTTTCCACCTTTTATGTTGTCGGAGTAAACCTGTGAATAATTGGTAATGGGATTTTGCGCATTTGTAACAATTGACATACAAGCCAGGAGTACAAATAAAGCAGTAGCTTTTGATGTAATTTTAGTAAGCATTTTTTAAGAGTTTTAAATTAAAAAAAATGGCTCACAGGAGATGAGGAAGCGTAAAAAAGTCTTTTAGTGGATAAAAGAAAAAATAAATTGGAAAGTAGTTATCTAGAGGAAAATGGTAAACGACTGGGTAAGCAGTGGTTGTAAATAAGATGTAAAATTTAGATTTTTAATTGACATTTCAAAATTTATTTTTAAAATTCCAAAAATAATTCAAAAAAAATTTTAGATACAGGATTTAAATTTTTTATATAAAGATTATAAAATAGATTCTAAAACAACGTACAAATTTTTAATTTTGATACATCTAAAGCCTTGCCTGCAGCAGATTAGCAAATTATTCTTTGCCTACGCTATCCTCTTTAATTTGCTTTTTTAAAATAGAGATATTCTTTTTTATGCCCTCATCCAATAATTCTTTGCAAAAAGTTGTAAAATAAACCTGATGTTCCAGTAATTTGATCGAATCCTCGTTCCAATTCAATAGGATTGATTGTTTTCTTAATTCCAATTCCCTTTTTACCATTTTGTTAGTCTGAATGAATTCATCCGTACCAAGGTGATAAGAGTCAGCATCACAAATAATTTTTTCCAGGAAAGATTTGGGTTTGTTTGGAAGTTTTGTGGAAAGAATACATTGTTCAATTAAATTAATAAGATTTTTGCCTATCATTTCTTTTTCAAGGAAATCACGCATAATTACCGCGCTTCTGTCTTCATGAAATTTTGCCTGTCCAAATAAATGACCACAATCGTGAAACCAGGCTGCTGCGGTTACTATAAATAATTCTTCTTCATTCAATGAATATTGTGCGGCAATTTCATTAGTTCTTTTTACAACCCTGCGTGTATGCGCCAGGTTATGGTATACCAGTTCGGGCGTTTGGTATTGTTCATACAGGTTTGTTACATGTGCAGCAATAAGGTTAATAAGATCGTGATTATACATTATAATTTATTATTATAAATTTGATGCATATATATTATAAATTCTTTATTATTCGTTTTTTTATCTACCAGGTATTCCCGCACAATTTTATTTATACCAAGGTCATTATATACTTCAATAAAAATATAAGAAATGAAATGATAAAGAGCATTCCGGCCCTTCCAGCTATAAATATAACGTGCTCGGCAGAATTATACAAATTGAAGTTTGGCTTTTCAGATGCTTCACATGACGAAGGTTTTGCTAAATTGATTCGTGATGAAGTGGAAATACATCTTTCGCTTCCAGTGATGTATCATGGAAAGACCACGGAGACTCTATAATTAGTTGTCAAATAGTCAGTGGTGCTGAAAGTTTTATATCGGGAACTGCCAGTGCCGTATTAAAGTTCAGGAGATAGATAAATTATTTAAAGAATATAAAAAACAAAATGTAATTTATAAACCCACAACAAAAGTGGAAAAACAACCATGGGGAACCCCGGAATTTCCTGCATTGGATCTGTACCGTAACCTGCTTACTTTTTATGAAAGGATTTAAATAATGTTTATTGAATTTGTATAGCATTATGTAAACTTACTCTGTGTGTGAAGGAAGAGAAATTTATGTTCAATACTTAAATTAACATTTATTACATTTAATTTCAAATACACAATATGTATAAAATAAAGATTTTATTATTATTGATATTTATCCCTTCGTTTTCAATAGCCCAGTCCTACAAAAAATTACACTTTCGTTCTATCGTTGCCGATACACATAATGATCTGCTTTCAACAGTTATAGAAGATGGCCTAGTAATGGACAGGGATCTAACCGGGAAAACCCATTCAGACCTTGATCGGTTTAAAAAAGGAGGCGTTGATGTACAGGTATTTTCCGTGTGGTGTGACGGATTGAAAAAAGATCCATATGCATGGGCTAACAGGCAGATAGATACTCTTTATGCAGTAGCCGCCCGTAATCCTGATAAAATAAAAATAGCTGGGAATAGGGCAGAACTTACTCAGGCAATTAAAGAAAAAAAAATAGCGGCCATGTTTGGATTGGAAGGAGGACATATGATTGAAAATAAATTAAAAAACCTGGATAGTCTTTATAAGAGAGGCGTCCGGTATATGACATTGACCTGGAATAATTCCACCGATTGGGCAACATCCGCGCTTGATGAAACTACCAAAGGTGATTCTTTAAAACATAAAGGACTTACTGATTTTGGGAAGCAGGTTATAAATAGAATGAATAGCCTGGGTATGATGGTTGACCTCTCTCATGTTGGTGAAAAAACATTCTGGGATGCGATAAATACAACAACCAGGCCGGTGATAGTATCACATAGTTGTGTATTTAGTTTATGCCCGCACCGGCGTAATTTGAAAGATGACCAGATTATGGCAGTAGGTAAAAACGGTGGTGTAATTCACCTGAATTTTTATTCCGGATTTTTAGACAGCACTTTTGAAACACGAACCGCAGCATTTAATAATGTTCACAAAACAGAAAGGGATTCATTATTAAAACAAAACCCTGAACCATATTTTGCAGATGTATTTTTATTTAGAAAATATCCTGGTGAGGTAACTAACTTACGCCCTCCCCTCTCTTCCATACTCGATCATATTGAATATATAATAAAATTGGCAGGAGTAGATCACGTTGGTTTGGGAAGTGATTTTGATGGTGTAAATTCATTACCTCAACAAATGGACGATATAACTGCAATGCCACTTATTACCAAAGAATTGCTCAAAAGGGGTTATAGCAAAAAAGATATCCGTAAAATTCTTGGAGAAAATTTTTTGAGGATATATGCAGCCAATCAATCTAATTGATCTACTCACAAACTAAATATTCCACCTACATAGTAAAAATATTTTTATTTTAATTCCAATAGTTATTTGTATGACCTGGATACATAAAATAAGATTGCCCCTGTTTCTGATCTCTATTATCATCCTCACCATCCTGGCATGCCTGATCTTGAGGGAAGATGAAAATGTGGCCTATGGTGATCAAACCAAAAACCGTATAGCCTTTAATCATGGTAATACCGAATCATCAACTGCTATTATGAATTACTGGCGGATGGATGAACAAAAAAAAGTTGTAATAAAAAAGACAATTACGCTTCAGCTGATTTTTATTGCTGCTTATTTAGTATTCCTTTTTGTGATTATTTATTATTCAAGGAAAAGTGAAAAAAGAAAATGGTTATCCTTTTGGCTTGGTGCAGGACTTTTTGCAATTGTCACGGCTGCAATGCTGGATACTTTCCAGGTTTTTACTTTATACAATAATATTGATTCAATTGGCCCTGTTAGCGGCATGCGGATTTATACTATAGTAAAAATTATATTATTGGTTATTGGTATAATTCCTCTGCTTATTTCTATGGTTCCACGCAGCACCATTAATAACATATTACTTTACATCTCCCAATTGCTGAAATCTTTGTGGCTGTTTTTTCCGGGTATTTTATTCCTGTTGCTTCCCATTGTTTGTTTCTGGATCCTTGGACAGGGACAAGATATTATAACAGCATTCATAGAAAATAAATCCCGAACATCAGGCCCATTCAATTATTCCAGGATCTTTTTTTTTCTGGCCATAATCTTCTGGGTATATGTAAGCTGGTATTCTTCCAGGATCATTTCTTATATAAAACAAAAAAGGCAGGAACAGGATATTACAACTGTTGCGGCCACAACAGATGTACAAATTAATACGGCTTATGAAAAAGGAGAGAGTTATTTTAATATTGGCAAAGGATTTTTGGATGAATTTCCCCGCATTATTGGTAACAGTTGTTTTTTAATACTGGAGCTTGCCATATTGCAGACTCCTGAATTCTTTTTACTCAATAACAGGGAAGCGTGGGTGTTTTTCTTCCTGGGATTGCTGAACATTTATTTCATAAACAAATGGGTAAAATCAAAAATATCTTATCGTTATTTTAAGAGAAGCTTTTACATTTTTATGATCATATTCGGTGTAATTATTTCAACAGCTTTAACAAAAAACCTTAATATCGGCTTTCTTTTTTCCATCGTAGTACTATTGCATATATATTTTATTTACTTCATAAACAGCCGTCGGGCCTATATTATACATGAAGGGCCCATGATAAAACAGGAATTACAATATGAAAAAAGAGTTAGCCTGTTTAAAAGAATGATGGATTATTTTTGCATACCCCGTGCAGAAATACATTTTTATAAATGGTTTTTATGGGTTGTTCTTGCAGGTATCCTGTTTTATTTGTTCTGCATCTTCTCATTACAATTTGCAAGAATAACAGGGCCGTTTTCTTTTATTATTCTTGCATTTGGTGTACTGCTTGCTTTCGGTAATATTGTAACCGCATTTTCTGTGAAGTATAAAATAAATTTTCATTTTATATTTTTTCTGCTGGCTTTTTTCCTCGGTTTACGTGAAACACACAATGTGAGAACAGTTAACCTGAAAGAGTTAAATAATAATTATCATGATCGCCCAACACTGTCCAGGTACTTAAGCACATGGTTAAATGACAGGAATGTACTTGAATCAGATGAATCAGGGTATGATATCTATTTCGTTATGGCAAATGGTGGTGCTTCCAGGTCAGGATACTGGACAGCAGCTGTTCTTGGCCAGGTAGAAGATTCATCAATTATAAATGATCAGGCCAATCGTTTTTCAGACCATATATTCTGCCTTTCGGGTACATCAGGCGGAGGTGTGGGTGTTGCAACATTTTTCTCTTTGTTGCGAAATAAAGAATCACACCATAAAGTACTTTACGATTCTTCCGCAAGGGAATTTCTGAAAAAGGATTATTTCACATATACCGTTGCAAGAATGCTTGGGCCCGATTTTTTTAATTATATTTTTCACATCAGTTCAAAAGCAGACAGGGCTGCTGCGCTGGAAATCTCCTTTGAAGAAACAGCGAAAGAGTATAACAATCGATTAATACCTGTACCATTTTCTGATTCACTTTCAGAATTCCCGGCAATATCCCAGGGCCGCATATTTCTTCCGGCTTTATTCATTAACACCACCCGCATGCAGGATGGAAATCCGGGAGTGGTTACAAATCTTGAACTGGATTCTGCAACATTCAATAACCGGGTTGATGTATTGCGCCTGATTGATAAAAACCAGGATATTAGTATTGCTACGGGTGCCATACTGGGTGCACGGTTCCCTTATCTTAGTCCGGCAGGAAATATTAAAAACAATTATTTTGTTGATGGTGGCTATTTTGATAATTCTGGTGCAGGAGTCGTGCAGGAAATGATTAGGGGCATACTTAATATAGCTAAAGAAGAAAGCAAAACCAACAGTATACTATACCAGCAGATAAGCAAACTGAATTTTAAAATAATACATATTGTTAATAGCCCGGTTGATATTGATTCGTCCCGCATTAAAGCTGTTTCCCCTATACAAAACGACCTGTTGGCCCCTATTTTAACCATTATAGGCGCATATGATATGCAGACAACTGTTAATGATGGCCGCCTGCATAACTTCATAAAAGATATTGACAGGTATACCAACAATCGTGCAGAATACAAAAAAATATCTTTATATAAGGATTCTACTGAGTGGAAACAAAGTGCTTCGTATACCCCTAACGGTAAAGAACAACCATATGCAATGAATTGGTTTATGAGTGATAAAACAGTAAGGCGTATTGATGAAAGATTACAGGATAACGTTGCAATTAAAATGCTTATAAAGCAGATGCATGAAAAAGTTAAAAAAGATACCCCGGTATTGAGGGAGGAAATGAAAAGTGCATTTTAATTAGAGGTAGTAGGTAGTAGGGAGTGGCTAGTAGGGGGTGGCTAGTAGGAAGTAGCAAGTAGGGAATAGCTAGGAGCTAGTAGGGAAAATGCAGATCTCATTGGCAGTGCTTAATTAAGTGTGTCATTATTTGATAAACGATCTCCGAACATTAAAGATAATTCTGATCTAACTGTTGCCCAGCCGAACATTTGTCCCTGCCATTTTGTATTGGCATTTATGGTT
>Ga0136634_10000053_pt1 | contig 51382 bp, 54 predicted proteins | sample AntDrymUQ8332106_2_FD_104654 | JGI IMG/M metagenome (GOLD analysis project Ga0136634, IMG submission 104654) | Polar desert sand microbial communities from Dry Valleys, Antarctica - metaG UQ833 (21.06) | ecosystem: Environmental > Terrestrial > Soil > Desert | place: Antarctica: Dry Valley... | reverse complement strand
GATAATAGCAAGCTTCTGCTCTACAGAAAATTGCCTTCTTTGCTTTGACATAATCCTAAATTTAAGTGACTAAATTGATTTACAATTTTAGTCCAGCCATTTAGGGGGCTAAGACACATTTATTTTTCAAATTCCCTTACTTCTTAAATATGTTGGCGTTAGCGGCAAATGGTGACGTCTACAGTGTTATAATATGGTTGCAAAATCCAGAGTTAGATTTTAGAATTACTTAGGAATACTATGAACAGACCTTAAAAATTCATTCTAAACTATTGCTAAAATGAAAGATCGACTTATTTCTATTTGCCTCTTTGCAGCTATATTTTCTCCTTCAATTGGGTTAAGCCAACATCCTTTTGTTTCCGTTGGTGGTGAAATTGCAATACCTAATTCTTACGGTTTGAAGATGGTTGCAGGTACTTTAATGGGCGGTTCATTACGAATTGAATCTGCATTTGGTAAACATACTGCAGGTCTGGCAACAATCGGGTACTTGTTTTCTACAAAACAAAATCCTTTTCCAACCGAGCCAAATACCACCTCCACCTATAAGGCACTTCCGCTTCAAGTAGGGATTAAGTATTATATAAAAGAAAAAGGACTAGTGCAAAAAGGATTCTTCTTTTCCGGTGAATTGGGATTAATATTTACAACTACTCATTTTACCTATGCCACTAATCCTGATAATAAAAGAAACGAAACCGATCTTAGTCTTGCACCTGGCATTGGGTATTTGCTAGGAAAATTAGAATCTAGCTTCCGACTTCAATATGATTTGTCAGATTCCGGATTTAAAGTATATTATTATAATCTCAGATTAGCCTACGCATTTATAAAGAATAATAAGACTTAAATGCAAATGCTCAAATGAGAAATTCGACGTTTTGGTAGACCCCATCGGCCGCTTACATCAGTTTAGCAATAGGCTGGCTGGCGGAATAACTATCAGCCGCAAATCAATAACAGCGATAGTTCCAGCGCGACATTGTAATTGAGTTCTAGTTGTTATCTTCATCTTTTATCTTTTCCAATCAGATTTGGTTTCCGGGCTTGACATTATAAATACCGGCCCATTGTAAAGCCTTTTCCGTTAATGCCGTTTAATAAAAGATTAAAATTTATATCCAAAAGAAACTCCGGCATAGTAAGGTAGAAAACCATACTTATTAAAAACCGGAACGATCGCCGCACGGAAAAGAAATCCATTTTTTTGAGGCTGCATGCGATATCCAAAACTTAAATGACCGAAAGATGTTTCAAAAATTCCATCATCAAGAACAACTGAGCTGTAATTCACATAGGTAAACCCAGCTCCCACTTCAAAAAAATGCTTGGTTTCTTTACCAATCAGATAGTTTAATCCAACCGGCACAAATATAGCTCCTTCATCATTTATACTAAATCCTCCAACGCCAATTCTGCCCCCGATGCCATCACTCCTTCCTGTAAAACGGGTATCGAAATTAAAGGACGCCACCCCCGGGCCCCCCAACTCGAAATACATGGCCGCTTGTGACCTGGCCATAGTCGTTATACATAAAGCCGTTACACAAAGCAAAATCAATTTTTTCATACACGATCATTTACATTGGTGACAAGATTAAAATAAAATCCGATGCAACAAAAAATTGTTAAATAATATTAACCTCTCTTTCTAATTGAATGCCAAATTTCCGCTTTATACTTTGTACTATTTCTACACTCAAATCGAACACCTCTTTCCCGGTAGCGTGCCCGTAATTCACTAAAACCAAAGCCTGCTGTACATGGCAACCGGCATCTGCCCGGCGGACACCTTTCCACCCACCCTGCTCGATTAACCAGCCCGCAGCCAGCTTCACATTGCCATTTTGCAATGAATAACCAATAATACCTGGAAAATCAGATTTCATTTTATTGAATTGGTGAAGGGATATCTCGGGGTTTTTAAAAAAACTGCCCGCATTTCCAGTAACGGCCGGATCAGGCAATTTGGCTGAACGAATATTGATTACAGCCTGTGACACCGCCTGGATAGTCAAATCATTTATGCCCATCTTGTGCAACTCCTGTTCAATAGCACCATAACTGGTATTGAAATGCGGTTTTTTGTTTAAGCGAAAAGTTACATTCAATATAACATACTCATTTTTGTATTTTGTTTTAAACACGCTATCCCGATAACCGAACCCGCAATCATTTACACTGAAGGTGCGTATTCTTTTTTCCTTTTTGTGATAGGCTTCCAATTCATCAAATATCTCTTTAATTTCTACACCGTATGCGCCAATGTTCTGCATAGGACTGGCTCCCACATTTCCCGGGATCAATGAAAGATTTTCCAAACCGGCCCAGTTCCGATGAAGTGCATACTGTACAAACTGATGCCAGTTTTCACCAGCCCCTGCCCGTGCATATACGTGATTCGGATCTTCCTTAATAAGCTCAATCCCTTTTATTTCATTTTTCAATACCAGACCATCAAAATTTTTAGTAAACAAAATATTGCTGCCCCCTCCTAAAATAAGAGTGGGATTTTTCTGATTGCTATCAAGAAGTTCACCCAGATCTTCCGAACTGGTGAATAAAGAAAATAACTTTGCTTTTACATCAATTCCAAATGTATTGTATTGCCTGAGCGAAATATTTTGTTCAATTTGCATACAGATCGAAAACACAAAGTAACGAAAATCATGCAAGGACAAACAGTAGTCATTATAGGTTCAACCGGATTAATAGGCAGTCAGCTGTTGCAATTTTTATTACCCGATAAAAGTTTTACAGAAGTGCGGATACTGGTCAGAAAACCGGTATCGCTTTCGCATCCAAAATTAACGGTACAGATCGTTGCATTTGATAATTATCATGATCTGAAAGAAAAGATGGGCGCGGGCCATACGGTTTTTTGCTGTGTGGGCACGACACAAAAAAAAGTGCAGGGTGATAAGGCCGCATACCGGAAAGTAGACTATAACATTCCGGTGAATGCAGCAAATGCTTCGCTCGAAAATGGGTTTAAAAAATTCTTTCTGGTTTCTTCTGCCGGCGCGGATAAAAATTCACGCAGTTTTTATTTGCAATTAAAAGGATTGGTAGAGGAAACCATCTCCAAATTAGAATTTCAAAATATAGGCTTTTTTCGTCCATCCATATTACTGGGCGAGCGGAAAGAATTTCGTGCCGGGGAAAAGATAGCACAAGGATCTATGCAACTGCTTTCATTTTTATTGCGTGGCCGTTTTAAAAAATACAAGCCGATTCAAAGTAGCGATGTAGCCAAAGCAATGATAGCGGCCTCAAAACAGGAAGTGCAAGGCCTTCATGTATACCATTATAAGGACATGATCGAGATGATCGGACAGAATTTGGAAGTCTGAAGTCGGAAGTCTGACAAAGTCACAACGTATCGCTAAAAAGGTTTTTATTTCTCTCCCCTTGAATTCTGAATTCTGAATCCTGAATCCTGAATTCTGAATTCTGACTCCTGACTCCCGACTCCTACATAGCATCCACATCCGCTATCACAACCACACTCCGAAATTTTTTTTCATTATGCAAAACAGCAATCTCGGTATGGATGGAATTTTTACAGGCTGTTATCAATGAAGGATCTTTAGGCAGTTTTAATAATAGTTCCATCAAAAATTGGTTGCGTATGCGGTTAACGACTGGTTCAGCAGGCCCAACAATATATTGCCCGAAACCTTTTTTTAAAGCTTGCACAAAATGATTGGCGGCCGCCTCAACAACTTCCTTTATTTTATGCCTGAAAGTAAGCAACACCACTCTTGAAAAGGGAGGATAAAAGAAACGCCTGCGTGCTTCTATCTCATGCTGAAAAAACAATTTATAATCGTGTTGTTTCACATATTGCAGTACAGGATGTTTGGTATTGGTAACCTGAATCATTACTTCACCTCTACCATCCCGCCGGCCGGCACGTCCGCTAACCTGCTCCATCATCTGAAAGGCTCTTTCATTGACCCGGAAATCTGCAAAACTTAATAAATTATCTGCGTCAAGGATGCCAACAAGATGTACATTCTCAAAATCAAGACCCTTCACAACCATTTGCGTTCCAACCAATATATCAATCCGCTGTTGCTCAAATAGCTGGATTAAATGGTCGTGTGCCTGCTTGCCGCGTACACTGTCAATATCCATTCTTGCAACTTTTGCCTGGCTGAAAATTTCTTCCAGTTGTTCTTCAATCTTTTCTGTGCCAAAATTCCGTTGCAGAAATTTGTCGCTTCCACAAGCCATACAGCTGTTGACTTTGGGATAAGTTGTTCCACAGTAATGACAGTGTAGCTTATTGGTGTTTTTATGATAGTTTAATGAAACATCACAATACTTACACTGGGGAATCCATCCGCAAACCTGGCAGATCTGGTATGGTGAATACCCCCTGCGGTTCTGAAATAAAATGACCTGCTTTTTATTGTTTAATGCTTGTTGAATAGCTTCCTGCAGTTCGGGGGTTACCATTACTTTATTCTTATCTTTTGTAATTGCCTTTTTTGTGTCCACAATTTCGATCACTGGCAATTGAACCCCCCCAAACCGCTCATTCAGCTCCACCAATGCATATTTTCCTGTTTGCGTATTGTAGTAAGTTTCCACCGAAGGTGTTGCACTACCCATTAATACTTTCGCCTGGAACAGTAAGGCATAGTAGACCGCGGCATCTCTTGCATTGTAGCGGGGAGCTGGATCCTGCTGTTTAAAAGAGCTGTCGTGTTCTTCATCAATGATAACCAAACCCAGTTCACTAAAGGGAAGTAACAAAGAAGAGCGGGCTCCTAATACAATCTTTAGTTCACCGCTTTTAACTTTATTCCATATCTCTATTCGTTCATTCTGATTGAACTTACTGTGATAGATGCCGATATATCCGCCAAAATTCTTTTGCAGTCTGCGAATAATTTGTGAGGTCAAGGCAATTTCCGGTAAGAGATACAACACCTGCTTTCCCGCTGCAATGAATTTTTCAATCTGCTTTATATAAATCTGTGTTTTGCCGCTCGCGGTAATACCATGAAGCAGGCAAACCAATTTTTCGACAAATAAGTTATCAATTGCATCGCATGCGGATTGTTGTGTACCGGTTAATTCAAAATCGATATTGATATTGCGTGGCAGGTAATGAATACGATCTACATTTCTAATTTGGGCTATCAAAATATTCTTCTCGATCAGCCCTTTTAATTGTGCGTCAGATGCTCCACTTTTTTTAAGAAGCTCTGTTTTTGTCACCTCACCAATGGCCTTGATCAAATGGAGGTAGCTGAGCAATAACTCCATTTGTTTAGGTGCGCGACTCCAATTATTTAATAGGTCCGACAGAGCATCTTCATTATTGAATGTAGGATTCAATAAAATATATGTTTCTTTTTTGGGTGAATAGGTTTTCTTTAACGCCTCCCAAACGATACAGACCTTTTTTTCTATCAGCCGTTTTATTACGGGATAAGTGTGAGACGAGTCAAGGATTTCCTGTACTTCAGCCAGTCTTAGTTCCTTCTTGATCAACAGGCCCTCCGCAACAACGTACTCATCGTGATCGAGCAATGAAAAATCTTCACCGTACTCGTCATTGAATATTAAAATAGTTTCACTACTCAATTTAAAATGCGCTGGCAGGGCTGCGGCCATCACCTCTCCTTCACTACACATATAATACTGAGCCATCCATTCCCACAACTGCAACTGATTTCCGAAAACAATGGGCTCCTCATCCAGAACATTGAGAATATCTTTGGGCTCAAAACCTTCTGGCTTGTTATAATGAAACCGCTTGACAATACCCGCGTATTTTTTATTTTTTCCCAATCCAACTTCTACCCTGCTTCCAGGTTTCACCATTTGTTGAAACTTTTCGGGCACCAGCCAGGTATAATTTTTGGGCAGGGCCAAGGGTATAATGATTTCAGCATACATAAATGAATGATGGTTTAAAAAGGATAACAGAAACTGTAAATATTAAAAGCCTCCTTGTGCATTATACTCCCGTACAGCTAGTATTTGCCACTGGCTTCCTGATCCAATCAGCACGATATTCAATTAATTTTTGTTCCATTATGGCAAACGTCGTTTGTTTCAGCCTGTTTACATCTTTAGAAGTCAGGCCATGAACACTAATCTCATCAAGGAATACAGACCTCGATCTTCCTGGATTTAGGCTGAATATACTTTCATAATGCAATCTTTTAAAAGTATCAAGAAAAAGAATGGGCTTAATCGGTGTTTGTGTTTCTATTGCCATCCGGAAGGCTCCATCATAGAACTCCTTCAATGGCTGCCCGGTTTCATTTAAAGTTCCTTCCGGAAAAATAAAAATGGAAATTCCTTTCCGCAAAACTGATTTTAAAATCCGTACGCTTTTTGCGCGATTCGCGGAACTGCTTCTGTTTACTGTTACAATGGCCTGCCGATAAATAAATCCGAAAAAAGGAATAGCAGTCATTTCGCTCTTTCCCAAAACCCTAACCGGTTGCCGAATTGATTTTACGATGATGGGTGCATCGAAATAAGAGATGTGATTAGCAACAAAAATGTATTGTTTATTTTTATCGGCCAGTACTTCATGTGCGTTATTATGATTAATGCCGATGGTGAACAACCACAAATCACTCCAGATACAACAGACCCGGTATATAAAATTACCCGCGCGAATTTTTCCAAAAAATGAACCAATTATTACAAAAGGGAGAATCAAAAACATGATCAGTAGAAATGTAATGAAAGCATAAGCGATGTATGGTATGTTGAAGGGTGATCTTAGCTGTTTCATGTACCTGCTTTGCCAGTCGTGAGAAATCTGGACTAATTAACAATCGTCACCTCAAATATATCACTTCCATTACAGCAATTTTATTTCACCTGATAACTAATCAATGACCCCGCACCCAGCTATGCGGATGCTCGGCACCATTAACCTCACGTTTGGGCCTAAGAAGCATAAATTTTAATTTAGCGTGTGCGGTCAGCAGCCATCATTAGTCGTATCCGTTGACCGGAGCGATAAGAGAAAATGCTTATGGGCACAAAGTGATCTGACTGTACAAGAGATTTCTGTGTTCATCCGCTGACGGATAGATACGAAGACCCTAGTATTAAGTGATTGATTTCCAAACTAAGATAGGCTCTGATTCTGTCCAAAGGAAATGACGATGAGGAAAATACTGTCCTGACCAGAATACTTCGAAGTATATGCCCCTTGCAGAAAAAAACTAAAGTTTTTACTTTACATCCGCATCCTTTGAAAAACCGATTATCCATTCATTCATTAAAAAGATAACCCTATGAAAACATCCGTTCAAACTCCTCCGGCTGTTGGTAGTACCATTATCAGACTCGTATTTTTAAGTGGCGTTATGCTTTGTTGCGTTTATGCAATTGTCACGCTGTGCGCAACTGCTTTGCAGGTATTACAATAATAAAGAAGTAGCTAAAAGATATGCCGGAGCTATATCGCTCCGGTTTTTTAGTTTGAACGAACCATGGTCTTGTTGAACAAATAATCCTATTTCTTCATATACATCACTTCCTTTACCAATTTAACCGTTCTCGGTACATCAGGTTGAGCCAGGGCCGCAAGGTTGGGGGCATAATGCATAGGCGCATCCGCAGAAGTGATCCTGCGTATCGGAGCATCCAGGTAGTCAAAGCCTTCCTTCTGAATCCGGTAGGCTATTTCGGAAGAAATCGACCCAAAAGGCCATTGTTCTTCTACAATAACAAGGCGATTGGTTTTTTTAACGCTTTCCAGAATAGTCATCCAGTCGAGCGGACGAATGCTTCTCAGATCAATAACTTCTGCACTCACCCCTTCTTTTTCCAGTTCACCAGCTGCGCCTAAAGCTACTTTCATCATTTTATTAAACGATACAATCGTTACATCAGTACCTTGTTTTTTTACATCTGCTTTTCCAATTGGGATCAAATATTCTTCTTCAGGAACCTCGCCCTTTTCACCATACATGACCTCGCTTTCCATAAAAATTACCGGGTCATTGTCCCTAATGGCAGACTTCAGCAAACCCTTTGCATCGTATGGGTTGGATGGTGAGATCACTTTCATGCCAGGTATGTTCGCATAAAAATTTTCGAAGGCGGTTGAATGCTGGGCGCCTAGTTGACCGGCTGATCCGTTAGGGCCTCGAAATACGATTGGGCAACCTAATTGTCCGCCGCTCATTGCCAACATTTTAGAAGCGGTATTGAGAATTTGATCTAAAGCCAAGACTGCGAAATTCCACGTCATGTATTCAACGATCGGGCGGAGCCCGTTTTGAGCCGCACCCACCGCAACGGCGGTAAAACCCAATTCTGAAATAGGAGTATCTATCACTCTTTTAGGACCAAATTCATCTAGCATGCCCTGGCTTACTTTGTAAGCGCCATTGTATTCGGCCACTTCTTCTCCCATCAGGAAGACTTTTTCATCCCGACGCATTTCTTCATTCATAGCTTCACGCAGAGCCTCACGGAAAGCAATTGATCTTGCCATTTTGTTGGTGGATTTAGGGGGGCAAAAATATTAGATGCAAGGCAGACTAACAAATTGAATAGTCGTTAGTCTGAAGTCAGGAGTCTGGTAGAGTTACGAGATCACAATTCTATTTAATTTAAGTTCCAGATTAGATGAGAAACTCCTTCGACTCTTATCTCCCGACTCCGGACACAAAAACGCCTATTCACCTCTTCAATCTGTCCATACGTCAAAGTAATTTTAGCCGCGGTGAAGCAACTGTAATTTTATGGAAATATTAAAAATGGAATATACCGATCGCCAAAGCTATCTCGACTGGTTACGCTTGTTTGCCATTTTTGGAGTGCTCTTTTTTCACTCCGCCATGCCATTTGCTGCGGAAGAAGGATGGCATATAAAAAATAAGGAAACAAGCTCTTTGTTTACAGAATTCAATTTCTGGCTAAGCCGGTTCCGGATGCCATTGCTGTTTTTTATTTCCGGAGCAGTATCCTATTTCATCCTTATTAAGAAGAGTGCAAAGCAATTCGTTGGTATAAGGTTTAACCAGTTAATGATTCCACTCCTGTTTGGAATGTTGGTCATCGTTCCTCCGCAAATATATCTGGAACGATTGAATGCGGGTTTCAACGGAAATTATTTTGATTTTTATCCACGCATTTTTGAAGGAAGGCCATACCCGGACGGCGATACAAGCTGGCATCACTTATGGTTTATCCTGTATCTTTTCATTTATAACCTGGTGGCTGCACCCTTTTTTGCCTGGATGACATCTAAAACCGGTAAAAGATGGATGAATAGAATTCAATGGATGGCATCCGGAAAATGGATCTATCTGTTGATTCTGCCCGGCGTAATAGTTTATACTTCTTTATCGTTGCAATTTCCACAAACAAATGATTTGATTCACGACTGGTCGAGGCTTCCATACTGGTTTCTTTTTGTGTTGGTTGGATTTGTTTGTATAGCTTTTCAGCCCTTTGCTGAAAGCCTGGAGCGCAACAGGCGATTTTCGCTATTCATAGCTTTTGTTTCTTTCATTTGTATCAACTATTTACGTTGGAATGATAAGCAACCATGGGATACTATATCCAATTGGGAGAACGATTGGCGAACGTATGCATTTCTCTCCTTATTTCCAGTACAGGTTGGTTCTGGGTACTTTCGATAATCGGTTATGGAAAAAAGTATCTTAATAAAAAACACCACATATTAATCTATGTTAACGAAGCGGTTTACCCTTTCTACTTTCTCCATCAAACTATTATTGTTATACTTGCCTACTATGTGGTAAAAGTATCAGACTCCATTTTGTCTAAATATTTCTTTATTGTAATTGTCACCTTTGTCTTGAATATGTTGATATATCATTTAATGGTTCGCCCGAATAATTTATTGCGTTACTTACTTGGAATGACATCCCAAAAGAAGAAAATCGAAGACCGGCAAGTGAAATCAACTGTTTCTGCACAGGTATTATACAAGGATGTAGAACCTACAATTTGAAATTTATAATTTCTATACACATGAAGTTTTTCTGGAGATATATATTCCCGTCAATATTTGGATTGATTGTTTATGCAAGTATACGGCTGGTGAATGATACGCACGGCGATTTTAAATTCTGGAAGAGATCTTTTCAAACAAATGCTATAGAAATAATATCCGTATTAATGGTGAGTTATTTAATCCAGTTTTTGTTGGCTTACTTCGTTCGTCGTTTCAGTGAAGAAAAAAATAAGCCCATTACGGGTAAAACAATTCTGAAAGAATTTGCTATTGTTTACCTGGCTTGTGCAATTCTCATCAACAGTACCATTGTACCAATGGCAGCACTGACAGATGATGGATTGCAGCTTTACGATTTTGTGATTATTAACATCGTTCCCATACTATATGTATTGTTATACTTCTCCATTGCCCGTGGAAAACATTTCCGTTCCATCCGGAGAAATGGCAATATCTCTTTCATTCATTGCAGTATTTATTTTGGCATCTGCAAATAAAAATGGGGTTGCATCGGACCGTATTGATTGAAATGATTTCTGTGAGATACATTCGATACAAACACATACACCAATTAAATAAACTAACAGGTTTTTTATCATAGCTGTTGATTGTTAATTTGAATGTATAAGGTCCCTGGCGGAATAACAAATAAATTCAATGAGCGGAAAGAAACAAGGCCAGGCGATATCTTATTCGCCACTACGCTCTTTAACCGGCGATGTAAAGCACTTTTTTAAAATGACAGTTGTTTTTTTCCGTTGATCGATACAAAATCTCCGTCTATGTAAAGTCGTTTTTTTCATGCAGCATCACGATCGGTTAACAACTCTCCTGGAAGCAGACTCCCTATTGGATTTGTCCGGGATGTAAAACAGCTAGCATGAAAAACAGATATTTAAAGAATGCACGCATCCCTGAAAAAAAAGTGCGGGAACTATTGAATCTTTTTTGCCAGGATCTTACGGCTACGCAGATTGCCAATATTTCCGGCATTAGCCGGATAACAGTGAACGCGTATCTAAAACTAATCCGTACTAAGGTCGCCCAGTATTGCGAACAATTCAATGCCTCTGAATTCCGTAATGATTCGCCCGCTGGATTTTCGCCAAAAAAGATATTATCAAAAGAAGAGCATGAAAAGCCTATCGCCGAGAGCCGGTTTTATGGATTTTTCAAACATGAACAATTTATTTATACCAAAAACATAGTGGCACCTGATCCACTTTGGCTGGATAATTGGATTCGGGGAAAAGTATTTGTTCAAAACAACAGTATTGAGCAAGTCAATCTTCGGTTATTCGAAGCAGTAGCAGATTTGGGACGAACCAAACTTTTTAGGGTCAACAATGCGTCGCACTTTATCAAAGCAAAATCGAAGATTGACGCAATCGATCTGTTCTGGGGAATATTGAGATCACGCATTACGAAATTCCGTGGACTAAACAGCAACACCACCTATCTTCATATCAAGGAATCGGAGTTTCGGTATAACAACCGCCATGCCGACCTGTTCATATCGTTCACACGCTTATCCAGAACCAGCCCTTGCATTATCTCAGGCAGGAAACAGTGGTTTGATCTATCTTGCCGACAATACTATCAGTGAAAAAGTAAGCCATTTCATATATTTTTTTTATTGTGAATAGAAATACGGCCTGCACCCTGAAAAAGAAACAGCACAGCAGAAAACAAAATGGCGAGGGGAGCAGTCATTGCCTCCGGGGAGTCGTTGCGATGGACCATTAGCAGTGCAATTAAAAAATTGATGATTACGAGAATAGCTGCATAACGTATCCGCCATCCCAAAATAATCATAATACCCGCAATCAACTGAACATACACTGAAACCACAGCGCAGATGATGGGAAACGGAAAATGGAATTGTTGCAGAAATCCTTTGAACTGGATCATGTGCTGCCAACTCCGCACGTTATCCTGTACTCCATAAACCAATCGGATCCCGATAAATAATCTTAATATAAAAATGCCCCAATCTTTGTGACGTTCGAACCAGGAAAATATATTTCTATGCGCGGATGAATTCATGTAGCTAAACTAGACAGTCGCGTTTACTTTCAACCACCGTTTATCAAAAGCCTGGAAAATATTATCCGAGATGTTTTTTCATAAGCCAGTCCCGTTGAACATCATTTCCCAGTAAGAAATCATGTTCACCGAATTTTTCAAAACCCCATCTGGTGTAAAAGTTGATCGCCCTTTGATTTTTCTCCCACACGCCCAACCATACAATGGCTTTGTTTCTTTTTTGGGCAATATCCAGGCTTGTTGCCATCAGTATTTTGCCTATCCCCTTTCCAATTATTGTTGAAATAGAATAGAGACGGTTTATTTCAATGGCTGCCGAGTTTTCTAAATGCTCGGGATTTGCGCTATCACGCAGTTTTAAATAGCCTGCTAATTCGTCGCCCTGGTAAGCGAGAACAAAAACATTTTCGGGATCGCTGAGCTCAGCCATCAGCTTTTCCTTTCCAAATTGAGTATTCATAAAAATTTCCATGTTTTCCCGGGTATTTTGCGGGGCAAATGTTTCATGGAATGTTTTTCTGCTGATGTCCGCTATCAAAGTTGCATCAGCTTCGGTAGCCATTCGTGTATAAGCGGACTGCCTGGGATTTATAGAATTAATTATTTTTTCATGGTCGTTCCCGGAGACTTGCATGGTGAAAATTTATCACTGGTGTAGTAGACTGGTATGTGTTGTTTAAAGAATCCATCTGTTAGCATTCTCTCCCACTTCCGTATTCTGAATTCTGTATTCTGAATTCTGTATTCTGTCTAATAAGATTCATTTTAAATATCCAGGCCAATCACCATTGCACTCGCCCCACCTCCACCGTTACAGATTCCGGCTGCGCCATACTTGCCATTATTTGCTTTCAATATATTGATCAGCGTTATTATTATTCTTGCTCCGCTGCAGCCCAGTGGATGACCCAATGATACGGCTCCGCCATGCACATTAACCTTTGCCGGATCTAATTTCATCCGACGGGTATTTTCAATACCGACCACTGCAAAAGCCTCGTTGAGTTCCCAAAAATCAATGTCTTCCATTTTCAAGCCTGCTTTTTGCACCGCTTTTGGAACTGCCAGCGAGGGTGTGGTGGTAAACCATTCGGGTGCCTGTTCTGCATCAGCATAACTGATTATCCTCGCAATGGGTTTTAATCCCAGTTCGTCCGCTTTTTCCTTGCTCATTAAAACCAGTGCAGCTGCTCCATCATTCAGGGTACTTGCATTCGCTGCCGTTACAGTTCCTTCTTTTTGGAAGGCAGGTTTGAGTTCGGCAATTTTATCAAACTTTACGTTAAACGGTTCTTCATCTTTTTCAAAAACAACCGGCTCACCTTTGCGTTGTGGAATGCTTACCGCAATAATTTCATCAATGAATTTTCCGCTGGTTATGGCCGATTGGCTGCGTTTATAACTTTCTATTGCATAGTTATCCTGTGCCTCCCGGCTTATTCCGCATTCGCTCGCACAAAGCTCCGCTGCATTTCCCATGGCGTAGTTCTTATACACATCGGTTAAACCATCGTGCGCCAGTCCATCAACCAGGGAAGTGTTTCCGTATTTGTTTCCCCACCGGAGCTGGGGCACATAATAAGGCACATTGCTCATGCTTTCCATACCGCCGGCAATGACGATATCCGCATCGCCCAGGGCAATACTTTGTGCTGCGGTAGAAATTGCTTTCATCCCGCTTGCACAAACCTTATTGATGGTAGTACAATTTACATGATCGGGTAGTCCTGCTAATTTTGAGGCCTGCCGGGCTGGTGCCTGGCCCAGGTTCGCCTGCAATACACAACCCATTATTACATCATTTACCTCGTCGCCTGAAATACCAGCCCGTGCCAATGCGCCTTTAATGGCAAGAGCACCCAATTGTGTAGCCGATAAGTCCTTTAGAGAACCGCCAAAACTTCCTATGGGTGTGCGGACGGCCGAAATAATATATACTTCCTTTTTATTCATATAATTAATGATTTGGACTGATCGATCTATATTTCAAAGCGTCAAAGATAATAATGTTAGTGAGGCTTCCATTTCCTTCCTATTACCGATTAATTAAGGCTGCAGACTAATATTTGCCCTTTATAAGGCTCTAGCCTTATTTTTGGTTGTTATTAGGCTGGAGACTTATATTTGACAAAAATTAGCCTGCAGCCTTAAAATATTTTCATGAAGATTCATGGGATCATAACAGGCGATATCGTATCGTCCAGAGATATCGAAGTGACTATCCGCGAAAAACTGTTCGAGGATATGGATTTGCTATTAAAAGACTTAAAAAACCAGTGGATCAATACATTCGAAACTTACAGGGGAGATAGCTTACAATGTGAAACCAAATCTCCGGAATTTTCCTTACGGGTCGCACTGATCATAAGATCTTTTTTTCGCGCCTATTTCCCGGATGAATTGAAACCCAAAAGATCTATCAAAAAAGGGAATAAACCGATTATGACCAAAGGATATTTCGCTACCAATTTTGATGTGCGCCTGGGAATCGGTATCGGGACCATTGATTTTATAAGAAATGATAAGATTACCAGTTCGGATGGTGAAGCTTTTCGGTTATCCGGTGAGGCGCTGGATGATTTATCCCAGGGAACTCAACGACTGGCTTTAAAAACCTTCAATGCTCCTTTTACGGAACAAATGGAACCGGCGGTTTTATTACTGGATGCATTAATACAGAAGTGGACACAAAACCAGGCTGAATTGGTTTTATATAAACTGCAGGATAAAAAAGAAGATGAGATAGCCACTCAGTTAAAAATTAGTCAATCGGCGGTGAATCAAAGAACAAAAACAGCACAATGGCTCGCTATTGAAAAACTCGTTCATTATTTTGAAAAAACAGTAAAAAGCATTCAATGACCGCTTTTTTTACATATGAAGAGGGCAGCTTGCTTATACGCCTGCTCATAGCACATTGCCTGACTGACTTTTTTCTACAGCCCGAACATTGGGTAGCAGGCAAAAAGCTAAAAATCTGGAAATCGAAATACCTCTGGTATCATGGCATGCTAACCGGAGCGGTAGCCTGGATATTTGTATGGGATGTGCAGCTGTGGTGGGCAATACTATTTATTACAGCTACCCATATTATAGTAGACGGACTGAAATTATTAATTGGAAATAGAAATAAAAAGATTGGGACAGATTTTATTTTATTTATAGCCGATCAGTTGCTTCACCTTACGATAATTGTTATTATATGGTTATGGATCATTGCAGGATGGAATAAAATGAACGGGCAACTGAGTGAAATATTACCGGATTTCAGAATACTGCTTCGGCTGCTTGGATATCTTGTTATGATCGGACCCGTTGGATTTGTTATTCAATTTCTGACCCGGCGCTGGGCAAATGAGATTAATACCAGTGATAGTTTGAAAAACGCCGGACGTTGGATCGGCATATTGGAGCGGATATTAATTCTTACACTAGTATATATCAACGAATTCGGGGCAATCGGATTTCTTATCACCGCGAAATCCCTGCTTCGGGTGATTGACAAGCCCTATACTCCAGGCAGCGAACCCAGCTTAACCAAACCATTCAGTTCCAGGAAGCATACAGAGTATGTACTTATTGGAACATTTTTAAGTTTTGCAGTAGCTATCATTTCAGGTTTGGTGATCAATTGGTTTTTGCGGATCTAGGCCTGTACAATTCTTGATTTGTTTTTCGATATCAGGCAGAGCAACCACAGGAATATTCATATAAAAGATGATGGCACAATTATTTATAGAATATTTTAACTTCAATTTTTAATGTCGCACTATTAATTTTTAAAATCAAAACCATGAAAAAATTAACCTATTTCGTTATTGTTTTAGTATTCATTACCATGACCAGCCAGGCACAAAGCACCTATAAATCGGCCATAGGCGGACGGGTTGGCATTCCGATAGCCGGCAGTATAAAACATTTTATTTTTGAAGCTGGAGCATTGGAGGGTTATGCCGGTTTTAGAGATGCCGGATCGTATGGCAATGGTGTCAATATTATGACCGGTGGCATGTATCAGCATCATTTCCCGATTGGAGATATTCCGGGATTTAAATGGTATGTTGGCGGCGGCGCACTCGTTCAATTTTACGCCTACAAAGATTATAACAACAATACAGATAATTTTTCCAAAACAGGCTTTGCTATAAACGGTGTTGGCGGGGTCGACTATAAATTTAAAGGCATTCCTTTAAATCTTAGTGCTGATTTCATGCCGGCAATTTTTCTTAGCAAAACTCCAGATGATTTTGTTCCCTATGGAGGTTTAGCTGCCCGTTTTGTTTTCAATTAAATATTTTCTGTCAGCAACTAACAGTATTTATTTGCCGTACGGGACATATTAAATAATAGATTACCCGGGAAAAAAAAGGAAATGCAAAACGATTAATTTTTTTTACTTTTACAGTCCTCTGTTACCAAATTAATCCGTTCTCTATACTATAGATAACTTTCCTACGAAAGCCCCCGTTGATCTAATTTTACCACTGCAATCTAATTGATGACGGTATTGATTCAGTATTTTCTTCACCAAAAATATGTAACATGAAAGCTCTAAAAGGTCTTGTTGTCCTGTTTATTTTAAGTTCAGTGTTTGCGGGTTGTGAAAAGTGGAAGGATTATTATCATCATGAAAAAGAAAAAAATGTTTATGAGAAGAAAAATTTACCGATGAGCGGTTTGCAGGAAGTTCCTCAGCGCGAAACAATGGCTTCCGGTTGGGCAGATGTTCATTACGACAAAAAGACCAAGATGCTCAAGTACACTATAAAGTGGAAAGACCTAACTGGCAATCCTACAGGTTCTCATATTCATGGAACTGCAGCCAGAGGAAAAAATGCTTCTATTAAACATGATTTCTTTTCGTTATTCCCTAAAACAACCAGCGGCACATTTAGCCATCAGGTTATGGCAGATGGAGTTGCCATTAAAGAAGATAGCTTATTGAATGGATTTTATTATTTCAATCTCCATACGGCTAAATTTCCTGGTGGTGAAATCCGCGGCCAAATTGAATTTAAATAAACAGTCGGGCTGTATTCCATGTTAATAGTGGATCAGGACCTCTCTTTATAATAACAAAATCTATAAAAACACATTCCTTAAGCTACTCGTTGTACAATTGGTCGCCTAAAAATAGAATTCTGTTTGAGCTGAAGTGATACAAAGCCCTCTATTATACCATAGGGGGCTTTCTTTTATTCCCCATTTCTAGACTACCGGTCTCTAAATACATGTATATTGAGATTTGTTTATTCAATCTCATCTACAATTTTTTAATAATTATATTTAGGATAAAATACAGATATAACCTATGCTGCGGTCAGTTATCACGGGAACTGGTAGTTATATACCAACGGAAGTAAAAAAGAACAGTGATTTTATTAACCAGGAATTCTATGCTGAAGACAACACCCTGATTCCGCAAACAGTTAACATCATTGAGAAATTTGAGAAAATAACAGGCATTGCGGAAAGACGATACCTGTCTAAAGATCTCAGGACGTCTGATATTGCCGCGCTGGCCGGTAGACTTGCTATCGAAGACAGCCGCATAGACCCGGAGCGCCTGGACATGATTATCGTTGCTCACAATTTTGGAGATGTGAGTGAGCATAACATGCAAGTTGATACTGTGCCCTCTTTGGCAAATCGGGTAAAGCATATACTGGGAATTAAGAATCCCCAATGTATTGCTTTCGATACTTTATTCGGTTGTCCCGGATGGGTACTAGGGATCATGCAGGCAGATGCCTTTTTCAAAGCAGAAATGGCAAAAAAAGCATTGGTGATAGGTGCTGAGACCCTGTCCAGAATATTCGATGCACGCGACCGCGATAGCATGATTTTTAGCGACGGGGCCGGTGCGGTGGTGATGGAATACAAAGATCGAGGCGATAGCGGCATTCTTTCAAGTAGTGCATTGAGCCATAGTATGGATGAGACGTATTATCTAAGCATGGCAAAACCTTACGGTCCCAATGCTGATAACAATACGCAGTATATGAAAATGAAGGGTCGTAAAGTATATGAATACGCCTTAAAACATGTTCCGGAAGCAATGAAAGCCTGTCTTGAAAAAAGCGGAGTTCCCATTTCTGCATTAAAAAAAATAATCATCCATCAAGCCAACGAAAAAATGGATGAAGCCATTGTTAAAGGGATGTATCACTTATTTGGCATCGATGAGCCTCCTGAACATATTATGCCCATGTGCATTCAGTTTCTTGGTAACAGTTCTGTTGCCACGATTCCCACCTTGTACGATCTGGTATTAAAGGGACTGGTCGAAAATCAATCGTTGCAATCCGGGGAGGTAGTCCTGTTTGCATCTGTCGGTGCGGGGATGAATATCAATGCAGTCTGTTACCGGCAATAGATGTCCGGCCTTGATTATTTTAAATTTGCGTGGTGACTACGATTAACATAGTCGGTATTGGCCCGGGACATTTCGCCCCGGAGCCAAACCTTATTAAATCCAGCATTAAGCTTCAGCCTCTACATCGCGCAGCGCTTTAATTTCGTCATGAGAAACCTTAAGCATTTGCTTTTGTTCCATGAGTGTTTCTTTTAGAAATGCAGGCAAATCTTCATCTGCCAATGCAACTTTATAAGCTTTCTGGGCTGCATCTTCGCCAAATTCACAATTTTCAAGTACAGTTTGACGGGAGTGCCCGGTAAATACAGCTTTGACATCCATCCATGCACGATATATTTTGCCACTGTTGGTTGTTCCCTCATCCATGTTTCCACCAAGGGCCTGTACTTCCTGTCCTATTACCATCCTGGCTTTTCTGCTTTCAACAATCATGGATGCAAAAAGAGTTTTCAAATCGCCATCCCCGTCTTTAAGTTCTTCTATTGCCGTAGTATACCCCTTAATGCGATCATTGTGTATTTGTACAAGATCATTCAGGATTCCAATTGTTTCTTTATTCTTCATACCAATTATTTTAAAATTAGAAAATTATTAAATACTAGTAAAAATCTATGCCATACACAACTATAGGCAAAAATTATTGCAGGGTAACATTTGTGCATTTATTGCCTCCAATCGGTTAATATTATTACCGTGCAAAAAAGGATTGCAGCCCTAAACTATTTAACGCCTCTTTTGATCAACATATTTTATTAAGGTAATTGATTTTAGGAACTTGATTTTGCAGCCATCTCTTTCTTTTTCTTATCCATGATATCTTTGTATTTTGTTTGTTGCTCGGCGGTCAGGAATTCCATTAATTTTGTTTCTTTTTCTTTCTTTAATGCCATCTTTTTTTCTTTTTGAGCATCTTTCGCGAGGCTGGCATCATTCATAACCACATCAATTTTATCACTGAACTCTTTACTCAACGCATCATATTTTACAGTCTGATCAGCGGTAAGCTTTAATTCATCTCTTACTTTCTTTTCCCATTCAGTACGGTCCTGCTTCATGTCTTTTTGATCCTGGGCAACTGAAGTTGCTGATACCATTGCGGAAATCACCAACACAAGAAATAATTTTTTCATGAAAATAAAATTTAATTAATAAAAAAGGCGAAACGTTCGATTGAATGAAACCAGTGCTTACCGGTTCGGAACGTCAATACCCGAAAAACAATGCCAGATTTGTTTTTAATCTTAGTTTTTGGATAAAAGGGTCTAATGACTTTATGGATGGTCTTTCGACTGATTAATATTTATAAACGGAAATTGTCTGCTGATCTCTGCCAGACAAGCCGCCCCAACATTGAATTAGGCAAAAGTTTGGCGGGAATAAAAATTGCAATAATACTTTGTAAGATGATTTTATAGAGTAATCCTTTAACATTGTTTAAAGAAAGAATCATCTTCCTGTTTCATGTCATCTAAATATATTTTCATGAAAACTTTTATACTTGTTTGCCTGGTTATATTATCTGTTCAAGGAAGCGGACAGGACAGGAAATCTAATTTTATACCTCAAATGTTCCATGGTATCGGCGGAAGCTTCCAGGAGTTTGACGGTCTCAACAGTCGTATTGCCAACTTTCCACAATACAAGGCATTGCGTGATCACATGGGTACCCTTCAACTGGGATGGTTTAAAGAACGCAACCGGTTAATTTCTGGCCTGGCTTTCACCGCCGGAAGCAGTATGAGTGGCGATCGGGATAAAAAAAGCAGTACCCTCCGCTTCATTGGATTTAGCGCCGATATCGGTTACAATATTTTGAATAGCGAACGCATGATGCTTTACCCATTGGCAGGACTTGGGTATGAAAGGTACCAGGCGCGGTTCTTTAAAGACAATTCTAATGTTGATTTCAATACAATTTTGCAATCCGCCGAGATACAAAACAGGTTAGAACCCGTTGATTTTAAAAATTCGTTTCTTACCTATCGTCTGGGGGCAGGGTTTTCAATTAAAGCTCCTAAAAACCCTTCTCATTCTATTGGCTTGCAGGCAGGCTATATCGGAAGTTTTAAAGATCATGCATGGCGCTCTAATGAAAATCAGGAATTGATGAACGCACCGGAAGATGGGGTAGGTCGCATCTTCGTGACGCTCACTTTTATGAGTCAGCCTCGTTTTATGAAGCATTGATGCAATACAATTGTTAATGAACAATACTTTCGATCGCCTGAGCAATCGCCTTCAGGAGGGGAACTGAAATTTTATCTGCCCTTTCAATCAACACTTCATCAATGATTGCCCTGTATTTGCCTTCCTCATCCGGTTCGTAAATAATTTGCAAACAGTTTACTTCTACCAGGATCTTATGCGAAAATCCTTGTTTAATCACTCGGGCTGGAAATATTAATTCTGCCTGATCAAAGAGCACGGGAATTTCAAATGAATCATTCATACCGCTAGTACTAAGTCAAATTTGTATCCAAACCTTGCCAGCAGCCTTAATAATAACTGCAATCTGTATGGGGCGATAAATTTCTCAACTGATTTACAATGATTTTTTAGTTCAATCGTCATACCAATGAGGGTAGAGCAATTCCTGCGCAGGTGTGTGTGAGTATGCACTGATCATAACCAGTGCAAAATCAACTAATGATTAGTAAAAATAATAGCCGCTCACTTCCGATTTGTTGCGTTTTTAAAGTCTTTCCGGTTTCTATCATCCGCAGATCAATTCTTCTTTATTAAATTACATGTTATGCGTCAGCTTGTAGCTATCTTTTTTGCCGACATGACCGGATATACTGCGCTTGTGCAGGAGAATGAACAACTGGCACGAAACAAACGACAGCGTTTAAAGGAAGTGCTGGAATCGTCTATTAAAGAGTTCAGGGGTAAAACGCTACAATACTATGGCGATGGATCGCTTAGTATTTTTAGCAGTGCTATAGATGCAGTATGTTGCGGAATCACCATGCAGCAACAATTACAAAATGAACCCAAGGTAGATGTGCGTATCGGCATTCACACCGGTGACGTCACTGTAGAGGAGGAAGCCATTTATGGCGATGGAGTTAACCTGGCGTCACGCATTGAATCGATGGCTGTACCCGGCAGTGTCTTTATTTCAGAAAAAGTCTATGATGAGATCAGAAACCAGGAGAATATCAAGTCCCGGGAAATGGGCTATTTTGAATTGAAAAATATCAAACAACCTGATCGCATTTTTGCGATTGCCAATGACGGGATCATTGTTCCTTCGCGCAGTGATTTACAGGGAAAAACCAAACAGCCATCCAATCGCCTGGCTGTATTGCCCTTTGTGAATATGAGTGCTGATCCTGAAAATGAATATTTCAGTGATGGAATCACTGAGGAATTATTAAATGCACTTACCAAAGTGGATGGTTTGCAGGTCACATCGCGCACATCGGCCTTTGCATATAAAGGAAAAAAAGATGATATCCGCGATATAGCCATCAAGCTGAATGTTGATAAAATACTTGAAGGAAGTGTACGCAAGGCTGGCAACCGGGTGCGCATCACCGCACAGCTGATTAATGCCTCAGACGGTTATCATCTATGGAGTGAAAATTATGATCGCAATCTCACTGATATTTTTGAAGTGCAGGATGAGATCAGTGTCATCATTGCAAACAGGTTGCGGGAGAATCTGACAGTAGAACAAAAAGCGACACCACTTGTGAAAGCGCCTACTACTAACGTAACGGCATACACTTTATATCTGAAGGGACTTCACTACTGGAATAAACTCACTCCCGCCGATGCGCATAAAGCGATCGAATGTTTTGAACAGGCTCTTGCACTTGAACCTTCCTATGCGCACGCGTATGCAATGACGGCGGCGACATACAGCTATCTCGGTTCTACCGGCCAGACTTCTCCACACAAGGCCTTTGCTATTGTGCACCAGTATGCAGACAAAGCCCTCCAGCTTGATAGCGCTTTAGCAGAAAGCCATATTGCCAAAGCCTGCGCTTATATGTTTTACGAATGGAACTGGAGCCAAGCTTACGATGCCTTGCAAAACGCAATAAGGATTAATCCGGGTGCAAGCGAAGCGTATCGCCCGCTCGGATTTTACTATATTATCGTGGGTAAAAAGGAGGAGGCTGTAAGAATTATGGAGAATGCGGTAAAGCTTGATCCTTTGTCTCCTATTATTAATCATTATCTCGGCAATGCTTATGTATTTGCAGCACGATATGATGATGCCATCCGCCAGGCTGAAAAAGTATTGGAGATGCATCCCCAAATGCGTATATGCATTGAACTCAAAGGCTGGGCAACTGCAATGAAAGGAGACGCGGAAACGGCATTGAAACATTTTGAGGAGGTGCACCGGCTTACCAATCATCCCTTGAAGGGTTTGATGGGTTTGGGATACTGCTACGCGAAACTTGGCTTTCCTGAAAAAACCATGGAGTGTATTCGCAAAACAGAACAACGCCAGGTTGAGGAACCTGATGCTGTGGTTGATGGCGATTTGGTAGGACTCTGGTTCTCGCTGGGTAATTGGGATAAGGTATTTTATCATATCAATCAATGCGTTGAAAAACGCACAGCACCCATAAATATGTTCCTGGAATACCCCGTATTCGCAGCGTTAAAAAAAGATCCGCGATATGCCGAACTAAAAAAGAAAGTTGCCGTATAAATCAATTGAAATTGGATTTGTTGGATTTGGCGATGATTCGGTTGTGTATAATCTGAACAATATTCAGGTTCATACAAAAATTTTAGGCTCTGCCAATCCATAAATTCCAATTCTAATAAAATCATTCCGTAAAGCCGTACGGCCTTTCCCAAAGCCACTTAAGTATATTGTTTACAGATTTTCAAGATAAGTCGTAGTTTAAAATAGCGAAAGAATGTTCACCCAAAACATATAAAATGTCAAAATTATTTTTTCAATTGACACTGCAATTATTAATGGCGCTGGTTTCAATAACTGTAGTTGGCCAGGGAATCAGTACACCAAGAACACCAAGTCCTGCTGCAGAGATGAAGCAAAATGTTGGAATATCTACGGTAACAATAAACTATTCCCGCCCTTCTGTAAAAGGACGGGAAGTATGGGGAGCAATCGTTCCATACGGATGGAATGTACAAGGTTTCGGAACCGGCAACGAAGCTCCCTGGCGGGCAGGGGCCAATGAAAATACAACCATCAAATTTTCGCATGCAGCAAAGGTAGAAGGCCAGCCCGTTCCGGCAGGCACTTATGGATTGTTCTTTACTGTGAACAAAGACAATACTGGCGAAGTCATTCTTTCTAAAGATCACAGGTCATGGGGAAGTTTTTTTTATAATCCGAAACAAGATCTTCTCAGGGCAAAAATCCAATTGCGGACGATCCCAAACACAGAGTTACTTACCTACGATTTCATCAACACCACCAAGACTTCCGCAGAATTAGTGCTTAACTGGGAAAAAAAGCAATTGCCGGTAAAAGTGGAATTTGAAGTGGATGAAATTGTAATGACCAATGCTGCTGAAGAATTGAAAGGACCCGTTGGATTTAACTGGCAGGGATTTTCAAGTGCCGCTAATTACGCACTCCTTAACAAAGTAAATACCGAGCAGGCCTTGTTATGGATCGATCAGGCCATTGCACAAAATAACAGCTTTACGACACTGAATATTAAATCGGGGCTTCTCAGGCAAACCGGTAAAACAGCAGAATCTGATAAACTGATGACTGCCGCCTTAGCAGTCGCTACCGAAAACGAATTGAATACGTATGGCTATACATTGTTAAATGAAGGCGAGCCTGACAAAGCGATTTCGATATTTTTGCTGAATACCCAGCAGCATCCTAAAAGTCCTAATGCCTGGGATAGTCTTGGAGAAGCATACGCTACCAAGGGAGACAAGAAAAATGCTATCATTCAATTTAAAAAAGCATTGAGCATGAATCCGCCCGCGAATGTGAAGGCCAATTCCGAAAAATATCTAAAGCAATTAGGAGCGTTATAATCCCGATAACGACGGTGAATGGAGTAAAGATGAAATGTAATAAATAATAGCCGTATTCTTTCTCATTTCCTCTTTCCCAATCTCCTTATCTCTTAAACCCCAACCACTACTCTTTTTTATCTACCTTGATCCTGAATAGTATGCTTGTGCCCTCGTCATTATCAGCTACCAATACCAGATCGTATTCCAATTTATTTTCAGACACTATACAAACTGATTCTATTTTATGACCCCTGAACCGATCATCCAGTACCTGCAGATCGATGATCCGGTTTGGGTTAACCGCTGCCAGCCTTTTTTTTGAAGAGATATTATTGATCAGCCACAAATAGCTTTTACCAATAACGCCATCGGTCTGTGTGCTGTAAGTATTTTCGGTGCTTACCGTTAAAATCAAACAATCAGATTTGTAAGAATATTCAATTCCTGAAACTCCGTTGAAAGATGCGGTGTCTTCATTTGAGCCCAATTTCATGACCCTTATTTCTGCTGATCCCTGTTTGTTCCAGAATTCCGGCGACGTAAATATCAAATAGTTTTTAGGAACAGATTTATTGCCACGGTTTGCCAAAACCATTGAACCGGGTATTGAGGCCACTCCTTCTATATTCAATTGTTCAATACCGCTTGCGAGAATACGTTTATAGAAAGTGTCCAGATTGATAAATGTTTTTTGTTTAGTACGGAGATCTATCAGCCAGCCCTTGTTTCGATAGGGGTAAATAGATCCGGAACCCAGCAACAGCAGGTAGGAAGATTTCCGCAGCCTCAACGTAGCGGCCGCCTCTATATCCTGTTTTGTACTCTTTGGAATTCTTCCCAACCCGGATTCAAGTTGTAAGCTATCCAGAGAATTCAATGAGGTGTCGGTAATGAGCAGGTAGTTCATATCATCACCCATTAAATAAATCTGATTATTATAAAATGCCATGGCTGATCCTGAAGAATAATTCTTCAATTCATTGATCTTTTCTACACTCAATGGCTGCCGGCAACTGAAGTTCAGTAGCAACAAAAAAAAAATGAAGAACAATTTACAGTCGTAAAACATTCGCAGAGGTCGAATTTTGTAAGAATTACTAGCAATCCTTCCTGATAAAAATAAATTATTCATAAAGATGCGCCTCCTGACACTTCCATTTGCCGGACTGTTATCCAGCGTGCATCCCAAAATCTTGCAGTAACAAGGCAAGGCATATTTGCTAATGTATGATAAAATTTTTCATGGTTTTGCCGATTTGCTCACACTGACGAATTGATTTATTGATAATTTATACCCACAAATTCCATGATGAAATCCTTTTTTCAAAGATGAAGCTTATACCTTTATCGCCAACATGAATTTATTTACAACACCGGGTGCTGTTACCATCACCTGTAATAAACGTCTTGCCCCCTATCTTGAAAAGGAAGTAAAAGAATTGGGATTTGTTATCGGCGAAACATTTGTAACCGGTATCCGTCTGACAGCTACAATTAATGATTGCATTAAACTCAACTTAAACCTGCGCTGTGCAAGCCAGGTATTGTACAGTTTAAAACCGTTTAAGGCTACTGACGGAGACGCTGTTTACAATCACCTTGTTGATTACCCATGGGAAACCATTTTGCCCAATCCAGGATATTTTTCCATCACCAGCAATGTCAGCAATCCAACCATTAATAATAATCTTTTTGCCAATCTCAGGGTAAAGGACGCCATCGTTGACCGGTTGCGCGAAAAAACGGGAACCCGGCCTTCGACGGGTTCTGAGCTAGCCGGAGCCGTTATACATCTATTCTGGAAAAATGAGGATGCCGAAATATTTATTGATACCTCGGGAGACTCCCTGGCAAGGCATGGTTACCGGAAAATTGCCGGCCGCGCGCCCATGCTGGAAGCCCTGGCTGCAGCAACCATTTACGCTACCCAATGGAACAGAACTGCCCCCTTTGTAAACCCGATGTGTGGATCGGGTACCCTGGCTATCGAGGCTGCCATGATCGCTTCAAACCGGCGCCCGGGATTATTCAGAACCAATTATGCTTTTATGCACCTGCAGGGGTATGACGAAAATATGTATCTCGATGAAGATGCCCTATTGGAAAAGCAGATTATTGATATACCCGGTCTTCGCATCATTGCTACGGATTACAGTGAGGTGGCTATCGAAAATGCAAGGAAGAACGCCATAGCTGCCGGTGTTTCAAAGCTGATCGATTTTTCAGTTTGTGATTTTTCCGTAACAGAGATACCCCAGGGACGTGCCGGGATATTTTATGTGAATCCTGAGTACGGTGAGCGCCTGGGTGAAATAGCTCAACTGGAAGAAACGTACCGCCGCATCGGTGATTTCATGAAACAGCATTGCGGTGGGTATTTCGGTTATGTTTTTACAGGTAACCTTGAGCTTGCGAAAAAAATTGGTTTAAAAGCTTCCCGTAAAATAGAGTTTTATACAAGCACCATCGACTGCCGTTTGCTGGAGTATGAATTGTACAAGGGAAGCCGGGATGTTTTTAAAGATACGCTTACAAACGATTAGGTTGCTCGGTTAGCACATTAACCAACGCCACGGGCAATCTCGAATACATTGGATGCTCCGATAAAAGTTTCAGTCCATGCATTACCCGAAACGAAGAGTTCTGTAATAACTTAAAATATTTGTATTTTCCCGGTTCTTATTTTGTTCAGATACCCCGTAACCCGAAATATTTCACCTGCCTTCTTAATAATAATATATGACGCAATCTTCTTTTTACAAACCAAGAGTAATTATCGGATGGGTTTCTTATCCGGTTTTTATCCTGTTATTAATTATTACCGGGCCAGTCCCCGTCCTATCACAATCTTATAGTCTTTTTAATGGCAGGGATCTTTCCGGCTGGCATATTGATATTCCGGCTATGGATGGGGATACCTCTGCTAAAAATCCTTTTATAATCCGCGGTGGAATGCTGGTCAGCCTGGGTAAACCCAATGGGCATCTGATTACAGATTCTATCTATCAAAACTACCGGCTTTCGGTAGAATACCGCTTCGCCGGTAAGCCAGGCAACTGTGGAGCTCTTGTTCATGCTTCCACGCCGCGGGCCTTGTATAAGATGTTCCCAAAATCTCTTGAGGTACAGATGATGCACCAGAATGCCGGAGACTTTTGGTGCATAGTAGAAGACATCACGGTACCTGACATGGAAGCCCGGCGCGGACCAAAGGCAGAATGGGGTATTGTTGAAGGAAAAGGCAGACGGATTATTAATTTAACTGATAGTTCAGAGAAATCGTTGGGAGAATGGAATGCAATGACCATAGAATGCCTGGGTACTGATATTAAAGTTTGGTTGAATGGTGATCTGGTGAATCATGGGTTCAACTGTACAGCCTCCAAAGGACAAATCGCTTTACAGGCAGAAGGCGCGGAAGTAGAGTTCCGTAAAGTTGAACTGACGCCTATCAAAGAATTGACTAAATAAAAATGTATGATTGACCCAAAGGTGATTGAGGAAGATCTCCGGGCTGCCATGGCCCACTATCAGTCTCTGAAGAAAAAAGTATATCTATATTTTTCTGCAGCCTTGCTAACGGGGGTTTTAGCAACATTTATCGCCGCTTTAGCGGCTTCCAATGTGCCCTTGTTCGGCAAAGGAGAAGGCTGGCGGTGGACTTGTGGATTGATAGCTTTGCTCACCGCCTTTTCATCCGTATTAACAGGCTTGCGGGAAAAGCCCGGTTCGAAAGAACTTGATAAAGTAACTGATTGTGTCGGTAAACTCAAAGCACTGCGGTTAAATATAGACCAGGACAATGCTTTGACAGATTATAAAAAAGTAGTAGAAAATTATTGGGAATATATCCGGGAAAAATAAATTAGCATCCTACGTTATTCTTTTTCATTTTATTTTGAAGTGCGTGGAAAGTGTTTCTCAAAACAGGATTGAACGAAAGCTTTCCGTGTTTTTTGTAGAACAGCTCTTTGCCAGGATTCTTCGAAGTTTCAACAAAATGTAAAGGCATACCAGTTGTACACTTTCAAAAAAATATTTATGGCAACCAATAAATCTACCACAGGATCTAAAAAGAAAGCTGCAAAGAAAAAAACTACAAAAAAAGCTGCAAAAAAGACTGGAAAGAATCAATTGGGCGTGAAAAATTCCCTGGTCAACAATATCAACGCTAAGAAAAAGAAAGGAACATCAAAGGCAAAGAAAAAATCAACCGTCTCAAAAAAAGCTTATAAGGATATGGAAAACAAGTGGGATAAAAAGTCGAAATAAACCTAAAATCAGTTTATAATAATAAAATAATTCATGCAGGTAACTTTTTTTTTACTACTTTATAATATTCACTAACCAAAACCAAAGACTATGACCACCCAGGAAATTGCAGAGAGATTTCATCAGCTTTCACAGGAAAACAAATTCAATACTATTCAAAATGAAATGTATGCCGACAATGCAGTCAGCATAGAACCACCGCAAGCAGCATTACAGGGATTACACAATGCCGAAGGACTGGATGCTATTAAAAAAAAGGGGGAAGCGTTTAATAGTATGATAGCGGAAATGCATAGCGGCTATACAGGCGAACCTATTGTAGCTGGAAATTTTTTCAGCGTTGCTATGGGAATGGACGTGACCATGAAAGGTTCCGGCAGAATGAAGATGGATGAAATAGCTGTTTACGAAGTAAAAGATGGAAAAATAGTAAAAGAACAATTCTTCTTTTAATCAACTTCGACCGATAGGATGTAACCTGAACCTTCTCCTTTATTTCATCGCCCTTATCCGCGTTATATTATTTATCACATGAAAATTGCAAGCATCCATGAACTTAAACAAGAGTTAAACATCATTAATATTTCTGAATTGAAGGAGCTTTGCCTGCGCCTGGCAAAGCACAAAAAAGACAATAAAGAACTTCTTACCTATTTGCTTTTCGAGGCACACAATGAACAGGGATATGTTGAAGGCGTAAAAAATGAAATGACAGAAGCATTTGGCGATTTACCAAAATCAAATTTACATCTTACCAAAAAAAGCCTGCGGAAGCTACTCCGGTCAATCTCAAAATACGCCCGGCATACCGGATCCGCACAATCCCAGATTGAAATGCTGATCCATTTTTGCACATTGCTGAAACAATCCGGAATTCCTTTTCACAAGACAACCGCACTTGAAAACCTATATTTTCAGCAGTTAAAAAAAATACATACGCTGTTGATGTCTTTACATGAAGACCTGCGATTTGACTATACAAAGGAAGTGAACAAGCTTGAAGAAATCGAATCGACCCGCAGCCGCTTTGTATCCTGGTTTAAAAAATCATGACTCATTTAAAAGAACGCCAGTACTTGGTTTAAATAAAAATCAAATTATTCATAAAATTTTTCCCGGTTCCTCTTTTGAAACAAGGTTTTCTGTACTTTTATTCTTCACCAAAAAAAAGGAGGTATTCATGCAATCTACAGATATAACATGGACACCTTCGGTAACTTTCTAGTTCGCCGAAATGTTCGTCACAATAATCTGATGGCTTATGCCATAGACCACCGTAACTGGTGGTCTTTTTTTACTGACTAACGTCGATGTGAACTTATACAGACAATGATTTATGAAATCTTATAAACGCAAAAAACAAGTTTTGTATAAAATTCTCTGCAGTGCAGGAATTGTTTTTCTTTTGATGGTCATTTTATTCCTAATGGTACCAGGACATCAACAGGTTTTGCCAAAAAAAGCGAAAGATATATATGAATATGCCAGTTGGGCTACCCGGGATACGAGTAAAGACACCATTTCAACCAAAGACCGTTAATTTTTCGTCACCGGATAATTCCAGTTTTTTTTCAAATTATTTGCGACAGCATTTCAGTCAATCTTCACTGGCATAACAATTGAATCACACAGAGAAATTCATTAACAATGTATAAAAGTTACGTAACAACCCAGGAAGAAGCTTTATGTCATCTATTTTTTCATTGTTGCCTGAAGGATGGGGTGTTTGATGACCCGGAACTAGACCTGGTGTCAGCGAAAATTGTAGCATTGGGTTTAAAGCCTGCTTTAAATATAAAGGAAGAGGTCATTCATTACACAACGTATAAACCGGAAATCATAGAGGAAGGTGCATACCTGCAGCACCTGATCCAGCTGATCAATCCTGTGAACGACCTGGCGCTATACTCGTATTGCCTTGAACTGGTGTTGAGTGATTCCTCCTTTGATGTTACCGAGGAAATACTGACAGATAAAATCGCCGGAATATTGAATATAGAAGAGCATGATCGCCAGATAATAAAAAAATTAATGGCTCAACGAAAAGTGGTAGAAACCGACAAACTTTTTTAAACCCGTTGCAGATCCCTTTTCAGCGATGGTTTTTAGAATACTATAAAATCAAAGTTTTGGTTTTTCTATCATTTCATAACCCGTAGCTTTGAAACAAACCATTTTATGCGGGTAGGTCTTTTGTTTCTTACCATTTTATCGGGGAGTTTAATTAGATTGATGGGGCAAAATAGCCGCATTGAAGTTTCCCGCAATGCCTGCATTCAACAAGCTCACCTGTTACTGGATGAGGCTTTTTCCATCATGCAAAAACATTACTACCGGAAAGATTCAGTGCAATGGCAACCTTTGATAAACTCGTCGAAAATTTCGTTAAACCAATCTTCCGATTGTGACGCTGCTAACAAAGCAGTTCAATGGTGTTTTGATCAGATTAAGGAGAAACACAGTTTTATCATGCCTCCGGTAAAAGCAGCCCTTTATAACGGCACTGTTAATAGTTCGCAGCAACCTCTAACATCCAAGCCTTTATCAGGCCCAATTACCCATGAATTTATTGATGGAGATATTGCTTACATCAATGTTCCCTGGCTTTCCACCACTGATGAGATATTATGCGCCAAGTTTGCAGACAGTCTGCAATCGTTGATAAAAATGTTTGATCAGAAAGGCGTTAACCGGTGGATCCTCGATTTAAGAAAAAATACCGGTGGTAACTGCTGGCCGATGTTGGCTGGTCTGGGACCCTTACTCGGAAATGGTATTCACGGCTATTTTGTTTCTTCAAAACATTTTATCCCCTTCAGCTATCAGGATGGTGTGGTAATGCAGGGCACAAAAAAGCGATGTGTTGTTGCAAAGCCATACAATTTGTCGTTGAACAAAAAAACAATACTGATTTTAATTGGAGAAAATACTTCCAGTTCCGGAGAAATCGTTGCCCTGGCTTTCAAAGGAAGGAACCAGGTTTACTTATATGGCGAACCAACTGCCGGCCTTACGACCGCAAATGCCTCTTATTCCCTTTCTGATGGTTCAATGCTGGTTCTCACCGTATGCAAAGAAGCCGATCGTACCGGAAAAATTATCGAAGGCAAGATTCAACCCGATGAGTTGATTTTGTCTTCCCCTCCAAAAGAAAATGATTCTGTAAAGGCCGCTGCCGTTATGTTTTTGCAAACCCAGTGAATTCCATGTAGAATTTCGGCCGGAATATTCCGCTGCGAAAAGGCATAATTTTTTATGTATTGATATCAACAGAAAATCAATCATGAAAAAAATTTCATTGAAACAAGTGGTGCTTCCTGTCAGTTTTGTTGTCATCAGTGCCTGCGGTAATAAAATAAGTAAAAATCCAGATGCATTTAGAGGTTCCGCCACAACCAGCGGATACAACACGGATACCCTCCCCCCGCCCTATGCTACCCGTTCAGCTAAAAATTTCAGTAAAGTAATTGGTTGGAAGGATGGAAAAATTCCCGTCGCTCCTCAAGGATTTACGGTTACAAAGTTCGCAGATGGACTTGATCATCCACGTTGGATATATGTGGCCGGCAATGGAGATATCTTTGTTGCAGAATCCAATACTATTTTAAAAGGTATTGTAAAAATCGGGTCGAAAATCTCACGCAAAATCAGAACACAGGGATATGGTGTTAGCGCCAACCGCATTACATTATTCAGGGACGCCGACAAAAACGGTATTCCCGAAAGCCGCCATGTTTTTATGGAAGGATTGAAACAACCTTTCGGCATGCTGATCATCGGCAATTATTTTTATGTGGCAAATACCGATGCCCTATTGCAATTTCCATATACAACGGGCACATCCAGTCTCTCTGTTTTAACCGGAAAAAAGATTGTTTCATTGCCCGACGGAGAGGGTAAAATAAAAAAGAATATTCACTGGACCAGGAATATTATTACGAACGAAGCAATGGATAAAATTTACATAGCCGTGGGGGCAGGCAGTAATGCCGGTGAACATGGACTGGCTAATGAAATCAGGAGGGCAAACATTCTGGAAGTCAATCCCGATGGAAGTGGGGAACGTATTTATGCCAGTGGACTTCGTAATCCGGTAGGTATGGATTGGGCGCCAGGTACGAAAACTTTGTGGACAGCAGTCAATGAAAGAGACCTTTTGGGTGACGAGTTGGTTCCGGACTATATTACTGCAGTGAAGGAAGACGGATTTTATGGTTGGCCTTTTGCTTATTTTGGACAGAATGAAGATCCCAGGTGGAAAGACAAACAGCAGCCCCATATGGTACAAAAAACACTGGTTCCGGATCTGCCGGTGGGTTCGCACACTGCTTCTTTGGGGTTGACTTTTTATACGCAAAAATCTTTCCCGGAAAAATATCATAACGGCGCGTTCATTGGTCAGCATGGTTCCTGGAATCGCTCTGTACTTTCTGGTTACAAAGTCATCTTTGTTCCTTTTAATAATGGTAAGCCCGCAGGGCCTGCAGAAGATTTTCTTACTGGCTTTATAAGCGAACTTGCAAAAGAAGAAGTACATGGGCGACCCGTTTGCGTGGTTATTTTAGCAGATGGCTCGATGCTGGTCACAGATGATGTAACCAATACAATCTGGCGGATAAGTGCAAATAAATAATAACAGCCGTTTTTTTTCTTGATACCTTCGAATTCTTTTAATCATAATTACTACAAAAAATACCATCATGAAAACAGGAAATTATGTTCACCTTCTTGCCTTTGCCTTATTTTCAATGTTGGCCTGTACAAATGCTCCTGAAAGTGATCAGGCGGACACTTCCGATGCAAAAGCCGTCAGTGATTCCGCTACGGGTGAGGCATTCATGGTTGATACGACTGCCAGTAAAATAGAATGGGTGGCCACTAAAGTAAGCGGTTATCATACCGGTTCAGTTCATATCAAGAACGGAGAACTGCAGGTTCATAACGGCAACATTACAGCAGGCAATTTTGCTATGGATATGAACAGCATCGTGGTTTCGGGGCCCAAAGGCTCAGATCCTGCGGGTAATGCAAAACTTCTAGGACATCTGAAATCGCCAGATTTCTTTGAAGTTGACAAAAATCCTGAAGCAACTTTTGTAATTACAGACGTACAGCCTTTTGCAGGAAATGTACCCGATACAACCGACCCTCGCCAGGAAGAAATTAACGAGTACAAAGTTTCCAATCCCACTCATACCGTAAGCGGAAATCTAACGATAAAAGGAGTGTCTAAAAATATTCAGTTTCCCGCACGCATCACCGTTACCGGCAACTCAGCAGAGGCCCTTGCCAAATTTAATATTGATCGCACACAGTGGAATATCGTGTATCCCGGCAAACCAGATGATTTAATAAGGAACAATATTCATTTAGGCATTGCATTGAAAGCGGCTAAATAAATGTAATGGTTGATTGAATTGCCTTTAAAAAACCTACAAGGTTTTTTATAATTACATTTTTTGAAGTCTTACAAAGACCATATAGGTTTGCAAGAGATCCAAATATCCATAGGGCCGGGTTTAAACCCGGCCCTATGGATATTTTTTTTGATGCGGGTGGCGTAGGAAATCCTGAGGTCTATATCACATTTTTTCGTGCGGCGTTTGTTACAGATTATTTAGAGCATTAATTCTCCGAACTGTATCTTGGTAAAGTGAAAGAAAAAATACTGCCCTCACCTGGGTTACTCTGAATGGAAATCTCTCCACCGTTTTTTTCAAGAAAGTCCTTGCATAGCTTTAATCCCAGCCCGGTTCCATTTTCACTCGCCGTACCTTTGGTTGAGTAGTACAACTCGCCAAACACTTGTCGTATATTTTCAGAACTCATACCGATACCGGTATCCTGAACAAATATTTCAACAAACGACGCCTTATTAGAAGCACCTACCATTACCCTTCCATTCTCCGGTGTAAATTTGATCGCATTCGTTAGCAGATTGCGTAATATCAGGTTCACCATTTCCCGGTCGGCATAACAGTAAACGGGCAGTTCTATTCTTGATTCAAGATAAATTTTCTTGTTGGTTGCCTGAAGTTTTAGAATTTGCAAGGCTTCCTGGGTCATGCTTTTTATATCGAGCATTTCAGGTTGTATAGATTCATTCTTCATTTGGGTTTTAGCCCATTGCAACAGGTTTTCCATCAAGCTGGTAGTGTAGTTCATCTCATTTACAATCGAAGGAAGCATTTCTTTTATCTCCCTGGCCGGCATTTTTGCATGCTGCATTGATAAAAACACATTCCGCAATGCATACATCGGCGTTTTTAGATCGTGTGCGATCACAGAAAAAAGCTTGTTTTTTACCTGGTTTAATTCGGTGAGTTCGAGGGTTTGCTGTTCGAGCTGGGTTGCCTTTTCAGCGATTTCCATGGTTTGCCGTTCTATCTCCAGATTACGCCTGTGCAATTCCCGGCTTTTAATAATAAGGCTGAATTGATAATCCGTATTTTCTTTTTTAACGAGATACAATGCATAAAAAATAAACCCGATGGCCAATAGATGGTTCAGTACGTAAAAACTATAATTGGCCGATGCCAACCTGAAATAATAATCGTGAGGAACCACTGCGGCAATCAGGTAACAGAGCATCGATAAGGAAAGCGAAAAAATGATGTTCATCCGCTGTTGCAAAAAGAAAACGGACATAATGCCGTATAGAATAAAGAACAATTCAATGCCCACATCCGCTTTACCCAGATATACCATACAGGTGATTACAGGATAGAAACTGAAATATACCATTCTGGCAAACTCATAATATCTTTCGTGATTTAACCACAAGACAATAATTCCGATAGCCACCGGAGATCCCGCCGCATACCAGGCAAGCGGTGGTAAATGTTTAAGTGCAAACATGCTGATGAGGGGAACTACAAACCCCATTACCAATCCGAAAAAATTGAGCTTATTAAAAATGCTCATTTTCCTGATTTCATATTCTTCCATGGCTGAAGTGATGCCTATGGACTTTATAAAATTCCAGTAACGTAAAAATTCTACGGTAGAGATGGTCATATATCGGGTTATTTTCGTAGGTGTGAATACAAAGGATACAACGAGTTACAGACTTTTTTTAATTAAAACAAATAAAACGGTTATTTTTTTAATCAATAGAACTAAAACTCTTGTATAAGTTATAGGGTTTTCAATAACTTCTTTCATTTCTTACATATATTGAAACCATGATATATAAGGGGGCCCTATCCTTACATCACGTTTATTAGTTCTTCTAAAACCATGCATCTGTTAAGCAAAATGACGGCAGGCGCGATCGGACTTGAACCACCCGGCTACTTAATTAATATAAGGGAGGCACCATTTTTTTAGTTACCTTTTCACACCCTTTAGCCAGCATAATACCCCGCCCGATGTACAGGAACAGTCGCAGTTGAAAATAAAAAAAGAATGCATGTTTAAACTTCTATCCTTATCCATTTTTTTCTGCCTTGCTACACAAGAAGGGCTCGCACAGAGAAAAAAATCGAAGCCCTCGGAGAATTTTGTACTTGAGCAATTGGCTCCGGGCGTATGGGCCGCCATTCACAATGATCAATATGGCAAAGCCATCTGTAATGCAGGCATTGTTGATTTGGGCGATAAAACCCTAGTCTTCGATCCTTTTATGAACCCACAGGCAGCCCGAGAATTGAGATCCATAGCGGAAGAACTAACCAGGAGACCGGTGACGATTGTAGTGAACAGTCACTTCCACAATGACCATATTCGGGGTAACCAGGAATTCACACCATTTGCTACTATTATCAGCTCAACCTATACCCGCGATCAGATTGCACGAATTGAGCCTGAACAACAACAGTGGGAAAAACATCACGCCCCTGCCCTGCTTAAAGCCACCCGAAAAATTTACAACGCTGCAAGTGGTATTGACCGTGAAGAATTGACTTTATGGATAGGCTATTACGAGGGCATGATGGAATCGATCGATAACCTGACGATGACTTTACCAGATATCGTATTCAATGATTCCTTATGGATATTGGGTTCAAAACGCAATGTAAAACTGGTAGAATATAAGAACTGTCACACAGCCAGTGATGTCGCGCTGATCATTCCATCAGATCAGATTGCATTTTTGGGAGATATCCTGTTTGTTCAGCGACACCCCTGGATTGCCGATGGAGAACTTGTCAGTTGGCAGGCCAGTTTGAAACAATTGTATAATGATCAATCAATCACCAAATATGTACCAGGTCATGGATCGGTGTGTGATAAAAAAGGCTTGGAAAGTTTACAGGATTACTTTGCTACTATTCAACAACTGGCCACCACGGCCTTGGCCGATTCATCACAAGCCCGACTTCTCTCGCAACCCATGCCAAAGCAATACCAAGGCTGGTATTTCAGCCGTTTTTATCAGTCGAATGTAAAGTTTTTACTGGGTGATATGAAGCAATAAAGCTCACCTTGCCGTTACTTCTAATTTTTTAGTGGCCGTTCGAAATAACCTTCATGAACCAAAACGTATGAATTGGTAATGGCATTAAAAAAAGAATGTTGTACAAGGTTCTCGAACTGTTGGCGGTAATTTTCATCAGCATCTGATGCTTGGTGTGATGCTTTCCAGCTTTGTATTTTTTTATGTGCTTTTTTACTCCGGTTATTTATTCTGCTTTCCATCAGGTAAAATTCACCTACAATTGCTTTCAGTTTGTTGGGATACAGGGGTGGCATATACGAATTTTTACAAAGGGTTACGATACTAAAACGGATTAAGATATCAGGAAATTGCATAGGTCCAAAACTGTTATATTGGATAAACATACTTCGGAGAAATAGTAAGGTCTTTATCGTATGCAATAAAAAAGGCGCTTCCCCTGCAAAGCGCCTTTTTGAATAAGCTAACTCTAAGTGCTTCTTTCAGAGCTTTTTGAAGGCTTCCCTCCGGAGCTTTCTTTTCGCTCCTGGTTGCTGGTACTTCGGACACCAATCAATCCGTAACAGCTGATACATCAGTCAATTCCCCAACAACTACACCGCTCGATAGTGCTACCATGACTTTTGTTATGAGAGCTGCCAGCGGGGGCATGATGGAAGTGCAAATGGCGCAGGCACAGGGGCAAAGCCAACGGGTAAAGATTTTGGAGCCCTGATGGAACGGGATCATGGAAAAGCAAATGACAATTAAAAAGTTTGGTCTCTGGACGAAATTTAACGGTTTCTGATTCTTTAACGCCGGAACACAAACACCATGTAGCAGATCTTCGCAATAGAAAGGGCTCCGCGTTCGATAAAGCATAGATAACTATGATGGTTCAGGATCATCAGAAAGATGTTCAGCATTATGAAAACGCTTCGAACACACTACCGGATTCAGAAATAAAAGGTTTCGCTACCCGATCTTTACCAACGTTAAAAGCTCATCTCGATTCTGCAAACGTGATCAGTCAGGGTAAAAAACCATAAAATCAATTCACAAAATCCATTAAAAAAGCAGCACTTGTGAGTGCTGCTTTTTTAATGGATTAATATAATTGATTCAGAAGGCTCCTGAAACCCAAATAAACATATCAGTAATAAAATGAATGCTAATTTTCAGGAGAAATGTAAAATCCTTCTTCACTTAAGATATGGGTGTTGGGAACAAAAGTAAAAAAAGATTGCTTTAACATTTCTTCCGTCTCTCTGCGATAGCGCTTTCCTATTGAAGGCGTTCGAAGAGCAAATTTCCAACTTTGAATTTTGAGAAAAGCTAGTTGACAGGCCTGGTTAACGTGACTGTCATTGATATGAAATTTTGCCGCCAGATAATCCTGGTCATTTTGGATAAAGGGTGTCATTCAAAATGGGTTTTAGTCTTCTTAGATATAGGTAATAGTATATTGAAACGTTGCCGGTAACAAAAAAATTGTATTTCCTTGTGCCGTTATAGTGAAAGCATGGTTAATTGTAAGGAGTAAATATTTCTTTATTTGCCTATAGGTGTTTTGTTCTACCACTTGTGAAGATTAGCCAGAGACATTCCCGGAATGTTATTTCAGCTTGCATTAATAACTCCTGAAAAAAACGAAGGATCCGCACTTCCCGCGATTTGCAATTAGAAGAATCTTTTTTGGACTTCAACGATATGTCATGCCTGATTATGACCGTTGTTACAAATGTTGAAACTGTTACTCAATAGTCGCCTTTACAGCAGAAAAAAAATTCCTCAAAAAATTCCGATTTCTAAACTTGTATAATTTACATTTATATCAAATAACAATAAAAAGAAATAAATGGGTGAGCTGCAAATTAAAAAACAATCAAAACAATATGATGCGGTAATTGTTGGTTCCGGAGCCGGTGGAGGCATGGCCGCTTTTGTATTGGCAAAAGCAGGATTGAAAGTTTGCCTTATTGAAGCAGGGCCGATGTATGATCCGGCTAAAAATGTAACGCAATTAAAGAACCCATGGGAATCGCCACGACGCGGTGCAAGCACCAAATTCAGACCTTTTGGTGATTTTGATGCATGTTATTGGGGTTGGGATATCGATGGTGAGCCGTTCACCCGGAAAGACGATACGCAATGGGATTGGTGGCGGGCTCGTATGCTTGGCGGTCGCACCAATCACTGGGGCAGGATTTCCTTGCGTTTTGGTCCAAAGGATTTCAAACGTAGAAGTATAGACGGATTAGGTGATGATTGGCCAATCGGGTATGAAGATATAAAACCATACTATGATAAAGTAGACAGGCTTATTGGCATTTTTGGTTCGATGGAAGGAATAGAAAACGAACCGGATGGAATTTTTCTTCCCCCACCAAAACCGCGTTTGCACGAGTTGATGATTAAGAAAGGAGCTGCCACAGCCGGCGTTACAGTCATCCCTTCAAGATTGTCCATATTGACCAAAAAAATTAATGATGAACGGGGTTCGTGTTTCTTTTGTGCGCAGTGCAGCCGGGGCTGCACCGTATATGCTGACTTTTCTTCGTCATCTGTATTAATAAAACCTGCCATAGCAACCGGCAATGTGGATGTAATTCCTAATGCAATGGCCCGCGAGGTCCTGACAAATAAAGAAGGACTTGCAACGGGTGTTTCGTATATCAACAAAGATGATATGATGGAATACCAGGTCACCGGCCGAACGGTCATACTAGCAGCCAGCGCGTGTGAATCATCCCGTTTGCTTTTGAATTCAAAATCTCAACGCCATCCAAATGGTTTGTCGAATAGCAGTAATGTAGTCGGAAAATATTTACATGATTCAACTGGTGCTTCTGTAAGTGGCGTATTACCTGAGTTGTTTGGTCGCAAACGCTATAATGAAGATGGTGTTGGCGGTATGCATATTTATTCGCCCTGGTGGCTTGACAATAAAAAATTAGATTTTGCACGTGGATATCATATTGAATACTGGGGTGGAATGGGCCAACCCGCTTATGGTTTTGGCATGGGTATGGAAAATCTGAATGGCAAATATGTTGTTAACGGAAAACAAAAAGAGGCGGGTGGATATGGTGCTTCTTTGAAAGAAGATATCCGATACTTCTACGGGGCCGGAGTTGGTATGGCCGGTCGGGGTGAAGCATTAGCGCTCGAAAGCAATTATTGCGAGATTGATCCGAATATGGTAGACAAATATGGAATCCCTGTATTGCGGTTTCATGTAAAATGGACGGATCATGAAATCAACCAGGCCAAACACATGAAGGAAACATTTAAGGAGATCATGCACAACATGGGTGCAATAATCACGGGCGGCGGGGATGACGGACTGGAAAACAATTATGGGCTCGAATCTCCAGGTAAAATTATTCACGAAGCCGGAACGGTTCGTATGGGTAACGATCCCAGGCGATCGGCCTTGAATAAATGGAGCCAGGGCCATGATTGTAAAAATGTGTTTTGTGTAGATGGTGGTCAGTTTGTATCGCAAGCCGATAAAAATATTACCTGGACCATCCTGGCTTTATCAATGCGTGCATCTGAACATATTATTGATGAGATGAAAAAAAATAATCTGTAAGGAATGGATGCAAGCACTCAACCAATATGTTTTGGGATGATCAATTAACAAACTTAAAAAAATCCTTCATAGCCTCTCCCAGCGAGATGGTTTGGAGGTGAGGTTTTATGGATAGGAGAAAATCAATTAAAGCACTTGTTGTTGGCACTGTTTCTACCGGGGTTGTATTGGAAGCCTGCAAAGACGGTGATAAAAAAGCGCCGGACAACAAAGCAGCAACTACGGAAACCGGCAAAGAATTTACGCTTGACCGTCAGCCCATCGAAAAGGAACGGTACGAAGAAATCACTTCAAAAACTTTTTTTACGGAACATGAAATGGCAACGATCACAATACTTGGAGACATCATTATGCCAAAAGATTCCGTAAGCGGAAGTGCTTCTGATGCTAAGGTGCCGGCATTTATTGAATTCATTGTAAAAGACATGCCTCGGCATCAAACGCCCATGCGTGGCGGATTGCGCTGGCTGGACATGCAATGCCTTAAAAGATATGAAAAAGCATTTAAGGATTGCAGTGAGCAACAGCGAATGGAAATGGTAAACGAAATTGCATGGCCTAAAAAAGCGAAGCCTGAGATGATCGCAGGCGTATCTTTCTTTAACCTGATGCGGAACTTAACTACGACTGGATTTTATACTTCTGAAATCGGTGTAACCGATCTTGGTTATATGGGCAATCGTCCCAACCAGTGGAATGGGGTTCCTGATGATGTGTTAAAACAATACGGTCTCGCCTATTCAGAAAGAGAATTAAAAGAATGTGTAAATTTCGATAAGGCATAAGGTGTTTCAGACGCTGAAATACAAAGGCGCATCAGTGTTAAGATCTTGAAAAATTCTTTGATTTTTATAAGAAGAACTAGGCTATTGGAATGCCTTTTTGAAACTTTATTGACAGCTTCCTGAATGGTTGAGATCTTAGCGAATTTTTGAAAAGACTTTGATTCTGCAGATATCAGGTATCTCAGAAAAAACAGCTGTTATGCATTGATGCATCATTTCAAATCTCCAGCATAACAATCACAATTTTGGATCTATAATTACGGGTGAGTTTACAACTAATTTTTACCATTTCAGTTTTATTCCTCCATTAAAAACAGAACCTTCGGTATGGGTCCAAATTTCGTCGAACGTTGGGTTTAGAGGCGAGCCGTTTACAACATTTTTATATCCGGCGTTGCCTGGTATCCGTAAAATTCTCAAAGTTTACATAGAGAGAGAACAACCAATCTTAGGCAAATTGAAACTTGAAAAGTCTACAAACAGAGCTAGTTGGAATTTCCTGCCTGTCAGAATTACGGGTTATTTAGGCACAACTTAAAGTTTTATCTTTTTTTGACTTAAATTTTGGGGGTTACTTGACGGATGGCATTAAAGTTGCCATGAAGCTATCAGGTATCTTTTAAATGCTATAAGTAACAGATTTAACATAAGTTACCAGAATAAGAAGTAGAATAACTGGGAAAGTTTTTTGTTCGTGCAACTGTTGAAAGCTGATAAAATGTCTTTTCCACTTAACTCAATATTCAGTTTATAAATTATCGATATGCATACTCTTATTATAGACAGTAGCAAAGAAGTAACCAGTGATAAAGAGCTTTTTTTATTGATCGCGAAAGGAGAAAAAAATGCGTTCATTCAAATTTATACGAAGTATTTACCTCAGGTTGTTCCCGTTGTTACAGAACTCTTCACCGATGACCAGGTAGTGAATGAAATTATACAGGAAAGTTTCCTGAGATTATGGATCAGCCGTGAGAAACTCATAAATGTCGATGAACCAAAACGCTGGATCTTCAGGATTGCTTCTAATGTTTGCTATTCGTTTTTAAAGGAAACCCTGGCCACCAATAAAATGATGAATACCGTTCATTATGAAACATATCATCAGGACGGTGAAATTACCGACAAAGTAGCGGTATATACACTGGCAATAGATTTTCATGAGGCGATTAGGAGCTTAACCCCGGAGCAAAAAAAAGTATATCAACTTAGCCGGGACAGGGGTTTGACGGTTTCCGACATTGCCGGTGAGTTAAACCTTTCCCCCAACCATGTTCGTGTCTTATTGAATAGTTCCCTGGAATTTGTTGATGAATATCTACAGGAAAAAGGGCATATTTTTCTATAGTTAGTAAACACATTAAAGACTTTATCCTAATTATATAGTTATGCAAAAAGAAAGGTTGACACTTTTATTACAAAAACACATGCGCGGAACGCTGACTGTATTGGAAAAAAACGAATTACTTGCTGCCATTCAATCCACTCAGTACAAAGAAATATCGAACGCTGCGATTGAAGAAATTTTTTTAAGACAACCTGCGGCTAAGGAACTCGACGAAAAGCGCTTTTTACCTCTATTGACTCCTATTCTCTGGAATGAAAGTCAGGATAACCATACATTTAGTAATCACAGATCATCGGCTCAATCCAGTCGAAACCATAAAATAATGTGGACATTATTCACTTTAGCCATACTACTCGCGGCGGGTGCTTTTTTCTATTTCTATAAACCCCTCCAATCCGAAACGGTTTCCGCTATCAATAATCCTCCAGCCATCGAAATATTACCAGGTGGTGATATCGCTGAGCTAACGCTATTGGATGGATCAACTATTGATCTTGACAGTACCTCCGGGGGTCTGTTAACACAGCAGGGAAATACCAGGATTCTGAAACAGGCCAAGGGTGTAATTGCGTACAAAGCATCGAACGAAAAACCTTCAACGATTTTATTCAATACCCTGACAACACCCCGGGGTGGTCAGTACAAAGTAATTCTTGCTGACGGTTCACGGGTAAGACTTAATGCATCTTCCTCCATCACCTATCCCATTTCTTTTTCAGAAAAAGAAAGAAATGTAACCATCACCGGCGAGGCATACTTCGAAGTCGCCAAGGTTCCTAACTCACCGTTTAAAGTAAAGGTGTACGATATGGAAGTTGAGGCATTGGGCACTCATTTTAATATCAATGCATACACAGATGAGTCGTCTATAAGAACAACATTGCTCAAAGGAAGCGCTAAGCTTACTAAGAATACAGTGAGCGGTTTGGTACAAACATCACAACAGGGACAATATAATCAAGATGGTGCTTTCACGTTGTTGAAAACCGTAGACACGAATGAAGTCGTTGCCTGGAAAAATGGAATGTTTCAGTTTAATAATGTTGATCTGAAGGCAGCAATGCGGCAAATTAGCAGGTGGTACGATGTAGATGTTCAATATGATAATAGAGCGCCGGTTACCGAGAAACTTGTAGGTGAGATCCGCCGGAGCGCTAATTTATCGCGGGCGATCCGGGTTTTAAAGAGAAGTGGAGTTAACTGCAGAATTGAAGGGAAAACGCTTATCGTCATGCCCTGAACGACCTCCTTTTTTTAAACTTGATTATTTTCAAATAATCCCGCATTAACTTTTATTCCCAAACCGGGTGCACCCGATATGATTACTTTACCCTGGTCAAAAGCCACTCCGGTTGCAAGATCCTCTGCCAACAAAAGTGGGCCATCCATATCAACATAATCAAGCAGTGGAAGCAGTTGTGCTATAGCAGCTGTTCCAATCGTTGATTCGTTCATACACCCAACCATTACCCGGAGGTTGAGATTTCGGGCATTTTCTATCATTCTCAACGCAGGCGTTATACCACCGCATTTCGTTAATTTGATATTTATGCCATTAAAATATTCCGCACATTTATCAACATCCGTTTCCCGTACACAGGATTCATCAGCAATAAGAGGAATATTAGAAAAACCGGATATTTTTTTCATGCCTTCCCAATCATCCGCGGACAAAGGTTGTTCTATCAATTCAACTCCTGACTGTTGCAGCAAGGGTATTATTTGAACTGCATCCTCTGCAGACCAGGCAGCATTGGCATCTACACGGATGACAGCAGCGGTGTGTTTTCGTAATGCAGAGATAATTTCTATGTCTTCTGAAGTGCCGAGCTTTATCTTGTAAATAGGCCAAGGCACTTCCTGCATTTTTTCCAGCATTTTCTCAATGGTGTCGATCCCGATTGTATAATCCGATAATGGAACATTGTCAAAATTCAAACCCCATAGTTTATACAAAGGTTGCTTTCTTAATTTTCCATACAGATCCCATGCGGCCATATCCAAAGCACATACCAGGAAGTTATTTTGTGGGAATAGATGATGCAGATAATGCCAATACCTCGCGGGTTCTGTAAAGGCAAATTTTTCAACAAATTGTTTCTTGCTTTCTAGATCCTGGATCATTTTTTCAACGGGAATATTATAATGCTTAATAGCAGGTGCTTCGCCATAACCTTTGATTCCCATATGTTCCAGTTCAACAATGAGGGCAGGCTGATGTGTTTTTGTTCCTTTTGAAATAGTAAAAGGATGCCTGAAAGCTAAATTGGAGACGCTATAGCGAACTTTCATTGACGACGATTAAACCGTTTTTAAATTATAGGTGAATACAAATCCTCGCTGTTGAAATGAAGATTTCCGGCGTTGCCGGTTTAACAGAGAATATCACCTGCCACTCGCTTCAACATGACTTCGCAGGTCTTCGGTATATTCTTTTTCTTTAATGAGACTCTCCAGCGAAATATGCATGCGGTATTTCCAGTAATGTTTTGCGTTCGCAGGAACATTGATTCTTTCATCATCGGGATTATCCCGCCGGAGATGGTTACTCATCCCCAATAAATCCTGTAACTGAAATATACTCCACATCGCCGGAGAAAAAAGATGCTGAATTACAATGGCTGCATTGATCCAGGGTTCCGACTTCGTGGGCGCCTCACCCCATTGTCCCAATACAGTGTTATAAAATTTTTGTGTCCCTTCGGCATTTTCTTCCCACCAACCCCGAATCGTACTCATGTCATGCGTGGAGGGAGTAACAACAGAAAGATAAGGCGCCTTGGAAGGATGAAAAAATTCTGTATGGGGATCTTTAGGCATTCGTTGGATTTCCAGACTCAAAATTCCCAACTGCTGCATGATCTCCGGTACACATTGCGGAACCATTCCAAGATCTTCACCACATATTAGCATGTTTGTTGATCGTTTGAGCGGAGACAACTTTTTAAGGGCCTCATTTTTCCAGAAATTATCCTGGCGCCGGTAAAAATAATTTATGTACAGGTCTTTCAATTGACCTTGTATAGCAACGTCCAAATGACGAAAGGATTTGGTAGTGTCCATAGCTATCCGGAAATGGAAATGCTGACCATTTGATCCAGGATGTTCAAATAAAATAACATTGGCAATGAGGTCGAACAAGCCCTGTTGGAGGTTTTTGTTTTCTTCATTTTGTTCTAAATGGCTGAAATAATCTTCTACCTGTCGCTGTGTTGTATATTCTTCTTTCAGTTCATATGCATTGTTGCCAGTAGCATTCAGAAACTGTTTGAACTTTTCAGTATTGGGTCCAAATAATTCCCATAATACGGCATCATTGATATATGGTTTGCAATAGCGATGATAATTAAACCAGGTATTTTGCTGATTGAATTCATGAATATGTACAGGTAAAGCCGGAATAAAATATCCCATCAGTCCTTCCACTGCATGTACGGGTATACTCCAGATGCGAAAAAAACCAAGAATATGATCAATTCTGAAAGCGTCGAAATAATTGCTCATTTGTACAAAGCGCTGGTGCCACCATTCAAAATGATTGAGCGCCATTTCCTCCCAGTTGTAAGCAGGAAATCCCCAGTTCTGTCCCTTAATGGCGAAAGAATCGGGTGGCGCACCTGTTTGAACATCAAAATGAAAAAGTTCTGGCTGTACCCAGGCATCGCACCCGTACCTGTAAATTCCAATAGGAATATCTCCTTTTAAAATAATCCCATTTTTATGAGCATATTCGGCTGCATCCTGTAACTGCAGATGCAAATGATATTGAATGAAATATTGCAAAGCGATGTTCTCGTAATGTTTTGCCTTCGGCGATACATATTTTTCTATCGCCTCTTTATCATACTGACTGTATAATTTCCATTCGCTGAAATTAGATGTGCCATTACGATCTCGCAAATAACAGAACGCAGCATAAGGAATCAGCCAATGTTTATTTTTCTTAAAAAAATCCAGAAAATCTTCATCCTTTAAAAATTCCTCCTTTTGCACAAGAAATAATTCCTTCAAGGTTGATAACTTAAACCGGATGACCTGTTCATAATCGAGGTCGGCCAGTTCGTTCAATTGTTTCTGCTTTTTCTTTAAAGGTTTAACGAGGGCTGCATATTTTCTTGCCGCAACGGTTTCCAGATTTAGGTAAATAGGATGCAATGCAAAAGCAGAAATGGAGGCGTAAGGATACGAATCTGTCCAGGTATGAGTGGCTGTCGTATCGTTAACAGGTAGAATCTGGATCAACTTTAATCCTGCCCTTCGGGCCCAATCTATCAATAATTTTAGATCGGTAAACTCACCCACGCCAAATGAATCCCTGGATCTCAAACTAAACACAGGAACAGAAACCCCGGCCCCTTTCCAGGTATTATTTGGTAGCCTGATAAACCCATCATGTAAAATGGTTATTTTTTTGTGATGGGCATCACCATGCAACACCCTGTTGTCACCAGTCTCGAATTGAATGAATGATTTATCTTTTGTATTACAAACTGCATATTTATAAGAAAGAGGGAAATCCTCCTTTGGAACATACACCTTCGTGCTCCACCATCCATTTTCCCGCGTTAATGGTATCATATGACCAGCCGTCCAGTTTCCGAGCGTTGTACTGTTGCCCGACAAACAAAGGATTTCATTTTTGCCTAGCAGAGGGGCTTTTATTTTAAAAATATGAGAAAAGATTTTAGGGGACTTGATTTTAGAAGGAATGCGGGTTTCGTTCAATAAAACTTCCTGGAAAGGGGTTGTATAAAATACATTTTCAAAACTGCCGGCATGGCCCCAGGTGTCAAAAACCTGTATTTCGTCTATGCCGGACTTAGATATGTCGATCTGTTTGTCGTCTCCCCATTCCATTATTACACTTCCATCTTCAGCAATAAATACATACTTGTATTGAATTTTTACTGAATTACCGGGATCTACTTCAACATCTACCTGCCAGAAATCGTTTGAAAAATAGGTAAGTGGTAATGCTTCTGCTACATCATTATTACCCAACTCTTTTATATTACCGGAAATGGCCAGGGATTGACCAAACCTGGTAGAAAAACGAACATAAAATTGAATCTTCATTGTCACCGTTAATTATAGCCGGCGAATTTATTACAAAGCAAATGAATAACAACCGGGAGAATGTGATTTGTTCGTATTTCAAGGTTGAAAAGATACAATGGGCTTACGCCCAAAGTACTATCTGACAAAATTTTTAGTGCCTATCCCATAGGAAGATCCCTTTTGGTATTTACTGAGGCAGAGAGTAGCCCCCAGGGAGCTGATTTTTTATCCAATGTCTCCACAAAGCGAAGCCCTTACAGGGCAAGAACCTGTGTGCATTTACCGGCATTCTACCTAACCTATGCGGGCAAATCATGGAGGCTTCATTCAAATTTCTTATCAATTCTACCGATTTTTATCCTAGTAAAAAATACTCCCCCATTTTGAAGAGATAAAGAATTTGAGCCAAACTTTAGGAATGATGCCGTTTCAACTTATTTTTGCACAAATTTTACTCAACATGGAGACTTCCAGAAAATCTACTGGCTTATTTTGGTTACTTTTTTTTGTATCGTTGGCTGGAGCAGTAGTTGTTTGGTTTACCATTCCCCAGATCATCACGCTGACGTTGCCGTTTATATGTACTTTTTTCGCGAAGGCAATGAACATCATGTAACTGGAATATTCATTTAAAACAGAACGCCTCCGGAAGGAGGCATCTTATAAGTACAGAGCTGATAGTGATATACCGTCATTCATTACGGTGCAGACTTCTCGATAATAATGGTTTGTTTGAGCTTGATGGCAACATTTTTTTCTGTGCGAACCGCTGGGATCCACGGGGTCATCTTTTCGAACTTTTCTTCCAATCGGTCATTTATTTCTTCATTCCCTCCTTTTAATACTTTAGCATAAGCCGGCTTACCTTCTTTATCTATAATGAACTCCATCATTACAAATGTTTTCTGTTGCTCCGCTCCCAGGTATTGGATCATTTCTTTACTCAACTCGTCCAGGAAAAGTTGGAATCCCTCGTTACCACCCGGATATACAGGCAATTTATCAACAACTTTAGCGAGCTCTGTTTCATTGAAAATTTTAACCGGGCGGGGCGGCTTCTTTTGTGGTGTTTTCACCTCTTTAGGTGGATCAGGCGGAATAACGCCCTCAACAATATATTCTCCCTTGCGCGAAACCATAATAACAGGCAACATTTTCGTTTTTTCAAAAAAATTGTACGCATGTGTCAGTTCATTGACCATGGGTTTATATTCCGGAAAATCTTTCAGGTAACGGGTGAGATACTCATTACTCCGAACGTTTTTAAAATTAATGGGAAAGATATGAACGGGAATAAAATCCTGTCCCTGCGTTTTTGCATGGGCTGCCAGGATATAAAGTTCTTCTATTTGCGCGTCCATGATGGGTATGCACCCCGTAGTAACACATTTTCCATGAATATAAATATCACCCCCGGGTTGAAGAGAATCTCCCAGGATCCTATCGGACATGTTTGGATAATTAAGTCCTAATGAAAGATGATACGTGCTTTTGGGATTAAACTCGTTGATATAATAAAAACCCTCAGGCACCTGATAATCTCCCTGCATGCGCTTGGGGCCGAGCGTTCCGGCAAGTGCACAGACCCGGTACGACTTAAACAATTTAAACTTATCGTTCTTGTCGTATTTTACCCAAACCTCCAGCTGACTATCATATTTGAATGATCGCAGATAAATATACTTTGCAGGCCATTGCAATTTTTTTTCCTGGAATTGTCTCATCAACGTATCTTCCTTACGCTTTAATGCTTCGCTGATCCGTGGAAAAGATTTTTGATACTCAATGAACGTAAAATTAGTAGCAGCCGATTGTGATCTGCTACCAATAGATATCATCAAAACAGTAATCGCCAGGTAAAATTTCATTGTAATGGTATACACAGGATTACAACGAATATGCATTGAAAAAATTTTGAGAGTTTTGTGATATGGCTAAATTAGCACAAAGCTTTTACCAAAAATCAATCCATCTTAGCACAATTGTTAATATCAGGGCATCAATAACGGGAAACTACCAGGCCTGTTTGTGAGATTTACTTATAAATTACCGCGTAATTCCTGTTCCTTTTCAATTGCTTCAAATAGAGCTTTAAAATTACCTTTTCCAAAACTTGTTGCGCCCTTACGTTGAATTATTTCAAAAAAAAGAGTGGGCCTGTCTTCTACCGGTTTGGTAAAAATTTGCAATAGGTATCCTTCATGATCACGGTCTACCAGAACACCCAATTCTTTTAATGGTTCGATATCTTCATCAATATGGCCGACTCTTTGTAAAAGCTCATCATAATAGGTGGATGGTATTTGCAGAAATTCAACTCCCCTGCGTTGTAAATCCGATACGGTTGCAACAATATTGTTGGTAGCCAGCGCAACATGCTGGCATCCTTCCCCATCATAGTATTCAAGATATTCTTCCACCTGTGATTTTTTTTTGCCCTCTGCCGGTTCGTTAATAGGAAATTTTACAAACCCATTTCCATTACTCATCACCTTACTCATCAGCGCCGAATATTCCGTGGAAATATCTTTATCATCGAACGTAAGAATATTACGGAAACCCATAACTTCTTCATAAAATTGCACCCATGTGTTCATCTGCCCCCAGCCAACATTACCAACGCAATGATCAACATATAAAAGACCGGTGGATGTTGGATTATATGGCGTCTCCCATTTTTTAAATCCCGGTAAAAAACAACCATTGTAGTTTTTTCTTTCTACAAAAACATGAACAGTTTCACCGTATGTATAAATGCCGCTTAAAACAACATCACCATCTGTACTGTCCAGGCAAATCGGTTCCATATAACTTCTCGCACCTCGTAATGTAGTTTCCTTCCATGCTTTCGAAGCATCATCAACTGTAAGCGCCAATACTTTAACACCATCGCCATGCTTATAAATATGGTCTGCCATGGGATTTCCTGCACGCAAAGGCGTGGTTAATACAAAAGTTAATTTGTTTTGCCGGATAGCATAGCTCACGTGATCGCGAACTCCGGTTTCCGGTCCTGCGTATGCGAGTGATTGAAATCCAAAAGCTGTTTTATAATAGTGAGCCGCCTGTTTGGCATTGGCTACATACAATTCAACATAATCAGTTCCCTGCAACGGCAAAAAATCCGTAGGTATTTCCATAGCGGGGCTGGTAGAAGTATTCATAGCATTTAACTATTTAATGAATGATGAATCAGTTAATCAAACGCGCCGTGTAAATGGCTTTTTACAAATGATCCATGGCAAGAGTTTCCATCAATAGTGAATACCCGGTACGTTTGTCATTAAAACTTTTATGGGGATAGTCGGGGCGCATGAAAAACAAAGGTAGAAAATCCTGAGCGAAGTCGAAGGGTCTCGTCAGTCCTGAGCGAAGTCGAAGGAAGTCGAAGCCGGGAGCCTTATATTTGCTCTTCAATAAATAAAGCATGCAGAAAATCGGGATTCTTGGAGGTGGTCAATTGGGCAGAATGTTATTACAAGCCGCCGCAAATTACCCGGTAGAAACTTTTTTAATGGAGAATGACAGGGAATGCCCGGCAGCACATCTATGCCACCATTTTGT
>Ga0136634_10000052_pt1 | contig 51403 bp, 51 predicted proteins | sample AntDrymUQ8332106_2_FD_104654 | JGI IMG/M metagenome (GOLD analysis project Ga0136634, IMG submission 104654) | Polar desert sand microbial communities from Dry Valleys, Antarctica - metaG UQ833 (21.06) | ecosystem: Environmental > Terrestrial > Soil > Desert | place: Antarctica: Dry Valley... | reverse complement strand
GAGGTCGGCGCGCTCGCCGGGCGGCTGCTCACCGAGAACGGCGCCGAACTGCGCACCGGGGTGGCCGTCGCCGAGTTCCTCGACGCCGGCGACCGGGTCGCCGTGGAGCTCACCGACGGCACCCGCCTGAACGCTGACGCGGCCGTCGTCGGCGTCGGCGGAACGCCCCGGCTGGAGTGGCTGGCCGACACCGGACTCGACGTCGCGGATGGGCTGGCCTGCGGCCCCACCGGACGGGTGCACGGGCTGGACGCGGTGTGGGCGGTCGGCGACGTCGCGCTGTGGGACGACCCGGCGCACGGGGATCGGCACCGCCACGAACACTGGACGAGCGCGACCGACCAGGCTGCCGTCGCGGCTCGCGACATCCTGGGCGTCGCTGCCCCGCCCGCCGCAGTGCCCTATTTCTGGTCCGACCAGTTCGGGCTCAAGATCCAGCTGTTCGGACGGCCGGAACTGGCCGACGAGATCGTGCCGTTGCACGGCGACGGGCTCTCCGGTGGGGCCGTGCGGGGCACGGTCGCCGGCTACCTGGCTGGTGATCAGCTCGTGGCGGTGGTCGGGTTCGGGGCGGCACGCCTGGTCACGCGCTACCGGGCGCTGGTGGCGGCGGGCGCGTCGCGCGCGGAGGTGCTGAGCACCGCAGCCACCCTCGAGCCCTAGCGGAACAGTTTGCGCAATGCCGCGAACGCGAGGACCACACCCACCGCGATCAGGCCGTAGCGGATCCTCGGGTCCTCGAGTCTGGACAGCACGCTCTTCTTCCCGGCGTCAACCAGGTGCTTCGGGTGGGCCCGATCGCCGAGGGCGTCCAGGCTGTCGGCGAGCGAGTCCCTGGTCTTCTCGATCTCGCGTTGGATGGTCTCCGGGTCGCGCGCCACGACGCCTCCTGACATGTGCAGTGTTTCCGAGGAGCAGGGCACACCGTAGATCATGCCGTCCCCCCGCGTCGGACCGGCCACGCCGTGCCAGGATCGCGGGTATGACTACCCGCCTGGCAGCCGGCGATCCAGCTCCGGACTTCACCCTCCCCGACGCCGACGGTCGGCCCGTGTCGCTGTCCGACCACCGCGGCCGCCGCGTCATCGTCTACTTCTACCCGGCCGCAGGCACCCCGGCTGCACGAAACAGGCCTGCGACTTCCGCGACAACCTCACCGAGTTCGGTGACGCCGGGCTCGACGTCCTCGGCGTCTCCCCCGACCCGCCAGCCACGCTGGCGGCGTTCCGCGACGCGGAGGGCCTCACGTTCCCGCTGCTGTCCGACCCCGGCAGGGAGGTCCTCACCGCGTGGGGCGCGTTCGGGGAGAAGCAGAACTACGGCAAGACCGTCACAGGAGTGATCCGCTCGACCTTCGTGATCGACGCCGACGGGAAGATCGAAGCGGCACAGTACAACGTGCGCGCCACCGGGCACGTGGCGAAGCTCCGCAAGGACCTGAAGGTCTGAGCTGGACAAATCCCGACACGAATCGAACGCATGTTCGGTACAGTTCACTGTGTCGAACCTCCGAAGCGGGACCGACGAGCAGCTCGCCGCTGCAGTGGCGGCTAGGAGGGCGCTGAATAACTCGGTTCGGAGCCGCACTGCAAGCCGCTGACCTGCGTCTTTGTGCGCCAAGTTGAGCCGAAACAGGGGTTTTTCATCGCCCTCCTAGCGGGACGCTGAGCGCGCCACAATCACATCAACAGCCACCACACAGACAACCGCATCGAGAACTTCCCGTATCCTCTGCCGTAACTACCATCCGCAGACAGCGACCTGATACGGCAGCAACAGCCGGCGTAGCCCAACTGGCAGGAGGCCCTCGGCCTAGGACCGAGACAGTGCGGGTTCGAATCCCGCCGCCGGCACCAACTCTCACCACCCAGGATCTGATGGCCTACCACCAGGTCTCCGATCTTGATCGCAGGCCGTACCATGCGCAATCTTGCCGACGTCGCTGTGATCAACAGGGAAGGGTGGTTCAGGTACGTCAGAGCCAAAAGGCGCGCGCTCGCGCACTTTAGGCCACCAGCTCACACGGTGACGACGTTGTCCGTGATCATGGATCCGACGGTGTCAGCGTCCTGGCTTGACCTGCTCCTGGTACGGACAGATGTACTTTCGTACGTGCTGGCGGTACACGGCAGGGGGTCCAGCGCCACGCCGGCGACCATGCCCAGGACCAGTGACCGGTAGCCTGCTCGCTAGGAGGTGCGCGATGCCGACGATGACCCAGGTCCGGATTGAGAACCTAACCCCGGTACGCCTGGTGGAGCTCGTCCTCTCGGGCCGGATCCGACTGCCGTCGTTCCAGCGCGCCTACCGTTGGCGACCGCGTGACGTCGAGAGCCTCTTTGACAGTGTGAGCAAGAGCTACCCAATAGGCAACCTGCTGCTGTGGGAGCGCCCCGCACCAGCTGACCGAATCACGATAGGGCCGCTGGTCCTTGATGTGCAAGAATCACCACGCGCACTCTGGGTCGTGGACGGCCAACAGCGGATCACCAGCCTGGTCGGGGCACTGGCCGCGCCTGATAATGTCATTGACCCTCGCTTTACGGTCTATGTCCATCTACCGAGTCTCAAGTTCCGGGCCGCGGCTCGTCCGCCAGCCGGGGCATGGCTACCGCTCAGGGTGGCCCGGACCAACAAAGGAGTGCTGGCGTGGCAGCGCACTCACGGCGAATTGCTTGACGACGAGGAGTACGCAGCGGCCGACCAAGTTACGACCGCGTTGCGCGAGTATCCGATTCCAAGCTATATCGTCGAGGCTGAAGACGAGCGTGAGCTGCGAGTCGTCTTCGACCGAATGAACAACTATGGACGCCCGCTGCGTAAGGAGGAAGTTTTTGACGCGCTACACGGCGCACAGGACAGCGCCGCACCTGGCGACCTGCGTGCCGTGGGTGACTCCCTGGCCGCCGCTGGCTTCGGGCGGTTGCAGGACCGCGAATTGCTGCGAAGCCTGCTCGCGCTCCGAAACCCCGACATCTTTCGCGACGTACATGATGAATTCGACGACAACGACGATCGCTGCCGAGCTTTCGAACTAACCGAACGGGTTCTGCTGGACGTTGTCTCCACGCTTCGTGACGATATCATGATCCCGCACGCCCGGGTGCTGCCCTACCCGGCCGTGATCCCCATGTTGGCCGCATGGATGCACAGATTCGGTCGCCCGACCGGACGTGCCATCATTTTGCTTCGACGCTGGGTGTGGCGTGGCGCAGCATTGGGTGCGAATCCAGGCGGTGACGTACCAATCGTCCGCCGCACATTGCGCGCAATCAGTACCGCCGAAACCGATCGGGAAGGTGCGCAGGCACTACTTCGGGGCTTGCCGACAGCATCGAAACGTTGGCAACCCGATCTGACTCAGGTTCAACTCAACAGAGCGCTGGCACGTGTCAACATGCTAGGGCTGATCGGACTGGGACCAATGGAACTTGTTCCAGCAGACATCGGTCTACCGTTACCCAACTCGCTTCTTGCGCCCGGAGAGTTGTTCGACACTATTCGTCGGCCGCTGGTCCGGGTGGTACCCGCACACATCGATGATCCGCTTGCAGCGTCGATGGCCAACTGGATTCTGCATCCGCCCATGAAACGCGGTATAGTAGCGGCGCTTCTCAACGCTGATCATGCCACTCGGGCCGGTCATGGAATCGACGAAGCATGTGTGCGAGACTTGGCCGCAGCCAGGTGGTCAGAATTTCTCGCCAGGCGCAGTGATCTGCTTGCGAACTCGATCACCGCCCTAGTCGACGAACGGGCTGAGTGGGGTGCCCGCGACCGTTTCACCACCGCAGAACTACTAGCGACGGGCGCGCTCAGTGCTTAAGGCAGTTAATGGTTCGGCGCAGGTCCTTCTTTATGGTCGCAACGTCGGGGAGCTGACTTTTTCCCAAGGCGGCTGCACATTTCGTTACACCGACAACCTGATCGATCCGACCCACCGGGTCCTCGGCCAGGTATTTGAGGAATCCCCACGGCAGGTCTTCCGCGAACCGGTTGGCCTGCCAGCCTGGTTCGCAAACCTCCTGCCTGAACAAGGAAGTGGCCTTCGGCGCTATTATGCGGCCCGGTTCGGCGAACGCTACATCGACGAGGCGCGGCTCCTGCTGATCCTCGGTGCTGATCTCCCCGGAGCAGCATTTGTTGTACCGCAGGACATTCCTGACCATGGCGTGCTGATCGAATCACCAGATGTGCCTGTCGATGAGCGGGGAGTACATCTCTCTGCTCTCGCCGGGGCGCAGCTCAAGATGTCAATACTGCGCGAGGGTGAACGACTTACCCTGCCAGTTCACGGTGAGAGTGGCGACTGGATTGCAAAGGTCCCGACCGCTGCGTTCCCGGAGATCGCCGTCAACGAATTCCTCATGATGAAATGGGCGGCTGCCGTCGGAATAGATGTTCCCGTCGTGGATCTGGTGCCCGCGGCTGGTGTGCCGGATATCTTTGATACCCGAATTGATCCGGAGGCCGTTGTTTACGTGGTCAAGCGATTCGACCGAACCTCAGACGCCGGACGAGTGCACATTGAAGACTTCGCGCAGGTGACCGGCAGATTGCCTATCCAACGGGACACAGGGACCAGCTACGATGCCATCGGTGTGATGGTTCGCGAGCTGACAGGTGACGACGGCTACGAGGAGTACCTGCGCAGACTCGTCGCGATGGTCGTGATGGGCAACACCGACGCGCATTTGAAGAATTGGTCGTTGCAGTACCCGGACGGTCGAACACCGCAGCTATCTCCTGCTTACGACCTCGTATGCACGACGTTCTACAAGAACGTGACAGGCAATCTAACGTTCTTACTAGGCGGTCAGCAGCGCCCGAGCGCGGTGGGGATCGAAGAGTTTCGCACCGCAGCGGGTGTCGCGGGATATCCGCCTGATAAAGCCGTCGAGGTGGTGGAGGAGACAGCACGACAGCTACGGGAGACGTGGCCGGCCGTCCGGCGCGACGACTTGTCGGCTGATTTCTGCGCCCACATGGAGAATCGCCTCACGACACATACCCTTACCAGAAGCGCTAGGCGCTGAGCGCCGATCACCTCACCGGTTGCACCTTCCGAATCAACGCATCGAGGGACCGGCCTGTCAGTTTAAAGGGCCAGAGTGTCGGAATTTTAACTGTGAAGTTGAACGCGTACAAGAAAGCGCGAATGAGAATTCCAGGCAGAAATTCGCAATATAATGCCACTCGGGCGTGAGGACTCTTGTCACTACCCGCAGCTATCTGGCCACAACGGGGCGACGGGCCACCGTCAGCGCACCGACCAGCCCGAGCAGGCCCGACACCAGCGACACCGCGAACAAGGCCGGATGTGGCGTGCCGCCCACCACCGCGTCACCGAGCACCACGACCGTCACCGTGCCGGGCAGCACGCCGAGCACCGTACCCAGTAGGTATGGCACGAACCGCACCCCGGACAGCGCCGAGGCGTAGTTCAGCACCGAGAACGGCACGGCCGGGATCAGCCGCAGCGACACCATCGCCAGCAGGCCGCTGCGGTCCAGGCGCGCCCGCACCCACGCCACTCCGGCGCGGTGGGCATGACGCTCCACCAGCCGCCCGCCGACCGCCTGGACCAGGAGGAACGCCACCGCCGCGGCCAGCGCCGTGCCGACGACGGCGAGCAGCACCCCGATGACGGACCCGAACAGCACGCCGGCGGCCACGGTGAACAGGGTGCGCGGTATGGGGGTCACCGTCACCGAGCCCTGGAGCAGGACGAACAGCAGCGGCGCCCAGACACCCGAGTCCCGCACCGCCTCGCGGACGTCGGGGAGCCCGGTGGAGCGCAGCACGAGGGCGATCACCACGATCGCGGCCACCCCCAGCACACCGGCCGTCAGCCGCACCCACCTCACTGGTCGACGGTACCGATACCGGCCCCACGGGCACCGCGCCGGGTGTCAGGTGACCTCGCGCAGGTGCGGCAACAGCGCCCGCATCGCGCGCCCGCGGTGCGAGGCCGCGTCCTTCTCCCGCGGGCTCAGCTCGGCGGAAGTGCGGTCCTGCCCATCGGGCACAAAGACCGGGTCGTAACCGAACCCACCCGAGCCGCGCGGGGCGTGCGCGATCCGGCCCGACCACTCGCCGTGCACCACCGTCTCCGGCCCGCCGGGCACCACCAGCGCCGCCGCGCAGACGAACGCCGCACGGCGCCGCTCGTCGGGCACGTCCGCGAGCTGGCCGAGCAGCAGCTCCAAGTTGGCGGTGTCGTCACCGTGTCGCCCGGACCAGCGCGCCGAGAGCACTCCCGGCATGCCGTTCAACGCCTCGACGGCCAGTCCCGAATCGTCGGCGACGGCGGGCAGGCCGGCCGCGGCCGCGGCGTCGCGGGCCTTCGCCAGCGCGTTCTCCGCGAACGTCGCCCCCGTCTCCGGGGCGTCGGGGAACGCCGGCACGTCCGCGAGGCCGATCACCTCGACGGGTCCCCCGTCCAGCAGCCGCCGCAGCTCCGCCAGCTTGCCGGGGTTGCGGGTGGCCAGCAGGAGCTTCATCCCGGCAGCTCGCCCGGGTACGGCTCGGCGAGGGCGGCCGCCTGGATGTCGGAGAGCTGCCGGATGCCGGCGAGCGCCATGTCGAGCATCACGTCGAGGGTGCGGCGGGTGAACGTGGCACCCTCGCCGGTGCCCTGCACCTCGATGAGCGTGCCGGTGTCGGTGGCGACGACGTTCGTGTCCACCTCGGCGCAGGAGTCCTCGACGTAGGGCAGGTCGAGCCGCACGCGCCCGTCCACCACCCCGACGCTGACGGCCGCGACCTGGCAGGACAGCGGCTTGGGGTCGGCGAGGTGACCGTGCGCCCCGAGCCAGGTGACGGCGTCGGCCAGTGCCACGTAGGCCCCGGTGATCGCCGCGGTGCGGGTGCCGCCGTCGGCCTGCAGCACGTCACAGTCGAGCGCGATGGTGTTCTCGCCCAGCGCAGCGAGGTCGATGCACGCCCGCAGGGAGCGGCCGATGAGCCTGCTGATCTCGTGGGTGCGCCCGCCGATCCGGCCCTTGACCGACTCACGGTCGCTGCGGGTGTTCGTGGACGAGGGCAGCATCGCGTACTCGGCGGTGAGCCAGCCCAGCCCGGAGCCCTTGCGCCAGCGCGGCACACCGTCGGTGACACTGGCCGCGCAGAGCACCTTGGTGTCCCCGAACTCGACGAGCACCGAGCCGGCCGGGTGCTTCTGGAAGCCCCGGGTGATCGTCACGGGGCGGAGCTCGTCGTCGGACCTGCCGTCTGCTCGTGTCACCCTGTCAGCTTATTGTCCGGCACATGCCCACCGTGGACGGCCTCCCGCTGCACCCGCTCGTCGTGCACGCGGTGGTGGTGCTGCTCCCCCTGGCTGCACTCGGCACCCTGCTGGTCGTCGTCCGACCGGCGTGGTGCCGGGCGTTCGGCGTCCCGGTGCTGCTCCTTGCCCTGGTCGGGGTGGCCGCCGTGCCGGTCGCGACGAGCACCGGGGAGCAGCTGCAGGCCGCGTTGCCCGGCCCGAACCCGCTCATCGCGGTGCACCAGGATCGCGGCGAGATACTGCTGCCCGTCGCGATCACGTTCCTGGTGCTGCTCGCCGTCGCGGTGCTGGCCGGGCGCCGGGCCGACCGCAAGAACAGCGAACCCTCCCGGGCGACCACAGCGGTCGGAGTGCTCGCCGCCGTCGCCGGCCTCGCGGTCACCGGACTCGTGATCTGGATCGGCCACGCCGGTGCGACGGCGGTCTGGCAGGGTGTGGGCGGCGGCTGAGGCGTCAGACCTCGTAGAACCCGTCTGGGAGCACCAGCTCCACGGGGCCGTCGAACGCGGTTTTCGCCTCGGCCAGCAACGCCGCGCCGTCACACCACGCCGGGACGTGGGTGAGCAGCAACCGCCCGGCCCCCGCCGCGGCGGCGTGCTCCCCGGCCTGCCGACCGGACAGGTGCACCCCCGGCGGCGGCTCGTCCCACTCCGGGGTCTCGTGCGGCCAGGTGGCCTCGCACAGCAGCACATCCACGCCGCGGGAGAGCTCGACGAGAGCCTCGCACGGGCCGGTGTCACCGCTGTAGACCAGGCTGCGACCGCCGTGCTCGACGCGCAGGGCGAACGCGTCGCACGGGTGGTCCACCCGGGCCGCCCGCACGGTCGCACCGGCCACGGTCGCGCACCCCCCGTCGGAGAGCGGGTGGAAGGTGAGGACGTCGGTGAGGTCGGTGGCGACCCGCTCGGCTACCGACGGCGCGTAGGCGGCGGCGAACCGGTCCGGCGCCTCGCCCGGCGCATACACCGGCAGCGGTCGCGTCGCCGGGTCGTACGGCGGGCTCGGGTGGTAGCGACGGTGCACGACCAGCGAGGCGAAGTCGGAGCAGTGGTCGGGATGGAGGTGGGAAAACAGCACCGCGTCGAGCTCCCACGGGTCGAGGTGGCGTTGCAGCGCCCCGAACGTCCCGCTGCCCAGGTCCAGCACGAGCCGCGCGTCGCCAACCTCGAGGAGATACCCCGACGCCGGCGACGTCGGACCGGGGCCGCTGCCCGAGCAGCCGAGCACGATCAACCTCATGCGGCACGCTAACGCGGGCGGGTGCGGCGCAGCCACCACAGGCCGACGAGCGGCAGCACGAGCGGCACGTAGCCGTAGCCCCGGCCGAACCCCGACCACACGGTGTCGTCGGGGAAGTCGGCGGTGTCGAACACCGTGAGCGCGCCCACGACCAGCACGCCGACCAGCTCGAACCCGACCGCCCCCCACGCCAGCCGCCGCGCGCCCGCCCCACGACCGGCGAGCCCGACCGTGGCCAGGATGTAGACGACCCCGGCGAGCGCCGAGAGCAGGTAGGCGAGCGGAGCCTCGTCGAACTTCCCGACGATCTGCACGCCCGCACGCGCGGTGGCCGACAGCGCGAAGATCCCGTAGACGGCGATGAGCACCCGCCCGGGGCCGGAGGAGGTAGCGCGGGCGGGCTCAGGCACCGGCCGCCCACAGTCCCTGCAGCCGCAGCACGGCCACGCCGGTGGCGATCGCGCCGACGGCGATCACCGCACCACCCCAGCGGGTCGGCTCGGCGGTGGCGAACTGCGTCGCGATCGGCAGCACGCACACCGACACGGCGAGGTAGATCAGGAAGGTGGTGGTCTCCGGCAGCGTGACCCCGCCGAACACCCGGACGACCGCGATCACGGCCTGTAGCGCCAGCAACCCGACGACGCCACCGACGGCGAGCCGTATCGCCGCGCCCGGGGGCCGGTTCGCGATCGTACCGACGACGCCGAACACCGCCAGGGCGCCGGCTGCGACGAGCACCACGAGCACCAGCGCGTCGATCACCAGCGCGACGTTACCCGAGCGACGCGGGTGCCGATCACCCAGATCCGGCCGGTGCGGGTGGCGGCCACGGGCCACCGGACGGCCGGCAGCACGACCGTACGGGGCATGGGCGACAGTCTAGGTTGACCCGAGCGGCGCCGGACCGGCCCGCTGATCGGCCCGGGCGACCAGCCGGGCGGCGAGCAACCCGGCCAGCGCGCCGAACAGGTGGGCCTGCCAGGAGATGCCGGGCTGGCCGGGCAGCACCCCGAACAGGACCCCGCCCCAGATCGCGAAGAGCACGATCGCGAGCCCGATCTGACGAGCGCTGCGGGCGAAGAACCCGCGGGTGAGCAGGAACACCAGCCAGCCGAAGATCACCCCGGAGGCGCCGATGTGGTTGGTTTCGTCCGGCCCGATGAGCCACACGCCGAGGCCGCCGAGCACCCAGATCGTGCCCGTGACGGCAATGAACTGCCCGACACCACCGGCCATGGCCAGGAACCCGAACACCAGGAACGGCACGGTGTTGGCGAGCAGATGACCCCAGCCGTTGTGCAGCAGCGGGGACCACACGATCCCGTCCAGCCCGTCGATCCTGCGGGGCAAGATGCCGTTCGGGTCCAGGTCCAGCGGGGTGAGCTGGTCGAGGGCCTCGGAAACATAGAGCAGTCCGGTGAACGCGAGCATCGTGAGCAACGCGGGCAGCGGTGCGGCCGGCAGCACCCGGGCGATCGAGCGGCGCGGCGCCGGAGCAGGAGCGACCATGCCTTCTACGGTACGCGGAACGACCGCCACCGTGTGACAAGCCGACCTCGCTTCGGCACGATGGGGCCCACCCCCACCGAGATGCCCGGCATTGTCCTGGTTGGCGGTGCTCGCCGAAGCAAGGACGCTGCTGTCGCGCTTGTTGGGCTACAGCGTCGCTGGACCGACTGCTCCTGGGTGTCGAGTACGCCGACGGCCGCGGACCGCATCACCTGAGTGGGCTAATCCTCGTTAGTCACGTCGTGTTCGCCACGTCGGTACACGTACGCTGCGCATATGTCGATCACAGCAACAGCGTCGACGGCGCAACGGGAGCACCACCGAAGTAGGCGACCCGGTTTTGTCCTGTCCGTGGTTCTGCTGCGACGGGGGTGGTGGCTCGGAGGCAATTCCGGGTTCGGCTGGGACAAAATCTACCACAAGCACAGTATTACCAACATGAATCTGGTCGAGAAAATCATAAAGAACCCAAATGGTGGCGAGCTCCAGGGCACCGCGAGAGTGTACCGAGGATTCGCCCAGCGATTCCGATGTGATATCTCCGGCCGTTGCACGGAGGTAGAGCGGATACCGTTGAAGGCTGTTGTCGAGTTCCGGAACGACCCCAACATGCTCGGCCAGAAGGGCGTCATCACCGCGCACTGTACCCACGGGCCCCTCGAGTGCCCGAGTTGGGTCAACAACGTGCGGAACGTGGCTCCGGCATGACCGGCGGTGAGGAGACGTCGGGGTTGGGTCAACCGGTGGAGAACGCGCCCCTGCGCCCGGTCGTCGAACTGACCCCGGAGTGGGCGACCGCCGTTGCGTACGCGTTCATCGACGTCGTCACGTCGGAGGAACGGCAAGGTCTTGATCCGCCCCAGGTGGACGAGTGCTGGGTTGCGGAGGATCTGGCTGTCTACCTTCGGTACCGGGTGGGCGTCGACGGCGAGATCAAGGTGGGCACGAGGATCCCCGACTCAAACATCGATCCGACGAGCGCCGGTTATGCCCTCGATCCGCGACAACAAGCGTTCTACTTCCTCCATGACATCGACACCGCGCCACCCGCGCAGTGGACAGACCAGTTGGGTTACGGGTGGTTCGGCTACGAATCACCACCGCAAGGATCCTGGCAGTATGCAGTCGAGGAGCTTCCGCGCATCGTGACTGTTCGGAGGCTCAACGTCACACGGGAGCCAGAATGAGAACAAAGCTGATGAGTCGGCTCGCGGCTGGCTCGGTCGTCGGATGTCGACGGGACTGCCTGCGACTCCACCTACGCTGTACAGCTGGTCCGGACCCGTTCCTTCTTCCCGGACGAGGTGGTGCACCGCTTCGATGGTGGTCGGGCATGCGACGGGCCGGTCACCCAGACCGGGCTGTCGTGGACCGCGGGTAGGTTCCATTTCGACGCCCGAGTGACGTTACGCCAGGAGTCGCAGTTCGGGCGTGGGTTCGTACGAGCGGATTGGTGACCTTGTGGTCCGACTGGAACTCGATGCGGTGACGGTCAGCTACCTTCGGCGGGATGCGGTGCTCGACGTGTCAGCCAGATTCAGTGTCGGTGTGACGGCGCTGGTGGGGCCGAACGGCGCAGGGAAGTCGAGTCTGCTGCGGGTGATCGCCGGCCTGCAGCGCGCCAGCCACGGCACCGTCCGGCTGGGGAGCGAGGAACCGTGCCACGTCGCCGGGTGGCAACGTGCCATCGGGTACCTGCCCCAGGAGCCTGACCTGGCGGGAGGTGTCACCGTGGCCGACACGGTCGCCCTCGCCGCCTGGCTGAAAGACGTCGGCAGGCGAGAGCTTCGGGGCTCGGTACACGCGTCGCTGAAGCTGGTCGGGCTGGAGGACCGCGCCGCGGAGCGGACCCGGACCCTGTCCGGCGGGATGCGTCGCCGGCTCGGCTTTGCCACCGCGGTGGTGCACCGTCCAACGGTGCTGGTGCTCGACGAACCGACCTCGGGGCTGGACCCGGAGCAACGTGCCTCGCTCGGCGAGGTGATCAGAACCCTCGCGGACGGCCGGATCGTCGTGCTGTCCACCCACGTGCTGGACGACCTACGCCGGGTCGGGGGCGAGGTGGCGGTGATGTCTGCGGGGAGAATCGCGTTCCACGGCACGCTGGACGAGCTGGCGGCCGCCGCCTCGGCTCGGCTCGGCCGCACGCTCGACTCGGCTCGACCGGAAGATCTGGACTGCGCCTACCTGAGCTTCCAGGAAGCTGCCGCACTGTGAGGCTGCTCCTGCTCCGCACGACGGCGGCGCGTTGGCTCGCACCGCTGGGTGCAGCGATGGCCGCTGGTGCGTTGATCCTCGACGCAGGTTGGGAGGGCAGCTGGGGTGACACCACGTTGCGCGCCACTACCCAACTGCTGCTGCTGCTGCCGTTGGTGATGATCGCCGGCGCGCTGGATGCCCGACGGCTGCTGCGACCTGCCGCACAGCCCTCCGCCGTGTCGGCTGCCCGGTCACCGGCTGCGGTGGCGACGCAGCTCACCGGGGCGGTAGTGGTCTGGGGCCTCGGCGGTTACCTGTTCGTCCTGGCCATCGGTTACGCGGTCACGGCGAAGATCAACCCGTTGCTGCCACCTCCCATCCCGTGGGTATGGATCGCAGCGGGCGCGGGCGCCGTCGTCGCGCATGCGGGGCTCGGGGTGCTGCTCGGCCGCCTGGTGCCGATCCTTGTGGCGCTGGCGCTGTCCGGGCTGGTCGGCCTGGTCGGCAACGCCGTACTGGCCGCCGAGCAGGGCAGCGTCGCGGCACTGTTCAGCGTTGCCGACGCCGCGTTCCTCGGCGGCGCGACGACCCCCCGCCAGTGGTGCAGCTACTTCAGGCCGGGTTCTTCCTCCTCGTCGCCACGACCGCGATCACCGTGACCGCGGTCCTCATCCGGCGGACCCGAGCCGCCGTGGTAACCGGAGTCGTGATCGGATTACTCGCCGTCAGCGCCGCGATCGGGCTTGCGGCCACCGGAGGCGACAAGACCAGGTGGATCACCGAGGCCGATGGCCCCCGGACCTGCACACCGGACGGCATCGTCTGCCTCTGGTCGGACCACGGGTTCCTGGCGCCCGGCTACGCCGCCCTCGGCCGAGCGATGCTCGCGGATGCCCCGGAGTCGGTGCCGACGAGGGGGTGGACCGAGATCGGGCTCACGCGGTCGTCCGAGCACGCGGAGCTGTACGTCGCCGGCAACCAGCCGTCGGTGGACAGCATGGCGACAGCACTCGCCGACGGTGTCCTGGACCAGCTGGCGCCGCGGCGCACCCTGGACGACTCCCGGTGGCGGCTGGCCGAGACCTGGCTCGCGGCGAAGGTGCTCGACGGTGCCGCTCAGGACGAGTTCGTCGCCACCTACGGCAGACCGGTAAGCGCCGTCCTGGCCCAGCTACCGGACGCGCAGTGGGCATGGTTCTCGCAGACCGTCCGCACCGCGCGTGGCTGACGCGGAAAGACGAGCCGACATGCTGTCGATGACCCCGATCGTGGCCACCTACCTGCGTGCCCGGCGGCTGCCGCAGCGACTGGCCGCGCTGGCCGTGACCGGGCTGCTCGGCGCGGCGATCGCCCAGGTTCCCGTACCGACCGTCCGAGTCGACCTGGCGGCAACGAGCTATCCGGCGGTGCTCGCCGGGGCGCTCGTGCCGGTGCTGATCGGTGTGCTCGCCGTGACACCTGCCCCGGTCCGGCTCCGTTGGCTGACTGCCGTCTCGACCGGCCGGGTGCGGTTGCTGCGGGCCGTCGAACTCACCGTGGTGACCGTGGCGGCGAGCCTCGCGGCGGTACTGTGCGGCGTCACCGCCGGGCTCGGCGCCGCGGCGGTGCAGAACGCGCTGGTCACCCTGTGCGGAGCCCTGGTGTTCGCCGTCGCGATCGGCGCCGGAGCAGCCACGGCGGTGACGGGAGCGGGGGCCGTTGTCTTGCTGCTCGCCTCCCCGAGGCTGGCAGACACGGCATGGGTGGTAGTCGACATGCAGCCCGACACCGCGGACTGGCTGATGATTGGAGTGCTCGCCGGGATCGCGACGGCTGCGCGGATCAGACCCGGATTCCGAGAGTAGCGAACACGTCGATCTCCATACCCGCTCGGCTCGCAGCTGTTCGCACCTGAGCCACTGGCGACCGTTCCACCGCTCAACGCGGTTTCTCGTAGTCGCTGTCGATGTGCTTGAGCAAAGCGCGCGCGGCGTCGTCATGCAGGGCGGCTGGGGTCTGAAGCTGGCCACAGGACCGACCACCTGGTCATCGTCGATGATCCAGAAGTCGCGCTCGATGAGTCCTTCGGGGAGGGACCGCACCCCAGCCCATAAGCGCCGAGACGCTGAGCTGTTGAGCTCGGACGAACGACTCGCGTCCAGCCCGAGGTTGCCCTGCGCCGTCGAACTGATCGTCTGACCGGAGCGCATGAGTGGGCTACGCCCCGGGGATCGCTCGCCCATCGGCCGGTGAACGCTTCCCGGACGGCACTCGTCGACGAGCACAAGTTCCACCAGACGATCACCGCGATCGAGCGAAGTGCTCACCTCGTACCCCGATATGTACCCACGTCGGTGCCGATCGGCCGGTTCCCACCCCGATATGTGTCCATGTCGGGTGAGCGAGCGCAGCAGCGGTTTGTCGGTGCGCTTTGTCCAGCTCTGGGCGGCCACGGCGTGATCGACGACCCGAGGGTCGCTGTTGCCAGGTGACGGTCGACCGCACCTACGTGCGCGACGTTGGCGCTGCCACCGTCGACTTCGGGTGGGCGCGGGTGGAATGCGGTGATCTCGACCACTCCGTAGCCACTGTCGAGCAGGCGGCCGATCTTGTGGTGCAGAACCGTTCGGTCCGGCTGGCCGGCGAGATCAACGCCCGCCCACACCCGCATGCAACCGCGGCAGCCAGTAGCTGTCGAACGTCGAGCCGCTCCACCTTCATCATGAGGGGGCCAGCGCGCGAAGCAAACCTAGCGCGGGAGGTATGGAACGTCGCCAACCCGATTGCTATCCTGGATGCTACAGGGTGCGCGTCGTTACGTGCCCGCTAGCGAGGGGGATCCATGCTGAGCGTGCAATCAGAACTCATCTGGGAAGGTCGAATCCACCTGGGCGACGAACCCGGAGTGTACGGCGACGCTGCGTACTCCGGGATCGCCTTGGAGTTCCCGCTGACGCTACAGAAGATCGATCCCGCCGGCCCGGATATGACCACCCTCGTTCTGCGCACCCAGGACGTGCAGACTTTTGCCGGGTACCCAGGTCACCTGATCACAGTGACTGCATACCAACCGGATCCCGTCGATCCGACACACTTCACTGAGGCCGTACTCGTCACCGAGAGGCTGACCAGCGCAGACAACAACCGCAAGGAGGTGGCCGTCAACCTCGCCGGCATCGCCTCCCCTGCGTTCGTCAGTGTCCGGGTACGCGTGGACACCGAGGTGCCACCGGGCTTGTACGACGACTTCGTGGTCACCCGACTGCTGAACAGGTCGGCAAACTTTACGTTCGTGGCCGCGTTCGGCTTCACAGCTTGATCCGCATCCACTCGTACCCGCAGCATGTACGAGGTCCCGTCCTGGGTGTATACCAGGTGACATGACCGCTCCGACCACGCTTCCGATTGCGCAGGGTGCCACGGTGGCACCTGATCGGGCCACGTTCGAGCTGCTGGCCCGCCGTGACGACGTGCCCGGAGCGCTCGGCGTGCGCGAGGTCAAGTTTCTCGTGCTCGGCGTCGACGGTCTGGCGCCGCGGCTGTTCCTCGCCAACACCAACCGCTACTCCTTCCACTACGACTTCGCGACCGGCGCGCTCGGGGTGACGCTGCCCCTCGGCGAGTTCAACGCCCGGACCTACTTCCGCGACGACCGGGAGAACCTCGCCGGAACCGTGATCGCGCACGACCGCTTCACCCGCCCGGGCGAGGCGCCCGGGCTGTACGCCGTCGAGTTCTGGCCTACCGACCCGGTGCGCGCGGCGACGGTCGCGCTCGCCGTCGGCCTCCTCGCGTCGGCGTTGCCGTTCGCCCGGGACCAGCTCGCCTACCATCCCGCCGGCGACACCCAGGAGGCGTTGCTGGCCACCGATCGCGACGAGCTCGACCGCCTCGGCGTGCGGGTCGTGACGACGACCGAGCTATTCGGCGATGTCGCCTACACCCCGCTGAACCTCGGCGAGGGCTTCGGCACGCTGCGGGTGGTCGACCAGACCGGCGCCAGCGCCCGCCCGGCGACCGTGCGCGACGTGGCGATCTTCCGCACCATCCCCAACGACATCGCGCTGGTCGCCGGCATCCTCACCGCCACCCCGCAGACCCCGCTGTCCCACATCAACCTCAAGGCCCGGCAGAACGACACGCCGAACGCCTACCTGCGCGACGCCGAGACCGACTCGCGGGTCGTCGCGCTGCTCGGCACCCAGGTCCGCTACGCCGTGACCCCCGACGCCATCGAGCTGGCCGCGGCCACCCAGTCCCAGGTCGACGCGTGGCTGGAGAGCCGACGTCCACCGCTGCCCCAGCGACCGGCGCGCGACCTGCGCCCGCGCTCGATCCGCGACCTGGACGTCCTGCGCAACGCCGACACCGCCGCGTTCGGCGCGAAGTCGGCCAACCTCGGGGAGCTGCGGTCGATCTTCGACCCGGAGACGGTTCCCGACGGCTACGCGCTGCCGTTCAGCGCCTACCACCGGTTCATGACCGCAAACGGGCTCTACGTCCAGGCGCGGCGCCTGATCGCCGACCGCGAGCTGCGCGCCGACCCCACCGCCCGCGAGGACGCGCTGCGGGAGTTCCGACGCGAGGGGATACGCCGGGCCGAGGTGCCCGCGACCGTCACGGCGGCGCTGGCCCGGGTCCACGACCGCATCGGCCGCGACAGCGGCGTCCGATGCCGGTCCTCGACGAACAACGAGGACATCGAGGGCTTCAACGGGGCCGGGCTCTACGACTCGTTCACCCACCGCCCGGACGAGGGCGAGCTGAGCGAGACCGTCAAGCAGGTCTGGGCGTCGCTGTGGAACTTCCGGGCGTTCGAGGAGCGCGAGTTCCACCGCATCGACCACCTGCGGGCCGCGATGGGTGTCGCGCTGCACCCCAACTTCGACGACGAAGTGGCCAACGGCGTCGCCGTCACCAAGAACCCCTACGAGCCGAACTTCCCCGGCTACTACATCAACGTCCAGGTCGGCGAGAGTCTGGTGACCAACCCCGACCCGAACGCCATCCCCGATGAGCTGCTGGTGTCGGCGATCGGGCCGACCGGGGAGTGGGAGATCCAGTACATCCGGCACTCCACGCTCGTGCCGGCGGGTGAGACCGTGCTCGACGACGCCCGCATCGACGAGCTGCGCCGCGCCCTCACCACCCTGCACGAGCACTTCACGCGCGTCTACCGGCGCACCGGTGACCCCGGGTTCGCGATGGACGTCGAGTTCAAGGTGGACGTCGACGGCCGGCTCGTCATCAAGCAGGCCCGTCCCTTCGTCGACTGACGACCTCACGCCCAGAGGTGCCCCTCGATGCCCCGCGCCGCCTCGTCCAGGCTGCCGGTGTATGCGCCGGTGGACAGGTACTTCCAACCGCCGTCGCACACGACGAGCACGATGTCGGCGGTCTCCCCCGCCCCGGTGGCCTTCTCGGCCACCGCCAGCGCGGCATGCAGGATCCCTCCGCTGGAGATGCCCGCGAAGATGCCCTCCTGCTCGACGAGCTGACGGGTGCGACGCAACGCGTCGTGCGACCCCACCGAGTAACGCGCGGTGAGCACCTCAGGGTCGTAGAGCTCGGGCACGAAACCCTCGTCGAGGTTGCGCAGGCCGTAGACCAGCTCGCCGTAGCGCGGCTCCGCGGCGACGATCTGCACATCGGGCTTGTGCTCGCGCAGGTAGCGTCCGGTGCCCACGAGCGTTCCGGTGGTGCCGAGGCCAGCGACGAAGTGGGTGACCGTCGGCAGGTCGCGCAGGATCTCCGGGCCGGTGGTGCGGTAGTGCGCGTCGGCGTTGGCCGGGTTGCCGTACTGGTAGAGCATGACCCAGTCCGGGTTCGCCGCGGCCAGCTCCTTCGCCATCGCGACGGCCTGGTTCGAGCCGCCCGCCGCCGGCGAGGAGATGATCTCCGCTCCGTACATCTCGAGCAGCTGGCGGCGCTCCACCGAGGTGTTCTCCGGCATGACGCAGATCAGCCGGTAGCCCTTGAGCTTGGCCGCCATGGCCAGCGAGATGCCGGTGTTGCCCGACGTGGGCTCCAGCACCGTGCAGCCGGGCGCGAGCAGCCCGTCGGCCTCGGCTTTCTCAATCATGGCCAGCGCGGGACGATCCTTGATCGAACCGGTCGGGTTGCGGTCCTCGAGCTTCGCCCACAGCCGCACCTGCGGCGCTGGCGACAGCGACGGCAGCCCGACGAGCGGTGTGTCACCGACGGCGTGCAGTAGCGAGTCGTAGCGGGCCATCAGGCCTCCCTCGCGGTTCGCCCACGATCACCGCATCCCGCCGGCGACGGCCGGCAAGATCGTGACCGACGAGTTCTCCCCGACCGGCGCGTCGAGCCCGCCGGCGAAGCGCACGTCCTCGTCGTCGACGTAGATGTTGACGAAGCGGTGCAGCGACCCCTTCGAGATGAGGCGCCCGGCGATGCCGCCGTGCCGTGACTCCAGGTCCTCGATCACTTCGGCGAGGGTGCCGCCCTTCGCCTCGACGGATTTCTCACCGTCGGTGTGGGTGCGCAGGATGGTGGGGATGGACACGGTGACAGCCATGCGGATGCTCCAGGTCAGTTCGATCGTGACGGTCGTAGCGGCGGTCAGGCGAGGAGGTCGTGGTCAGGGACGTCGTCCGCGCCGGTGTGCGCAAACATGTAAGTCTCGACGACCTCGACCTGTTCCTCGGTGACGACGCCGTCGACGATCCGGTACGACCGGAACTCGGGCCCGGCCTCCTCGTCACCGGCCGGCTCCCGGGTGGAGACGAGCACGTAGTGCGCCTCCGGCTCCGAGGCATAGGCGATGTCGGTGCGCGATGGGTATGCCTCGGTCGCGGTGTGCGAGTGGTAGATCACCACGGGTACCTCGCCGCGGGAGTCCATATCACGGTAGAGCCGCAGCAGGTCGCCGGAGTCGAACTCGTAGAACGTGGGCGAGCGCGCGGCGTTGCGCATCGGGATGTGGCGCTCCGGCCGGTCCGAGCCCTCGGGCCCGGCGATGACGCCGCACGCCTCGTCAGGATGGTCCCAACGAGCATGGGCCACGATCTCCTCGACGAGATCGACTCGAATCACCAGCACCGGTCCAGGGTACGGGCCGATACGGGCCCGGCGCACATCACGCGTGTGGACCCACACCGATCAGCCGCACGTCCGAGCCGGACCCGGTGCGGCATACCGGCGATCAGCGTAGCGGCATCAGCGTCTGCACCAGCGCGTCCTGCACGAACGTCAACCAGTGGTAGACGCCGATGTGTTCGGCCCGCGGGTCCTCGGGGGGCAGCTCGTCGGGCATGTCCTCGCTGACGTCGAGCACGATGCCCAGCGCGAGCCGGACGTCGTTGAGCGCGGCGAGCCAGGCGTCGGCCTGCTCGGGGGTCAGTTCGACGCGGCCACCGGACTCCGGCAACGTCTCCAGCACCGTGGCCGCGGCCGCGGCCTTCGCCTCGATCAACGCGGGCTCGTGCAGACAGCGCAGGCCGGCGGCGAGGTCGGCGTCCTCGGTGGTGAAGTCGGGCAACAGGCGCGCGAGCACGCGGTCATCGGGGCGAGTGGACGGGCCGGTGCGCAGCCCGGTGAGCACGGTGAGCTCGTCGGCCGGGTTGTCGTCGGTGCGATCGGTCAGCATCTGCCGGACCTCGCCGATCAGCCCGCGCAACACCGCGGCCTCCTGCACCTCCAGCGAGGCGACCAGACGCGCCTTCACCCCCCGGCCGGAGCGCTTCCAGCCGTTCATGACCGCTGCATGGTGGCCCACAGGCCAGCGGCGTGCAGCTTGGCCACGTCCGTCTCGATCTTGTCCTTGTCCCCGGAGGACACCGCGGCTCTGCCCTTGTGGTGCACGTCCAGCATCAGCGCCGTCGCCTGGGGCTCCGGGTAGCCGAAGAGCTTCTGCAGCACGTAGGTGACATACGACATGAGGTTGACAGGATCGTTCCACACGATCGCCTGCCAGGGTGTATCGGCCACCGAGTCCTCGGCGATGACCGGGTCCACCTGGCGCGTCGGTGCGGGTAGCGGCACAGCCATGGTCTCCATGGTGGCACTCGCCCATCGCCGGCGCACGGCGCATAGGCTCTGATGTCATGGCTAGCGGCCCGTCGTCACAGCGCGGCGGCACCGGGCTGCTGACCGACCGGTACGAGCTGACAATGGTGGCCGCGGCACTCGCCGACGGCACCGCGCGGCGCCGGTGCGTGTTCGAGGTGTTCGCACGGCGGCTGCCCGACGGCCGCCGCTATGGCGTCGTCGCGGGCACCGACAGGCTGCTGGAGGCCATCGAGCGGTTCCGGTTCGGCGACGAGGAGCTCGCGCGGCTCGCGGAGGTCGTCGACCCCGCCACGCTGGACTGGCTCGCCGGTTACCGGTTCACCGGCGACGTCGACGGCTACCCGGAGGGTGAGCTGTACTTCCCGGGCTCGCCGATCCTGACCGTCACCGGCGCGTTCGCCGAGGCGAGCATGCTGGAGACGCTGGTCCTGTCGATCCTCAACCACGACAGCGCCGTCGCCGCCGCGGCCGCCCGGATGGTCATCGCGGCCGCGGGCAGGCCGATCATCGAGATGGGCTCACGACGCACGCACGAGGTCGCCGCGGTGGCCGCCGCCCGCGCGGCCTACCTCGCCGGTTTCGTCGCCACGTCGAACCTGGAGGCGCAGCGCCAGCACGGCATCCCGACCGCCGGCACCGCGGCACACGCCTGGGTGCTGCTGCACGACGACGAGCTGGACGCCTTCCGCAGCCAGGTTCGCGCGCTCGGCGTGAAGACCACGCTGCTCGTCGACACCTACGACATCCGCCGTGGAATAGAGCGCGCCGTCGCGGCCGCAGGCACCGGGTTGGACGCCATCCGCATCGACTCCGGCGACCTGGGCGAGCTGGCCCGCCAGGCGCGGGAGCAGCTCGACGCCCTCGGCGCGACGGGTACCCGGATCGTGCTGTCCGGCGACCTCGACGAGTACGCGATCGCCGCGCTGCGCGCCGAACCTGTCGACTCCTACGGCGTCGGAACGGCGGTCGTCACCGGGTCCGGTGCTCCGACGGCGGGCATGCTCTACAAGCTCGTCGAGGTCGACAGGCGGCCGGTCGCGAAGCGCAGCACGTCGAAGGAGTCCCGCGGCGGGCGCAAGTCGGCGGTCCGCCGCTACAAGCCCACGGGTACGGCCATCGAGGAGGTCGTGCACCCCGTGGACGGCGGCTCCGCCCCGCGGATAGGCCCGCACGACCGGGTGCTGCCGGTGCCGTTGATGCGCGGCGGCCGCCGGGTGCCGGCCCTGCCGACGCTGGAGCAGTCCCGCGAGCATCTGCGCGCCGCTCTCGTCTCGGTGCCCTGGGAGGGGCTCAAGCTGTCCCGCGGCGAGCCCTGCCTCCCGACCGTGTTCGCGGCCGACGGATCGTCCCTCGGGTAAGCCACAACTGTCTCATTCCCACGGTCGATCATGGAGGACACGAGATGGCACGGTCGATGTCGCGACTGCTCAGCCCCGCCGGATTCGGCCTGATCCTGGTGCTGTTCCTGCTCCCGTTCGTCAGCGTCTCCTGCGAAGCGCCCGGCTTCGGCACGCTGAACGCGGACTACACTGGGTTCGACCTTGCTGCCAACGCCGCGCCGAGCTTCGAGGTGGACGGCGTCCGCACCGAGCGGGCGTTGTCCGACCAGGCGCTCCCGGCGGCCGGTGTCCAGGTCCTGGCCAGCACCGTCATCGCGCTGCTCGTCGTGGGCGCCGCCACCGCGTTGCTCTCCCGACGCCGGTTACGGTTCCTGGCCGGGACCGCTACTGCGGCCCTGGCGGCCGCCGTGCTGGTCGTCACCCAGCTCCTGGCGGAGTCGAACGTGGCGAACGCCTCGCAGGCACAGCTCGAAGACTTCTCCCCCGTCGCGAGCGAGGCGTTAACCGACGCGATCGCGCCCGGCATCGGATTCTTGCTGGCGTTGACCGGTCTGGCGGCGCTCGCCGCCGGAAACCTCGTCGCCGGGTTGCGGGCCCGCCGGCTCCGACCACCACCGGCACCGCCGCCGCACTGACCTCCTCCGCACCCGGTAGCACCGATCCGCCGCGGCCGCGCGATCGGGCCCGGTAACCTCCTCCGATGCCCCCAGGAAGTGTCACCGCGACTGCTCTGCCCGGGGTCGCCGAGCTCCTCACCGCCGCAGTCGAGGCCGTCGGCGGGCAGCGGCGCGAGGGTCAGGACACGATGGTCCAAGCCGTGCGCAAGGCCATCACCAGCGGTGAGCACCTGGCCGTGCAGGCCGGCACCGGCACCGGCAAGTCGCTGGCCTACCTCGTGCCCGCGATCCACCACGCCGTCGAACGTGGCGCCACGGTCGTCGTCTCGACGGCGACGATCGCACTGCAACGCCAGCTCGTCGACCGCGACCTCCCGCGGCTGGCGACGGCGTTGACGCCGCTGCTCGGTCGCGCCCCGACGTTCGCGATCCTGAAGGGCCGGCGCAACTACCTGTGCCTGAACAAGCTCAACGGCGACGGCACCGACGACCCCGACCAGCAGCTGTTCGACCCGTTCACGATCTCCGCGACGGGCCGTCAGATCAAGCGGCTGCACAAGTGGGCCGACGTCACCGAGATGGGCGACCGCGACGAGCTGGTGCCCGGCGTCCCGGACGCCGCGTGGCGGCAGGTGTCGGTGACCGCGCGGGAATGCCTCGGCGCCGCGAAGTGCCCGGTGGGCGACGACTGCTTCGCCGAGAAGGCCCGCGCCGAGGCCGGGCGCGCCGACATCGTCGTCACCAACCACGCGCTGCTCGCGATCGACGCCCTCGAGGGCCGCCCGGTGCTGCCCGAGCACGACGTCGTGGTCGTCGACGAGGCGCACGAGCTGGTGGACCGGGTGACGGCGGTGGCCACCGCGGAGCTGACCGCCGGCATGGTCGGCATCGCCGCGCGACGCCTCGGGAAGCTGGTGGACCAGGCGATCGCCGACCGGCTCGCCGAGGCCGGCGAGGGGCTCGCGCTGGTGCTGGAGGATCTCCCGCCCGGCCGCTGGGACACGCTCCCGCAGGCCGCGGCCGGGACGCTGTCCTCGATCCGGGACGCGGCGGGGTCCTGCCGCACCGCGCTCGGCGCGGAACGCCGCGAGGAGCCCCAGGACGCGACCGGCCGCAAGATCGCCCAGGCGGCGCTCGACGAGGTGGCCGACACCGCTGTCCGGCTGCTCGCCGCGTTCGACGAGCCCGACCCGGCGAAGCGCCGCGACGTCGTGTGGCTCGCCGAGCAAGGTCCCGACAACGCCCGCCACAAGGTGCTACGCGCCGCGCCACTGTGGGTGGGCGGGCTGCTGCGCGAGCGGCTGTTCGGCCGGTCCACCGTCGTGCTGACCTCGGCGACGCTGGCGCTGGGCGGCACCTTCGACGCGCTGGCCCGGCAGTGGGGTCTTCCGCTGTCCTCCGAGAAAGCGGCCGAGACCGCCGAGCCGGACGACCCGGTTCCCGACCCGGACGCGCCGGCGTGGTCGGGTCTGGACGTCGGCTCACCGTTCGCCCATGCCCGCAGCGGCATCCTCTACGTGGCCACGCGCCTGCCCCCGCCCGGCCGCGACGGCCTCCCGCCGTCCTACCTCGACGAGATCGCCGGGCTGGTCGAGGCGGCAGGCGGCCGGACGCTGGGGCTGTTCTCCTCGATGCGGGCGGCCAAGCAGGCCACCGAGGCGCTGCGCGAGCGGCTGGACGAGCAGCAACTGCCCCTGCTGTGCCAGGGCGAGGACTCCACGATGCTGCTGGTCAAACGCTTCGCCGAGAACGAGGCGACGTCGCTGTTCGGGACGCTGTCGCTGTGGCAGGGCGTCGACGTGCCCGGCCCCTCACTGTCCTGCGTGATCATCGACCGGATCCCGTTCCCACGCCCCGACGACCCGCTTGTCGCCGCGCGCCAGCGGGCCACCGACGCCCGCGGGGGCAACGGGTTCCTCGCGGTGTCGGCCACTCACGCCGCGCTGATGCTGGCCCAGGGCGCGGGGCGGCTGCTGCGCGGAATGAACGACCGCGGGGTCGTCGCGATCCTCGACCCGCGGCTCTCCACCGCCCGCTACGGCAGCTTCCTCCGCGCGTCCCTCCCCCCCTTCTGGCCCACCAACAACCCAGAAAAGGTCCACAGCGCCCTACGCCGACTACGCGGCGGAGAATGATCGTCGGAAGTGTGCGCTCAGGGTCGTCGCCGCAACCCTCAGCGCACACTATCGACGATCACACGAGTCCGAGCAGCTCTCGGAGGCGGTGCGGGCGGAGGCCGAACGTGCCGGTGGATGTGTCGATCTCCGGGAAACTTGCGATCAGCCGGACCACGTCGTCGCGGCGGGTGGGGTCGGCCACCGCGGCACGCGGGGTGTAGCCGTCGAGCGCGGGCACCTCCTCCTCGCACCACCGACGCTCGAAGCGGTCCTGCAGGTGCTCGATCACCGCCGGATCGTGCGCCGCCGCCGGTGGCAGGGCGAGCTCCGCGGGTGCGCCGGTGTCCACCTCACTGGCGACGAACGGCTCACCGTCGATGGTGGTCAGCATCGGGGGCTCGGTCAGCTCGGCCACCCACTCCAGGAACGCGCACCCGTCCCGCTCGTCGAGCAGCGTCAACAACTCCCGCTCGCGGCCGGGCGGCACGGTAAGGGCGCCGCCGACGAACTGATGACCGGCACCGTCGGGGACGGCTCGCGCGCACACGAATGCGCCGACGGTCGCGGACCGGCTGAGCGTGCGCTCGGTGACGTCGATGCGGTCGTCGGTGCGCAGGTCGCGCACGCTCACCCCGGAGTCGGGCCGGACCTCGGTGACCTCGTACACGGTGCGCTCGACGAGCGGCCAGGAGGCAGCCAGCAGCGCCTCGTCGGCCGGCAGCAGCGGGCCGCGGTCGGCCAGGAACCGCTCGAACCAGCCGCCTTCGTGCAGCACCGTGTCGACGACGATCGGGTCGCCGAGTGCCTCGTCGAAGTCGGAGGCGTCACTGCCCCGTGCTCTGGTGTGCCGGACCACCGCCCGCTCGGCCGTGCCGCCGCGGCGCTGCAGGTACGCGACGGCCTTGTGGTAGAGCCATTCGATCCGGTCCGGCAGCGGCACCGCTGCGGGCTTGCCGAGGTGGCACTGCTTGAACTTGCGGCCCGAACCGCACCAGCACGGCGCGTTGCGCCCGAGATCCGGTGCCGCAACGGCGGCGAAGCGGCGCACGACGTCGACGTCCGGGTCGACTTCGAGTATTCCGACAGCCTTCCAGCGACCCAGTGCCGCGACGGCGTCCCCGCGGTCCGACTCGTACCAGGCCAACCGGTCCTCCACGAAGGGCCAGTAGCACTCACCAGCCCGGGACGCCGCACGAAGGTGCGACTCGGCGTCGAAAACGCGGCCGTCCCGCTCGGCAGCGAGCGTCGCGACCCAGCCGGCCACCGCCGCGCGGGGCGACCGGCCGGCCGCGGCGACCAGACGGTCCGCGAGCACGACGAGCGCGGCCACCCGCTCCGGGTCGTCATCAGGGCCGAGGAGCTCGTCGGTGACGGCGATGACGACGTCGGGCCCCTCTATGAAGTCCAGCGCCTGGCGGAGCGCGGAGGGGTCGTCCGCCTGCTCGGTGAGGAGCTTGAACGCCTGTTCGGCCACTCGGCTCAGTTCCCCCGTACCGAGCAGGTGCATCAGGCGGAACTGCCGGTCGGTCTCTATCTCCACCTCCCACACCGAGGCCTCGTGGGCGAACTTGTGGCCGCGCCGCTCCAGGCCGGCGGCGGCGGCCAGCTCCGTCAGCGGCGGCCGGGGTTCGGCGAAGGCGGCGCGGTCCTGGTGCAGCATCCCGAGCACAAGCCTTTCGGCGTCGATCGGCAGCCACGGCTCCTCGACCGCGACGTCGTAGGCCGAACGCAGGGTCGCGACCAGCCCCTGCGGCGCCACCGGCTCGGAGTCCAGGACGGAGATCGTCACCTCGCCGGCCTCAGTGGCCCGCACCGCCAGCAGCGCGTCGACCGGCAGGTCGGCGAGCCAGCCGGGCGGCCCGCCCCAGGAGACCGGACCGCCGTCGTCCGACTCGTCGACGGTCAACGGTCCGGCGGCGACGCGAGGCTGCGAGCAGCGGAGGAACCCGGCGAGGTCGGTGTCGAGCTCGAGGTGCCCGCCAGCGTGCTCGGCCGCCGACAACCGGTGCGTCAGCACGATCCCGTCCGTGAGAGCGGTGACGTGCACCACGATGTCGGGCGCCAGCATCGTCAGCGGGGAATCGGGATTCTCCATGAAGGCGCTGCAGGTGAGGTCGAGCAACTCCTCGGCGGCGGGGTCATCCAGGTCGAGGCCGACGCGGGCCGCGACGAGGTCGTCCAGCTCGTCGGCACCTATCGACACCTGCTCGCGCGCCACGTCGAGATACGCCCCGAACACCGCGACCGGATCCGGCACCGGGAGCTTGGCGAGGGCCGAGACGTAGTCATCGGGGTCAAAGTGCTCTTCCTCGAACAGTGCCCCGATCACGAACGGCAGCAGCGCCAGCACGAGCTGGTCCATCGCCGCGTGCCGGCCCATGCCTTTGCCCAGCAGGCGCTGCGCGGTCTCCCAGGTCTCGGACGGCTTGTCGTCGAGAATCTGGTTCGCGATCACCAGCCGCAACGACGGTGGGGGCCAGTCGCCCTCGCGATCCGGTCGATCGGCGCGCAGCAGCTCGATCCACTCGTCCTCGCCCCCGAGGTGAACGTCCTCGGGGACGTCGCCGAACAGGAACCGCAACCTCGACTCATCCACGCGGGCAGGGTAGGCCCCGGCCCCGTCAGATCACGACGCAGGTGGCGATCCCGAGCACGACCAGGGTGAACCCCGCAACGTTGAGTGCCTGACGTCGGCGGCGGTGCCGGTAGCCTGGATGTCGGTTCAGGTCATCGTGATCGAAGGGTCGGTGTGAGCGTCTTCATCAGTTACGCGCGCCAGGACGCCGCCGCTGTTGACGCGCTCGCCGAAGACCTCCGCGTCGCCGGCCAGCAAGCCTGGCGCGACACGGAGCTCGGTGGCGGCGAAGCCTGGTGGCAGACGATCCTCGAGCACATCCAGACCTGCTCGGTCTTCGTCTTCGCCCTCTCCGATCACGCGATTCGATCTCAGTCCTGCCGCGCCGAGCTGGACTACGCCAAGGCTCTGGGAATACCGATTGTCCCGGTCCAGATCGGCCCCATGGAAAGCCTGCTCACGGCACCGATCGCCGAGCTTCAGGTCGTGGACTACAAGCAACACAGCGCTACAGCTGGCATCCGGCTCGTAACCGCTGTCACCGCAGGTGCAGCGACTCGGCGACCGCTGCCCGACCCGTTGCCCAACCCGCCTCCCGCGCCCTTCACATACTTGCAGCAGGTGGCCAACACGATCGCTGAGTTCTCTCTGCGATCGGTCGACCAGGGTTTGGTGCTGGGACAGCTCCGACGCGCGTTGTGCAACGAGGTGGACAACCGAGCCCGAGAGGACACGATCAAGCTGCTCTGGCAGCTCCGCCTACACCCAGACTGCACATACAACCACGCTCGAGAGATCGACGATCTGCTCGACAGTCGTGCTGCACGAGCCGCTGTCCGTGGGAGCCGGTGGTTTCGGCCCGGCTCTGGGCAGGAACCGCGGACGACCGGAAGCACGGGCCGCGACGAAGGACGATCCGCCGCGACATCGCAGCCGACTGCTGGTGCTGACTGGGGCCGTGCTGGCCCTCATAGCCGTGGGCGCGCCCATCATGCTGGTGAACCAGGATCAACCGGCTCCCGAACTCGTCCTCACCGGCCACACCCGCGCCGTCAATTCCGTGGCCATCACCAAACTTGACGGTCGCATGGTCATCATCTCCGGCAGCGACGACGGCACTATCAGCATCTGGGACCCCACCACCGGCGGCATCCTCCGCACCCTTACCGGCCACACTGGCTCCGTCAATTCCGTGGCCACCACCGAACTTGACGGCCGCATGGTCATCATCTCCGGCAGCGACGACGGCACCATCAGCATCTGGGACCCCACCAACGGCGACACCCTCCGCACCCTCAGTACCCCGATTCGTTAGTTTGTTGGTGTTGGTCCGGCACTCATGCGGCTGAGACCAGCCGCTCGGCGACCACCACTGGGACCTGCAGGAGCGGGCGAGCTAAGCTTGTCTTTTAACCTCTGGGTGGAAGCTGTGCACCCCGGGTGATCATGGATGCGGCCCATGGTTGATCATGTTCTCGACCGAGGGACATGACGACAACCCAGGGCCGTGATGATCAGAGTGTCGGACGCCACCGCGGGTGGCGACCTGAAGGCGTCAGCCGATCTCCGCCAGGAGCCCCCTCGGTGTCTGACCGTGCGAGCGGACACGCTGTTCGAGTCGAGCGACGCGGTGTTATGCGCTGACGGCCCGGTCACCTCGTCGGTGGAGTCGTCGCTGGTCGCTGAGCACCGGCGGGGACACGGGGCGCTGTATGACGCGCTGAACGCCGGCCGGATCGACCCTGCGCGGCTGCGGCGGTCGTCGACCGCGCCGCCGTCGCCCCGGGCCTGCGACGGGCGGCTTGTGCCGGCCGTCGATGTCAGCGCCTGGTCACACCCGGACGCGGCGACCAGCCCGGATCGGGGTGTTCTGTCCTGTCCACGGGCGCGGCACGGACCAGGCTCAGATGATCCCGGACCGGCCGTACTCGTTCGTCGCCGTGTGGGAGGCGGGCCCTACCAGCTCAGACGGCGTTGCCGGACGCGGTGGGTCCGGGCCCGGACGGCGACCCGACCGCGGCCGGTGCCGGCAGATCCGTGAGGTGGTCAACCGGCTGCGCGAGGCCGGTCACCAGGCACCCGGCGATGCGAACATCCGCATCGTCCTCGACGCCGGCCACGACGTGACCCGGCCGGCGTTCCTGCTCGCCGGCCTGCCGGTCGTCGTGCCGGGCAGGGTGCGCACCGACCGGGTCCTCCGGTCGGCGCGCACCCCCACGACGACCCGGCAGCACCTCATCGCCCACCCCGACACGGGCCCGAGCTCGCTCTGTCCGACCCAGCCACCCACCCCAACGCCGAGGCCGTCACCAGGACCGACACCACCCGCTACGGCACCGCCCACGCATGCGCCTGGACCCGACCACACCCTCTGCCGACCCGACGCGGCGCCCGGACCGGTCACGACGGGCCGCCACCGATCATCGCCGGCAGCATCATCCGACTCACGGTGGACCGGCCACCCGGCGACCGGCACCCCACACCGGTCCGGCCGTGGTGCTCAGCCCCGGAGCCGGCCGCCACCGACCTCGACCGGCTCCGGCAGGGCTTCCTGCGCCGCTTCGACATCGAACACACCTTCGGCTTCCGCACCCAGACCCTGGGCTGGACCCAGCCCCGCATCCGCACCCCCGACGCCGCCGACCGCTGGACCCGGCTCATCATCGCCGCGCACACCCGACTCCGACCAGCCCGCTCTCTCGCCGAAGACCGACGCCGTCCCCGGGGAGAAACCGGTCCTCACCCCCGGCCGGGGTGACCCCGACCCGGGTCCCCCGCGGGTCTCGCCACCTCCGGGCGACAACCACCCTGCCGGCCGGCGCACCGAAATCCTCCCGACCCGGCCCCGGCCGCCCACCAGGACCACCCAACAGCCGGCGCGCTCCCCGCCACGACGTCGACAAAAACACCACAACGGACACAGCCAAGCGGACTGACAGCGAGCAAACAGGTTAAAAGACAAGCTCAGAGCCTGTTGGTAGACGTCTTCAGGCGGCTGATCTGTCCGGTCTCGGCGGGGTGGGCGTGGGGGACGGGCGCCGCCCTATCCGAGATGTCGGTTCCACCATCGGCGGGTGGCATCACGGACCCGGGTGTTGTCGGTGCGTGTGACCACGGTGACCCTCAACCGCCTTACCCCGATCGCCCAGACCACCTGGGTCCACCGTGGTTCACCGACAGGCTCTAACACCTGGTAGCGGTGACCACGCCCGGCCACGCCACGTGGGCCTGGGATGATGCCCACTGCCACACGCGGGTGCCCGCAGCATCAGGTGATCGCGATGCAAGTGATCGTGCCCGGCTCGACCTCGGTGACCCCGGCGTCGCGCACTGGCACTGCGCCGCCGCGGTCGGCTGCGGCACACAGCGTCGCCCATAGCACGGGGTGCGCGGGCCGGACCGCGAACGGCGGTACCTCGGTGAGCGCGTGCGCCGCCGCGAACAGCATCGCCGCGTGCCCGACCTGCGCGGCGGCCTTGCCCACGGTCATCTTCAGCGCGGGGTTCAGCCAGATCACCGGGACGCCGGGCGACGGCTCCCCCGGCTCGTCGGGCTCCAGGTCGGTGCCACCGATCTGGAGCCGGGACACGACCTTCGGTACCTCGTCGACCGGGCCGGGCAGCAGCGCCCGCACCTGCGCGCCATCGACCTCGCACGTCACCCCCGGCAGCTCCTGCACCGCGTCCCAGTAGGCGCCGCGAGCCCGCCTCGTGATCTTGCGGATCGGGGTAGCCATCCACGTCGCGACGGCGTCGTACCACTCCCCGCCCGGGGCGGCGCGCGGATCGAGGCATACGGCGAGCACGGCGGCGACCGCCGCCTCCAGAACCGGGGTTCGCGACACGGAAATCCGCCCACCCGCCCGCTCCAGGTGCAGCACCACGGGCATCGCCAGAACGACTCCCCGCACGTCCACGTCGCGGTCAGGTGATCGGGACGCGGCGCACCCCACCCTCGGCGGCGTCCGCGCGCTCGACCTCGTCGCGGGTGATGCCGAGCACGAACAGGACCACGTCGAGGTAGGGGTGTGACAGTGCCGTGTCGGCGACCTCGGTCAGCGCCGGTTTCGCGTTGAACGCGATACCCAGCCCCGCGATGGAGAGCATGTCGATGTCGTTGGCGCCGTCACCGACCGCGACGCACTGCTCCAGCGGGACGCCGTAGGAGTCGGCGAACCGGCGCAGGGCCACCGCCTTGCCGGGCCGGTCCACGATCTCGCCGACGATGTTACCGGTGAGCCGCCCGTCGAGGACCTCCAGCTCGTTGGCCGCGCAGAAGTCGAGCCCCAGCTGCTCGACCAGGCCGGAGATCGCGCGGGTGAACCCGCCGGAGACCAGGCCGCACCGGAAGCCGAGCCGCTTGAGGGTGCGGATCGTCGTGCGGGCCCCCGGGGTGAGCTCAAGCTGGCCCGCCACGTCGTCGAGCACCGACTCCGGGAGCCCGGCGAGCACGGCCACCCGGCGGCGCAGCGACTCCGCGAAGTCCAGCTCGCCGCGCATCGCGGCCTCGGTGACGGCCCGCACCTCGGCCTCGGCGCCGGCGCGGGCGGCGAGCATCTCGATGACCTCGCCCTGTACCAGCGTGGAGTCCACGTCGAAGACGATCAGCCGCTTGCTGCGACGCGCGAGGCCCGCCCGCTCCACGGCGACGTCGACGCCGGCGGTGCGCGCCACCTCGACGAGCCGCGCACGCAGCGTCCCGGGTGGATGCCGCACACCGCCGCCCGGCTCCGGGGAGACCATCAGCTCCAGACCGGTGACGGGATAGTCCGCGACGCGGCGGATGGAGTCGATGTTGGCGCCGACGTCGGCCAGCGCCAGGGCCACCGACCCGAACGCCCGCGCGGTGATCGGCCGCCCGATCACCAGGACGGCGTGGGTGGAGTGCCGCCTGGCCACCGGGTCGTCATGCGCCTCCAGCGACGTGTGCACCTGCATCGAGATGCTCGCCATCGCCTGCTCGACGGCCTCCTGCAGACCCTCCGGGTCGTGGTGGGTACCCACCAGCGCGCCGAGGGTGAGCCGGCCGCGGATCACGACCTGCTCGACGTCGAGCAGGTCGACCCCGTGGCGGGTGAGAGCGGCGAACAGCACCGAGCTCACCCCGGGACGGTCCGGTCCGGTGACCGTGATCAGGACGCTGGTGCCCGCCACCGCACTAGCGCGCCTTCGGGTCGCCGCTCGGGCCGGACTCCTGCTCGGTCCCCCTGGCCGCGATCTCCGATGGCGCCGCGTACCCGCCGACGTGGGCCTCGTCGCGGAATCGCTCCACCAGGTGCGGGTAGTGCAGCTCGAACGCCGGGCGCTCGGAACGGATCCGGGGCAGCTCGGTGAAGTTGTGCCGCGGCGGCGGGCACGAGGTCGCCCACTCCAGCGAGTTCCCGAAGCCCCACGGGTCGTCCACGGTCACCACCCGGCCGTACCGGTAGCTCTTGAACACGTTCCAGAGGAACGGCAACGTCGAGGCACCCAGCACGAACGCCCCGATCGAGGAGATCGCGTTCAGGACCGTGAAACCGTCGAGGGGCAGGTAGTCGACGTAGCGGCGCGGGAAGCCCTCGTTGCCCAGCCAGTGCTGCACCAGGAACGTCAGGTGGAACCCGATGAACGTGAGCCAGAAGTGGACCTTGCCCAAGGTCTCGTCCATCATCCGGCCGGTCATCTTCGGGAACCAGAAGTAGATGCCGGCGTAGGTGGCGAACACGATCGTGCCGAACAGCACGTAGTGGAAGTGCGCCACCACGAAGTAGGTGTCGGAGGTGTGGAAGTCCAGCGGCGGGGACGCCAGCAGGATGCCGGTGAGCCCGCCGAACAGGAAGGTCACCAGGAAGCCGACCGAGAACAGCATCGGCGTCTCGAAGGTCAGCTTCCCTTTCCACATCGTGCCGATCCAGTTCACGAACTTGATACCGGTGGGCACGGCGATGAGAAACGTGGTGAAGGAGAAGAAGGCCAGCAGCACCGCGCCGGTGGCGTACATGTGGTGTGCCCACACCGCGACGGACAGGGCCCCGATGGAGATCGTCGCATAGATGAGGGACTTGTAGCCGAAGATCGGCTTGCGGCTGAACACCGGGAAGATCTCCGAGACGATGCCGAAGAACGGCAGCGCGACGATGTAGACCTCGGGGTGGCCGAAGAACCAGAACAGATGCTGCCACAGGATGACCCCGCCGTTGGCGGGGTCGAACACGTGGGCGCCGAGATGGCGGTCGGCCAGCAGACCCAGCAGCGCGGCGGTGAGCACCGGGAACGCGATGAGCACGAGGATCGCCGTCACGAAGATGTTCCACGTGAAGATCGGCATCCGGAACATCGTCATGCCGGGGGCCCGCAGGCAGACGATCGTGGTGATGAAGTTGACGCCACCGAGGATCGTGCCCAGGCCCGCCAGCACCAGGCCCATGATCCACAGGTCGGCGCCGGCGCCGGGCGAGCGGATCGCGTCCGAGAGCGGGGTGTAGGCGAACCAGCCGAAGTCGGCGGCACCACCCGGGGTCAGGAAACCCGACATCACGATGAGGCCGCCGAACAGGAACAGCCAGTAGGAGAACGCGTTGAGCCGCGGGAACGCGACGTCGGGCGAGCCGATCTGCAGCGGCACGATGTAGTTGGCGAACCCGAACAGGATCGGCGTCGCGTAGAGCAGCAACATGATCGTGCCGTGCATGGTGAACAGCTGGTTGTACTGCTCGTTGGACAGGAACTGCTGCCCGGGTACGGCCAGCTCGCCACGCATCAGCAGCGCCATGGCGCCGCCGGCCAGGAAGAACCCGAACGACGTGACCAGGTAGAGGATCGCGATGTCCTTGGGGTCCGTGGTCTGCAGCATCCGCAGCAGCGTGGATCCCTTGATCGACCGCCGCGCCGGGTAGGGGCGCTCCGTGATCGGCTGGGGGGCGACGGCTGTCACTGGGCCTTCTCCTGCACTGGGCCTCCTGCACGGACCTTGCGAGCGATCGTCGAGCTCGGGGGGATCGTAGCTCTACTCGCCGTCGAAGGCGCACCCCGGGTTGGCGAGATCACCGAGCCCACAACGTGGTGGCGGGTCGGCCACCACATATGTTGGTCGCGACGGGGGAGAGCGCGGTGGCGGAGGCGGGCGAGCTGCGGATGGGCACGGCGGCGGGCCGCTGGATGATCGCCACCACCGTCCTCGGCGCCGGCCTGGTGATGATCGACGGCACTGTGGTGAACGTCGCGCTGGAACGCATCGGCGCCGATCTCGACGCCGGGTTCACCGGCCTGCAGTGGACGGTCAACGCCTACACACTCACCCTCGCTGCGCTGATCCTGCTGGGCGGGTCGCTCGGCGACCGTCTCGGCAGGCGGCGGATGTACCTGATCGGAGCGGTCTGGTTCGCATTGGCGTCATTGATCTGCGGGCTCGCCCCGAACGTCGGCACCCTCGTTGCGGCCAGGGCATTGCAAGGCGTCGGAGGTGCGCTGCTCGTCCCGGGCAGCCTGGCGCTGATCTCGGCGTCGTTCCGCGGGTCCGACCGCGCCGCCGCGATCGGCACCTGGTCCGGGCTGGGTGGAATCGCCGGTGCCGTCGGTCCGTTCCTCGGGGGCTGGCTGGTCGAGTGGAGCTGGCGGGCGGTGTTCCTGATCAACCTGCCGCTGGCTGCGCTGATCGTCGCGATGGGGCTGCGATACGTCCCCGAGAGCCGCGACGCGGAGTCCGCCCCCGGCCTCGACGTGGCCGGTGCCGCGCTCGCCGCGCTCGGCCTCGGCCTGCTGACGTGGTCGCTCACCCGGCTGGGCGAGCGCGGGCCCGAGACCGGACTGCTGGTCGGCCTGGCCGTCGGGGTGGCTGCGCTCGTTGCGTTTGCGCTGGTGGAGCGCCGGTCGCGGCACCCCTTGGCGCCGCCGTCGCTGTTCGCGAACGCGACGTTCAGCGCGGTCAACGTCCTCACGTTGCTGATCTATGGCGCCCTCGGCATGGTGTTCCTGCTGCTGGTGTTGCAGCTGCAGACGGTTGCCGGTTTCAGCCCACTGGCCGCGGGCACGGCACTGCTGCCCGTCACGTTGATCATGTTGGCGTTCTCCGCTCGCGTCGGCGCGCTTGCGGGCCGGATCGGGCCCCGGCTGCCCCTGAGCCTCGGCCCCCTGATCAGCGCGAGTGGACTGCTGCTCCTGCTCCGGGTGGACGAGACCACCTCATGGCTCACTGACGTGCTGCCCGCGATGCTCGTGTTCGGAGCCGGCTTGACGCTCACCGTCGCCCCGCTGACCGCCACCGTGCTCGGCACCGCCCCCGACCGGTACGCCGGGTCGGCGTCCGGGGTGAACAACGCGATCGCCCGCGCCGCTGGGCTGCTCGCCGTCGCTGTGGTTCCCGGCCTCGCCGGGATCAGCGGCGCTGACTACACCGACCCCCTGGTCTTCGACACCGGTTTCCGGACCGCGATGGCGATCGGCGCAGGCCTGCTGGTCACGGCGGCGGTGCTCGCGTTCGTGGTGGTCCGCCGCCCGCTCGAGCCTCCGGAACCGGAACGGGTACGCATCGAAGAATGCCCGCACTGCGGCGTGATGACCCCACAGCTGCACCCCGCCGACGCGCCGCACTGAGGCGTGTCCGCGGACCACTACCCGGTCAGTACCCGAGCCAGCTCGCGCACCGCGGGTAGCGGGTCGGCACCGTCCGCGGTGATCACCTGCGCGCAGATGTGATCGGCGCCGGCTTCGAGGTGTTCGGTGAGCTGGGCGGCCACTGCGGCGGCGTCACCGTGCGCTATCAGCGCGTCGACGAGCCGGTCGCTGCCACCGTCGGCCAGGTCGTCGCCGGTCCAGCCCAGCCGGAGCAGGTTGGAGGTGTAGTTGCGGAGGCCGAAGTAGGGCCGCAGCGTCGGCCGGCCCACGGCGCGCGCCCGTTCCGGGTCGGTCTCGAGGACGACCTTGTGCTCGGGGGCGAGTAGCACGCCGGCCCCGAGCAGCCCGCGCGCCTCGCGGGTGTGAACCGGCGTGGTCAGGTAGGGGTGCGCGCCCGCTGTCCGCTGCGCGGCCAGCGTGAGCACCTTCGGGCCGAGCGCGGCCAGCACCCGGCCCGCAACCGGGACGTGCGCGGCGTCCAGCCGATCCAGGTAGTCGACGATCGTGGCGTACGGGCGCCGGTACTCGCTCGTGGCCTCGGGATGCCCGATCCCGACGCCGAGCAGGAACCGGCCGGGATGGGCACCCACGAGACGGTGATAGGAGGTCGCAGCCTCCTCGGCGGGGGTGGACCACATGTTGACGATGCTGGTGGCCACCGTGATCCGCTCCGTCGCGTCGAGCAGCGACTCGGCGAGGTGCAGGTCGCCGGTGGGTGAGCCGCCGATCCAGATGGTGCTGTAGCCCAGCTCCTCCACAGCGACCGCGAACTCCGGGGTAAGGCCGCCCACATGACGCCAGATGCCGTAGCGACCCAGTTCGACCGTCATGCTCCCGGCAACGACTGCACGCGGGCACGCATTCCGCGGTATGGACATACCGCGGTAGGATGGCTAGGTGCGCGTGGACAAGATGAGTATCTCTTTCGAGGCCGGTCTCGGCGAGGCCGTCCGCGGGGCCGCTGTACGAACAGGCAAGGGCATCTCCTCCTGGCTCGCCGAAGCTGCCGCGGCCAAGCTCCGTGCCGAGGAGCTCGAGCTGTTCCTGGACGACTGGGAACACGAGCACGGAGCCCTCACCCCGGCTCAGCTGGAGCAGGCCGAGCGAGAGCTGGGACTACCTCCCGCGGCAGGCTCGGCCGCGTGAGTGCCCTTGTACTGGACGCGGGTGCCTTGGTGGCCGTCGAACACGACAACCCGGAACTGCTGGTCACGACGACCAATAGACCATGCGCCAGCTCGCGCTAGACAGGCACCACCATCCGTGGTTTGCCCTGCTCAGCGGCATAGGTCAGGGTGTACCAGGTGCCGCTGGCCAGATCAGTCCCGCGAGGAAAGCCGATCACAAAGCCACTGCGGTCGACCATCCACCGGTTGCGGGCGTGATAGGCGGGCGTATCGAGTGTGGGTGCGTTCAACTCGACAATCTCGGCGAGTCGGTCTCGCCGGCTCCAGTGCACGATCGCCTCGACTGCACTGGCAGGCTGGTCGGCAACGGTGCACGGTACGACCACGGTCAGGGCGGCGTCGGTGTGCTCGGCCAGCCACTGCAAGGCGAGCGTGTCGATGCCGGCGGCGCCACCGAGGTAGAAGTGGGTAACCGGGTCGGCGAACGGCCGTAGGTAGGCGTCGAACCCATCGACAAGATCAGCTACGGACACGTGCTCGACGGACCGGGTGCCGGTGATCGTCACGGTTCGAACCACGCTCGGCAACCCCTTTCTGCGATGTCATCGAATATCATCTGCCATTGCGACACCCAGTCACGATCTCATGAACCCTGGCTGCGGCGAGGAGTACCCAAGCCCCACCCAAGCCCCGACCACACCACAGATGGTGCCCTACCCACGCCGACCCACGGCGACCACAACTATGAATCCGTCACATAAGATCAACCCTGCTGACCGCGGTGTACCTCGCAGACCACCAGGCAGAACGGTGAACGAGACACGACCGCGGAGGCCGACCGCACGACCCGCACGACGCCGATCACGCGGTATCGGTCGGGGCGTGCCGACGTTCATGATGGTGACGTCGAGCGTGCCACGATCCGTCTGATCTGTTCGTCTGTCGGGCTGCTGTGGGACAGCACGGTCCGGAGCCGGTCGGCCAGCGTCGGTAAACCGGGTGATCCGGCCTTCTCTCGAACCCATCGCTCACCGAGACTGCGGATCTGGGTGTGATCGATCCAACCTTTCTTCGCGACCGGTATGGTCGCCACGACGGGGGTCGTAGCGGGGTCTGCCCACTTCTGTTCACCGCTGAACACGTAGGCCACGGTGTCGCCTCGACGCCATCGGATCGTGAAACCGTCCTCCAGATACACCCAGCCGACCGGAGCTGATCGGGGCACGGTGCCACCACCACGCTTGTTCCTCGGGTGGGGGTGCTGCGGTTCGGAGCCGTGCGGGCTGCTCGTCGCGCCGGTCACGACCGCGTCACCACCCACACCCGTGCGTTCGCGTCCCGCGTCAGACGCAGGATCATGATGGTGCGCAGCAGGGGGTGCTCGGACAGATGTCCCAGGCACGGCACGACCACGTGGTGTGCCTGGGCTCGCTGGAGTTCGCGGGTCAGCTCGTCGAAGCCACCGTGGTAGCCGGGCTGGTCGTCATGAAAGGTTGTGGCGTAGCAGAGACCCGCGGTCTCGGCCGGTTCCTGCAGGGCGCGTTCCATCGCGCGTACCGCGTGGTCGTCGAGGTCGTCGGTGACCCGTAGGTAGCCGTAGATCAACGCAGGCAACCCGTGCTCGTCGCGGTGGGCGGGTCGGACCGGCGACGGGTACAGGGGCCTCGTCGGCACCGGTCCGGCCAGGCGTGCGGGGCGGGACGCGCACCGTCCCGCACGGCGTGACCCCCGTCGAGGACAGCACCCGCACGGTGCGTCGTCGCCGACAGCGAGCCATGTGGGATCGTCATTCATCGTGCATCCTCTCGTTTCTGGTCTGTGTCATGCGGCATCACCGGGCGGCTGGGATGGTGCGCGGGTCAGGGCGGCGAGAACCACAGAGGACCGCTGTCGATCGGCCGGTCACGGTGCTGAGCCTGGCTCGTGCTGGGTGGTGGCGAGGGTGGCGCAGGTCGTGCAGCAGATGCGGGCGATGACCGCGGCGGCGCCCGGGGATCTGACGGTGGGGTAGGCGGGCCGGTGCAGGTCGGTGAGATCCAGCACCGCGCCGCACCGGCAGGCCAGGACAGCGCGGCCGGGCTCGGGCGGCACGAGGTGATCGGGGCGGGTCACCGGCTCGTCCCGGTCGCGGGGTCGCTGCTGGGTGGGGTCCAGACGTGTGTCCAGCCGGGGTTCCTCGAGCACGGGCCCGTCTGCAGCCGCGGATTCTGGGTGACCAGCTGCCGGGCGGCCCACTTCGCCAGGGGGCCCTGCCGGCTGCAGAACAGGCACCGCACCCGACCGCGGCGCCTCGTGGTCCACCAGGTGCCCCACCGCGACAGCCACCCAGTCCGGTGCGCGGTCGGGCGGCTCACCGTGATCGACCCAGACGCGCCACGGTGTCGGCTGCCGAGTGGTTCCGGGCGGCCGGGTGCCGCGGTCGGGGCAGCCGGGGTAGGACGATCCGGGCTGGATGTGCAGCGAGGACACGCTCACCGTGTGCTCGTATGCCGCGCGGACGACGCCGAGACCGGCTGTGAGTTCGATCTTCATCGCGGTTTCGGGGACCGCATCGCAGTGGTCGGTAGTCGAGACCAACCAGACCGCCGCTGGATGAGCCTCTGACACACGAGGAGTACTGGAGAGATCGACTTCGGCCGTGTTGACGGGTCGGCCAGCGACCACCGTGCGGGTGGTCTCGTGGGTGGGTGACCGTTGGTGACGCGCATCGTGGTTTGCTCCAGGGGGCGGGACGATCAGCGGTGTCACCGCCTCGGCGCAACGAGGTAGCGGTGGGGGGAACATGGGTGAAAGCATGTGAGGTACAACCTGTGTGACGCGATGCGCGGATGTCATGGATGGATCGGTGAGGCCATGACAGAGTGGCATCGTCGGCAGCGATGTATGTGCGATATAAGAGAAGGGATCTGATGGAGAAACGAACGTGCAGGATTTGTCAAGGATTGCTTAGTCGATATAATCCTGAGTCGGTATGTTCCAGTTGTGCTCGGCAGATTAACACGACTCCTTCTTTTCCTGTGTGGCTGTGGGACTCCCTGCCGTTGCGTCGGGCGTTTGCCGAACTGGATCTGGGTGCGGCGCTGACGATCATTCGGACGATCCTCGGGTTGAGCCAGCTGGAGTTTGCAACCCTGCTGGGATGGAGCCAGTCGACGGTTGCTCGCGCGGAATCCGGACAACGTGGCAGTCTTTATGACATCCGTCGACTTCTTGAGGTGGTCGATGCTGTCGATATGCCGCGCGGGGTACTCCTCCCGCTGTTTTTAGGTGAATCAGACGAGCAGATCGAACGAGAAGCGAGTGACGAAGTGGACATGAACAGACGACGGTTCGGCGGTGGGCTGGTCGGTCTTGCTGCTGCGGCCGGCCTGGCTCAGGTGCAGATTCCAACTCAAGTGAACTTCGCGCACACGCAGTATCTTCAATCAGCCGCCGAAAAACTGTATGCGCAAGACCAGAATGTTGGCGGTGGAGTGTTGATTGGTGACGGATTGCGCTTGTATCATCGCGCACGTCGAATGCTGGATGAATCCGATTACAGCGAGGAAGTCGGCCGTCAGCTCATGAACGCAGCCGGAGAGCTCGCGGTCTGTGTCGGCTGGTTGGCATATGATGGGGGTGACCAGGTTTTGTCACGAGATCTGTACTCTGAGGCCCGCCTCTTGGCTGACCAGTCCGGTGACGATGGGTTAGCGATTCGGGCCATGGAGAAGATGTCACTTCAGTCGACGGTTTACTTTGCCCGAGAAGAGGGGCAGCCTGGCAGTGCCCGAGAAGCCGTACGGCTCAGTGAGCGGGCCGCTGAGTTGGCCCTCCGTGATCCGTCGCCTCAGCTTCATGCCTTGCTCGCGGCCCGCCAGGCGACCGCCCATGCAGCCGCTGGTCATCGTCAGGGTTTCACGGTGTCCATCACCCGTGCATGGCATCAAACGGATCGGGGACTCACTGGTGATGGTCCGGTTTGGTTGCGCTTCGTCACTGACTCAGAAATCGCTGCGCAGGAGGCTAGGGGTCATTTATATCTAGGGGACGCTGTTACAGCTTCTGCGCTCTACCGCAGGAGTCTGGAAACGGCCGTCAGCCACCGCAACAGTGCAGTATACCGTGCTGGTCTGGCTGTTTCTTTGGCGGTCAGTGGTGATGTGGCTGGTGCGGTTGCCGAGGGTATGATCGTGCTTTCTGCGCTGGAGGGTGGAATTACGTCGCCCAGGACCTTTTCTGCTCTTCGACCTGTGCGCAGCATCGCAGCACAAGATCGAAGAGCCAAGGACTTCTGTGTTTACTATGACCAGGTCGGTAGCATCTCAGCATGAATAATCAGAAGTCTGGAATATTTACACCAAAAGGTGAGATCTCGTTTCGTCGCTACGGTGCGGTCGAGGCTCAGCGGCTTGGCGATGTGGTTGAAGAACTGTATGTCCGCTCGTATGTTGAGAAGATCAAAATCGGTGACCCGTTCGACAGTGTCGAAGCTTTCATGCGCCGATTTCATGCATACAGCGCAAATCCCGACCTCGACCTCCTCATTGCTTATCTGGACGGGAAAGCCGTTGGGCAGACCTGGGGGTGGCCGCTCACTAAACGCACTATGTGGTGGGAAGGGTTGCTTGCGGAACCCGAGCCGAATTTTACTCATGAAACCGGTTGCCGGACGTTCGCTCTTTCTGAGATCATGGTGCCTCAAGAGTATGCAGGAAAAGGATTAGCGCATGCTTTGCATGATCGGCTTTTGGCTGCGCGTCCGGAACCGCGAGCGACCCTGCTGGTGGAACTAGACAATATGAGAGCTTACCGCGCATACTTGCACTGGGGCTGGCGCAAAGTGGCACAGTTACGCCCTGGCTGGGCCGATGCGCCAATGTATAACGTGCTTATTTTAACGCTTGAGAGGGCGTGTAAGGATTGAACGGACCTTGGTGTCAGACGGTGGACGCACCACCGCTTTGACCTGCGGTGAGGGGCCTCGTAAGCGGAGCACGTCGACGGCAGCGGCCGTTGCAGCGAGGAGGGCCGAGTGACGGAGCTGGCCGTGCCGACTACACAGCCCCATGACCCTCGCCCACGAGCCGTTGTGGTCTAGGTGGCTGGTGTTTTTCGTCAAATCCCACGGAGAGTAACAGGATTGCGAGCTTCTGACCTGGGACTCATCACTCGTGGTCACCGAGTCTGAGTGCGAAACGGCCGTTTGACACCTGCTGCCTAGGAGACTCGGGTGTGCGGCACGGCGACAGCGGTCAGGCTCATCCGTGAGCTGAACGTGGTGTCGGGTTCGGCAGGTCGGGACCGGAGACCTCCGGACCGGCGGCGCGCATAGGGTCGGCCCCGTGAGGCGAGACCTGACCGCGCGGGCCGCGCCGCTGCGGATGCGGCCCCGGGTGCTGGTGACTGCCAACCCCGGCCTGTCCCGTGATGCGCCTACGGGCACCGAGGCGGTGGTCGTCGGTGGTGGGGTGGCCGGGATCAGCGCGGCCGTGGTGCTGGCAGAGCGCGGCGTCGCCGTCACGCTGGTGGAGGCCGCACCCACGCTCGGCGGGCGGCTAGGGGCATGGCCGCACACGTTGCCCGACGGCACCGAGCAGGTGGTCGAGCACGGGTTCCACGCGTTCTTCCGGCACTACTACACCTGGCGCGCGGTGCTGCGCCGGATCGACCCCCAGTTGGGGTTTTTGCGGGCGGTCGGCAGCTACCCGGTGATCTCGCGGACGTGGCCGCCGGAGGACCTCACCGGCCTCCCGATCGCGCCACCGCTGAACCTGCTGGCGCTGTTCGCGCGCTCCCCCAGCCTGGGGTTGCGCGACCTGCTCGGCTCCGACCAGGCCCTGGCCGCGGAGCTGCTGGCCTACGACCGCGACCACACCACGGCGGCGTTCGACGCGATGCCGGCCGCGGAGTTCCTCGCCGGGCTCGGCATGTCCGACCGTGCCCAGGCGATGCTGTTCGAAGCGTTCGCGCGGTCGTTCTTCGCCAGCCCCGAGGATCTCTCGGCGGGTGAGCTCATCGCGATGTTCCACTACTACTTCCTCGGCAACCCCGAGGGCATCGGCTTCGACGCGCCCGACACCGACTACCTCACCTGCATCTGGGCGCCGTTCGTCGGGTACCTCTACGCCCACGGCGCGCAGGTCCGCACGGCCACGGCAGCGCGCTCAATCGGCCCGACCGACGGACACCGCTGGCGCGTCGAGCTCTCCGACGGCGCGCCGCTGACGACCCGGCACCTGGTGCTGGCCACCGATCCGGGCGGGCTGCGCGACCTGCTCGCCGCCTCCTCCGACACGGCAATTTCGGCGCCACGGCTCGCGAGTAAGTCCGCCGCACTCACCGTCGCGGCGCCGTTCGCGGTCAGCCGGATCTGGCTGGACCGCGACGTCGCCCCCGAGCGGGCCACGTTCAGCGCCGTCAGCCGGGAGCCGACGCTCGACTCGATCACGGTCTACTCGCGGCTGGAACGACCGTCGGCGCAGTGGGCGGAGCGCACCGGCGGTGCGGTGGTGGAGCTGCACTCCTACGCCTGCACCGCTTCCGACGTGGATACGGCCACCGCGCGGATGCGCGCGGAGCTGGCCGCGCTGTGGCCGGAGACGGCCGACGCCCGCGTCGTCCACCTGCAACAACGGCTCGAGGCGACGGCCCCGGCCTTCCCGCCCGGCACAGCGGGCACCCGGCCCAGCGTCGTCGGCGACGCCCGCGGTGTCCGAGTAGCAGGTGACTACGTGGAGACGCCGTTCCTCACCGGACTGATGGAGCGGGCGTCGGTCTCGGGGGTGCTGGCCGCCAACGACGTGCTGGCGGAGGTGGGTGCCGGGCCGGAGGAGATCCGCGGGGTGCCGCAGCGCGGGATGCTGGCCGGGCTGCTACCCCGGCGAGCCGCGCGCCACGGGTGAGACTCGCCCCGGCCCTACCAGCCCGTCCTTGACGGGAGGTATGCGGCCAGCACCCGTTCCAGCACCGGCCGCAGCCAGGCCGCGAGTGCGGCGGGCTCCTGGGGCCCCCGGACCAACGCGGTGAGCACCAGCCCGTCGAGCACGGCGGCGACCTCCGCGGCCGCGGCATCGGGGTCGGACACTCCCAGCCCGCGCAGCGCCTCCGCTCCGAGACGCCGGATCGTGTCGCCGCCCGCGACCAGTACCACGCGCAGCTCCGGATCGCGGACGGCGGCCAGGCTCAGCTCGTAGCGGGCGAGCGTGCGGTGCCGCTGAACGGTCGCCATCGCGACACCAAAGCCGGTGAGCACGTCGAGGAGCTTCGCGGGCCCGGCGTCCAGCACGGCCGGTATCTCTACCGCCAGATCGATCTCCACCAGCCGCGTGACACATCCCGCCACCAGCGCGGACCGGCTCCGAAAGTAGTACGACGCGCTGCCGGGCGGGATGCGCGCGGCAGCGTCGACGGCGCGGTGGGTGAGCCCGCGCATGCCGTGTTCGGCAAGCACGTGCAGCGCGCCGTCAAGGATCTCGGTGCGACGATCGGCCACGTTCCTCTACTTCTGTAGAGCCAGCTGCGGTAGTGTCTCTACAAGCGTAGAGGAGGGAGTCGTGATGCGGGTGATTGTGGTCGGAGCGGGCTTGGGTGGGCTGGCCGCGGCGGTGGCGGTACACCGGGCCGGGCACGCGGTCACGGTGCTGGAGCGCTCGCCGGCACTGCGCGAGACCGGCGCCGGGATCGGGATCCTGCCCAACGGCGTGCTCGCGCTCGACGCCCTCGGGCTCGGCGACCCGGTGCGGGCGCTCGCCACCCCGCTCGCGGCCGGCGGCGGGCTGCGGGATCGGCACGGCCGCCCGCTGCTGTGCACCGACCAGGCCGTCGTGGCGCGGCGCACCGGGCTCCGCTCGTCGTCGTCCCCCGCCGCCTGCTGCACGGCCTGCTCGCGGCGGCATTACCCGAGATGACGGTTCGCACCAGCTGCCCGGTCACCGCGCTCCGGGACACGGCCGGGCAGGTCGAGGTCGTGGGCACCGGCTCGGCCGACGCCGTGGTCGTCGCCGACGGCGCGGGGAGCCGGCTGCGTGCCACGCTCTTCCCCGACCATCCTGGCCTCGCCGGATCCGGGGAGCACGCCGCCCGCGCCATCGCCCCGACCGCTCCGCCCGATGTGCCGGTGGCCGCTGGGGAGATACTCGACCATCGCACAGGTGATCGCTTCGGCTGCCTGCCGATGGCGGACGGCGGGGTGTACTGGTACGCAACCTGGCGGAACGAGGCTCCTGACGCGGCGTCCGCGCGGCACGGCTGGCTGCGTGACCGGCGCGCCGACTGGCACCCGTGCGCGGCCGCGCTGATCGACGCCACCGCTCCCGCCGACGTCTACGTCGACGAGACCGCGCAGCTGGTCCGGCCGCTGCCGACGCTCGCCGTCGGGCGGGTGGCGCTGCTCGGCGACGCCGCGCACGCCATGACCCCCGATCTCGGGCAGGGCGCCTGCCAGGCGTTCGAGGACGCCGTCACCCTCGGCGCGGTGCTGCGCGGCACCGAGCCCGACGACGTCGCGGCGGCGCTGGCGCGTTACGACGCGCACCGCCGTCCGCGTACCACCGCATTGCAGCGGCAAGCCCGCCGGATGCACCGGCTGCTCACCCTGCGTGGCCCGCAGGCCCGGCTGCGCGATGCCGCGCTCCGGCGCGTCCCGACACCGATCGTCACCCGGGCGCTCACCACGCAGTTCCGCTTCGACCCCGAACCGGCCCCGGAACGGGTAGGAACCCTCAGGCGCCCGTAGCCAGCACGTTCTGGTCGGCCAGTGCCTCGACGACCGCACCCGCGATCGCGATCATGCCCAGCGCGTTGGGGTGCACCGGAGCTGCGGGCGAGGTGGGGGCCAGACCCTCGATCCACTTCTTGCCGGGCGGCTGGCAGGCGTCATGACCGATCGTCGGTGTGTAGGTGTCGACGTAGTTCACACCGGCGGCGTCGGCCTCGTCGGCGAGCATCGCGTTGAGCCGCTTCTCGGTGTCGCGCAGGTAGGCCACGTCGCCCGGGCTGAAGGGGACCGTGGGGAAGCAGCCGGGCCCGGTGTCGGGCAGGATCGCCGGGTACCCGGCCAGCAGCACGCGCGCGTCCGGGGAGCGCTGCTGGATGCCGTCCAGGGCCGCCTCGATCTTCGGTGCAGTCGCGTCGATACGTGCGGCGAGCTGGTCGGTGCCACCTGCGGTGAAGAAGTCCTTGCAGGCCTCACCGAAGGGCTGGCGCGGCGAGCGGACCGCGCACTCGTTGATGATCGAGGCGAAACCGATGTCGTTGCCGCCCATGGTGATCGTGACCAGGTCGGTGTCGGCCGAGAGCGCGTCGAACTGCGGAGGGTTGACCCCGAACAGCACCGACTGCGACGCGGCGAGGTTGTCCGTGGTGGCCCCGCTGCAGCTGACATCGCGGAAGGCGGGCACCCCGATGGTCTCCGCCACCAGCGACGGGTAGTTCCGGTTGGAGCGCAGGCATCCGGCGGGCAGCCCGGTCTGCAGCGGGATGAGCGGGCCGGAGGCATAGGAGTCGCCGAGCGCGACGTAGCTCTGGGCGGGTAACCCCGTGGACGGCGCGGCCGCAGCCGGCGCGGCCGCCGCCACAACCGTGACAAGGGCCACCGCGCAGGCGCCGACCACCGTGCGACCGAGCGCAGCCCGACGTGGTCCTCGACGGCGAAACGGGGAGGTCCAACGGGCCGAGTGCAGACGAGTCACAGACCTGACAGTGCGCAACTCGCCGCCTCCTGCTCACCAGCCACCTGCCCCGACGGCAGATCCGCTTCGGAGTCGAGCCTGTACCCGAGCCCGGAGCGGGCCGCAACCTACCACGTCCTCGCCGATGCGAAGGGAGCCACCTCCCGCCGGTCAGGGCGTCCCGGTGACCAGCGGCCAGAGGCCGTCCGGACCGGCCGCGAGCACGGTGGCGCCGACCTCGGCGTTCCACTCGGCGTCGGATCCGTCCTCGTCGCGCCACGCCCACAGCCGGGTCGTGACCAGCCGCAGGTCGTGCTCACGGGTGAAACCGATGGCGCCGTGTACCTGGTGCGCGATCCGGGCGACCACGCCGGCCGCCTCGCCGGTGCGAGCCTTCGCGGCGGCAATCGCGAGCCGGGTGGACGCGGCCAGGACGCCGTCGGCGGTGGCCACCCCGGCCGCCGCCTCCGCGGCCGCCGCAGCCGCCGCGACCTCGGCCGCGGCGAGGGCGAGCTGCTGCTGAACGGCTTGGAAGCGACCGATCGGACGGCCGAACTGCACCCGCTCCCCCGCATACCCGACGGCGGCGGCCAGCGCGCCCCGGACCGCCCCGGCGAGGAGCTGGGCCCGGCCGAGCGCGGCCCGCAGCCGCAGCTCCGCGGCCGCCCCCGCGGGCACCGGGGCCACCTCGCCGTCCGCGATCGTCCCGCTGACGGCGACCGCGTCGCGCGGCTCCTCGGCGACGTTGACCCCATCGGTGACGGTGCCCATGTCCGGTCTTACTGCGACAACGTGCTCGGGGGTCAGGACGACGATCCCCGCAGCGGCTCGCGCCCACGGCACACGGTGCAGCGTGCCCGACACCCGCCAGCCGCCGTCGCCGCGCTCGATCTTCAGCCCCGCCGCCACGGCCGTCAGCGGGCCCGCCGGCACTGCGATACCGGCGGTGTGCAGCAGCCACCCCGCGAGCAGGTCGGTCTCCGCCAGCGGCACCCGCGCGGCGTGCGCCCCGGCCGCAGCCAGGACGACGGCGGCATCGGAGAAGGTGCCCGCGCTGCCGCCCGCGTCCGCAGGCAGGGTCAACCGGGCGAGCCCGGTGCTCTCCAGGGTCTTCCACAGGCCCGCGTCGAAGCCGACGCCCGAGGACCCCGTCTCGGCGAAGACCGACGCGGCCAGCTCCTCCAGCTCGGTGCTCACCGCAGCCCCATCCCGCGCGCGACGATGCCGCGCAGCACCTCGTTGGTACCGCCGCGCAGGGTGAACCCGGGCGCGTGCAGGACGGCGTCGGCCAGCAGCCGCGCATAACCGGTTTCGGCGCCGGGATCGGGTGGGGTCGCGACCAGCAGCCGGGCCACGTCGATCACCTCGTTCTCGTAGCGCGTGCCGAGGTCCTTCACCAGCGCGGCGGCGAGCTCCGGAGCCTGCCCCGACTGCAGCGATCCGGCGATGGCGAGCGACATCCGGCGCAACGTCCACAGTCGCACGACGAGCGCCCCGATCTCCCGTTCGGCGCCGCTGGTGCCGGCCAGCTCCCCCACCAGCGCCACGAGCAGCGGGAACGTCGATAGAAACCGCTCGGGTCCGCTGCGCTCGAAGGCCAGCTCGCTGGTCACCTGCCGCCAGCCGGCGCCGGGCTCGCCGAGCACCATGGCCTCGGGCACGAACACGCGGTCGAACACGACCTCGTTGAAGTGGTGCGCGCCGGTCAGCAGCGGGATCGGCCGGATCGTCACCCCGGGCGAGTCGAGCTCGACGATGAACTGGGACAGCCCCCCGTGCCGGTCCCGCTCGTCGCGCGGCGCCGAGCGGACCAGGGCGAAGAACGCGTGCGCGCGATGGGCACCGGAGGTCCACACCTTGGTGCCGGTGAGCTCCCAACCACCCTCGACCGGCACGGCCTTCGTGCGCACCGCCGCGAGGTCGGACCCGGCGTCGGGCTCGCTCATTCCGATGCCGAAGTACACCTCGCCCGCGGCGATCCCGGGCAGGAACCGCCGGCGCTGTGCCTCGGTACCGAACCGCATCAGGGTCGGGCCGATCTGCCGGTCGGCGATCCAGTGCGCCGCCACCGGCGCGCCCGCCGCGAGCAGCTCCTCGGTGACCACGTAACGCTCCAGCGGCGAGGCGCCCCGGCCGCCGTAGACGGTGGGGATCGTCATGCCCAGCCAGCCGCGGCGGCCGAGCTCGGCGGTGAAGCGCTCGTCCCACCCGGACAGCCACACGTCCACCCGCGGGGTCCAGGCTCCCGCGGCCCGCTCCTGGGCGAGGAACGCCCGCACGTCGGCCCGCAGCGCCGCCGCGTGCGGGGGGAGGTCGACCGGTGGCGGTATCAGGGTGGGCAAACTCGCCCGCTTCCCCGTCACGTTGCTCGCCTAGTGGTCATCAGGCCGGTCCGCGCAGCCTGGGCAGCACGTCCTCGGAGAACTGGGTGAGGAAACGCTCCTGGTCGTGGCCCGGCCCGTGGAACACCAGGTGGTTCAGCCCGGCGTCGAGGTAGGGCGTGATCTGGGCGACCGCGTCGTCCGGGTCGGACGCCACGATCCACCGCCGGGCCACCTGCTCGATCGGCAGCTCGTCGGCCAGCCGCTCCATCTCCAGGGACGTGTCAACGCTGCTCTTCTGTTCCGGGGTGAGCGACAGCGGCGCCCAGAAACGGCAGTTCTCCAGGGCCGCGGCGGGGTCGCGGTCGTAGGACAGCTTGATCTCGATCATCTTGTCGATCTCGGCCGGGTCGCGCTCCGCCGCCGCGGCGCCCGCGGCCACCGCGGGCATCAGCTTCTCGGTGTAGAGGTCCATGCCCTTCCCGGAGGTGCAGATGAAACCGTCACCGGCCCGGCCGGCGTACTTGGCCACGACCGGACCGCCCGCCGCGACGTACACCGGCACCGGCCGCTCCGGCTTGTCATAAATCGTCGCGCCGACGGTCGTGTAGTAGTCGCCCCGAAACGACACGTCCTCGCCCGTCCACAGCTCGCGCATCAGCCGGACGACCTCGCGCAGCCGGGCGAACCGCTCGGAGAACTCCGGCCACTCCAACCCGGAGACGGCGATCTCGTTGAGCGCCTCGCCGGTGCCGACACCGAGCAGCACGCGGCCGGGGTAGAGCACCCCCAGCGTCGCGAACGTCTGGGCCAGCACCGCCGGGTTGTACCGGAAGGTCGGCGTCAGCACCGAGGTGCCGAGCTGGATCCGCGACGTCCGCTCCCCCACCGCAGCCAGCCAGCTCAGGGCCGACGGCGCGTGCCCGCCCGCGTGGCGCCACGGCAGGAAGTGATCGGACACGACGGCGCTGTCCAGGCCCACCTCCTCGGCCCGCACCGCGTACTCCACGAGCTCCCGCGGCGCGAACTGCTCCGCCGACGCCTTGTAGCCGATCCGCAATCCCACGTCCCTCAGCCCTTCGGGGTTGCCCGGTGCTCCTGGCACCAGCCTGCTACGGACGGTCGATCTCGGCTACCGCCGGACACCCACCCACCGTGCCAACCCCGAAGGGAGCTCGGTAGTCGGTGATGATCGCGGTGATGTCCTGCGCTGGTCACGGTAGGCGCGGACGACGAAGTCGGGGCGCCACCAGCGGTGGGACATCAGCCGGCAACGACGGCAGTGCGCCGGTGTCGGTCCTGACGGCGGCAGCTCGATCCCACGCCTGCACCTGCGGCACCGTGATCTCACGTGCACGGGAACCTGATCTGCCATCGGCTTTACAAGGCGGCTGCGCGAGGCGGCCGAGGATGGGCAGCGGAACAACGTTCTCGGCTCAGGGCGTGTCTGGTGGATCTTGTTTGGTGGGGTTGCGGAGCCAGATCTTGATCGAGGCCACGTCGATGGTGCCCCGGAAGACGAGCTCGCGCTTGTCGGTGCCCATGACCACCGCGCAGAAGCCCTTGAGCGTGGTGAACTCCCGCTCGGTGGTGTCGCGGCCCTTTTGTAGGCCTCGGTGTCGAACGCCGGTGCTCGCCCACCGGCCGAGCCCGTGGCCAGCCGGGTCCTCTGCTGGTCGCTCCTCCCCGGGACCGTCGCCTTGATCCCGCGCCACCGCAGGTGAGAGCGGAACCTCCGGGTCGCCTACGCCTTGTCCGCCGACAGCCCACCGAGTCGAGTCCGAGACCCGCCACACCCGGTCCGGCGGATCCACAGCCGACCCGTCAACGGCTCGAACGCCAGACAGTCACGACGCCGGCCCGCGGTGATCCCCTGAGCCAACGGCAGGCACCGGACGCCGGCCGGCAGGTGAACCCTCGTGCTCAACCCACCGCGGGACCACCCCCACCCCTCCCGATCAAGGCGAACCACCGGCAGAGCCGCCTGCTCCGACTCCTGCCCAGCCGCCGGCTCCGGCTCAACCGCAGGCTCCGACGCCGGCTCGGCCGCAGCACTCTCGTCGTTCGACCCAACCCCCTTGTGCCCTGGACAGGATCCGGCACGACCGGCGGTTCCGCGACCGGGGCGGCCGGCAACGATGCCGCCCGGCCCGCCGGGATGTCCTGAGGCGGCTCACGGCGCGCCCCCGGCGGCGCGCTGATACGCCCGGACCACGTCGCATCCACCCCGACCACCCACTCCGAGCCCTGGTCACCGCCGCGTCCCGCCCGCGACCGGTCCAGGATCCCCTCCCCCGTGCCATCACCTGACCAGCGTCGATGCCGTGAGTACACGGTCTTCGGATCCCCGTAGGCCAGCGGCGGATCCCGCCACGGCGCTCCCGTGCGAGTCCGCCACAACACCCCGTCGACCACCGACCGGTGACCGACCCACCGCCCACCCCGACGCGGTACCCGACCCGGCGGCAACGGCTCCAGACGCTCCCACTCCACGTCGGTCAGATCATGACGACCAAGACCTACCGCACCCGAACATCAAGATCCCGCAGACACGCCCCTAGTACTGCAGACACGCCCCTAGTACTACAGAGACACTTGTTTGAGCGACCTGTGAAGATGCCGCGGGCGGGCGCCGAGCGGAGCGCTCGTGACCTGCGAGTTCTTTATGATCAACATATAACTGTCCCTGTAGTACTAGTGTCCCGCGCCTGAAGTTCGTAGGCAATATCGGCTGAGGGAGTCGAGGATCTCGTCGGCGGTCTTGGTCCAGACGAACGGGCGGGGGTTCTCGTTCCAGATCTTGATCCAGTTGCGGAT